>Ga0105100_10001106_pt1 | contig 15857 bp, 16 predicted proteins | sample PPLLak12cMay2015_2_FD_87033 | JGI IMG/M metagenome (GOLD analysis project Ga0105100, IMG submission 87033) | Freshwater sediment microbial communities from Prairie Pothole Lake near Jamestown, North Dakota, USA - PPLs Lake P8 Core (1) Depth... | ecosystem: Environmental > Aquatic > Freshwater >...
ATGATATTGGCCCGGCCCACGGAGGTCCAGGCATCCTCGGCGTCACTGTAGCCGTGCAAGAGATAAAGGACCGGGTAGCCGTCTTTGGCGGCGGCATCATAGCCGGGCGGCGTGTAGACCAAAAAGGGGCGGTCGTCGCCAAGAATGGTCGACCGGTAGAGATGACGATGAATCACGCCGTGAGGGACATCGTTGATCTCCCAGGCCAACGTCGCCGGCCCCGGCACGTGCACCTGGCTGTCGGTATTCAGCAGGTTGTATTTGAGCAGCGGATTGGCAGGGTCAATGGTCTTCAGACCGTCGACGGTGAACGAGTACGCATAGATAGCCGGCTGCATCGGCTCCGTCGTGATCGACCACACACCGCCCTCCCCTTTCTGCATCGGCCCACCCTTCGTGCCCTCGCACCGCAGCATGACCTCCTTGGCGTTCGGGCCCCTAAGCCGAAAAGTCACACGCCCATCCGGATGAACCTCCGGCGACACAGGCGGCTGCGCGGAGGCGGTAGTAGCAACGGTCATCAGCAGAATCATAGGCAGGCTCTTCATAACCATACTCTCCAAAAGGCGCTGTTAATCCGGCCAGACCCTATCCGCAACAGGACCAGAAGTCAACCCCTCCGCTCTAAGGCGACGTGATTCATCGACAGAGTCACGTAGGACAGGCTTCAGCCCATGCGGTGCTTTCATCGCGGCTTCGGATACGCCCATGCTCGGAGGCCGGACAACCGGCGAGATTTTTGCGAAAAAAGGGGTTGCAGGGGGTTTGGGAGGCGTATATACTCTGGCCGTTGAACCCGCGGGCGTAGCTCAGGGGTAGAGCGCCACGTTGCCAACGTGGATGTCGTGAGTTCAAATCTCATCGCCCGCTATAAGGAGCCTTTCCTAAGGATCGGGACCTGTAAACGCGTTCCCGCGTTGAGGACCCCCTATAGTATCGGCGAGTTACCGGCTAGGTGGTAGTTTGGCATTGGTCGTCGATACGTGGAAGCTTCGCCGCTTCGGTGGCGAGGTCGGAAACGATCACCTGGCTAAGGGGATGATTCCCCCGACGCCTTTTTTTGTTTTTAGCAGAGAACCGGAATTCAAGAGCTTTTTGGGAGCGCCGAGATGGCGGAAGAAAGAAACGAGTCAACAGCGCCGGACACCAGGACTGAAGAGGAGAAGGCCAGGGACCTCAGGACTTCGAAAAACACTGTCACACTCGAGGATGCGGGCCCGTGCAAGAAGAAGGTGGTCGTCGAGGTTCCGGAGGCCACGATCAAGGATATGGGCGACGAGCAGTACCGGGAGCTTCGCCGGGAGGCGATGGTGCCGGGCTTCCGCAAAGGCCGGGCCCCGAGGCGGCTACTGGAGAAGCGGTTCGGCAAGGAGACCAGTGAGCAAATCAAGCTCAAGATTCTCGCCGAGGCCAGCGAAGCGGCCATCAAGGACAAGAAACTGGATGTTCTCACCGACCCCGACGTCGATTACGAGAGCATCAAGCTGCCCGAATCGGGCCCGTTGAAGTTCGAGTTTGAAGTCGAGGTCCGGCCGGAATTCGAGCTGCCGGCGCTCGAAGGCATTCCGGTCAAGCGGACCAAGCTCGAGGTGACCGAGGCGCAGGTCGACCGGGAAATCGAGCAGATCCGTCGCTGGGCCGGCCTGTGGGTGCCGAAGGAAGACGGCAAGGTCGAACACGGCGACCAGGTCATCGCCGACGTCCGTCTGAACGTGCACTTGACCGACGAGGAAAAAGCCAAGCAAGCCGAGGCGGCGGAAAAGGGCGAAGAAGCCCCCGCCCTGGGAATCGCCGAATCGGAGACGAAGCTGGACAACACCGAGATTCACGTCCGGCCGAACGGCTTCGTCGGGGCGGTACCCGTCGCCAAGCTTGACGAACTGCTGACCGGAGCCAAGGTCGGCGACAAGAAGACCACCACCGTCGAGATTCCTAAGACGTATTTCCGCCAGGAGTATCAGGGCCGAACGGTGGACATCGAGATCGATGTCAAGGAAGTCAAGTATCTCAAGCCTGCCGAGATGGACGCGCAGTTCCTGCAGCGATATCACGTGGAGAACGAGCAGGAGCTTCGCGACCGGGTTCGCGACAACCTTCAGGAACATGTCGAATCCCAGATCCGAAGCGACATGAGCGAGCAGGTCTATCAGCATCTGCTCAACAACACGAGCTTCGATCTGCCGATGGATATCGTCGCCCGGCAAGCGGGCACGATCCTGCAAAGGCAGTACATCAACTTGCTGGCTCGCGGCCTGTCGCGCGAGCAGGTGGATGAGCAGATGGAACAGCTTCGCGCCGGCAGCGAGGATCAGGCCAAGCAACAGCTCAAGACCTTCTTCATCATGGACAAGGTCGCCGAGAAGCTTGGCATCGATGTGACCGAGGAGGAGATCAACGGCCACATCGCCCAGGTGGCCATCCAGCGAGGCCAGCGGCCGGAGAAGCTGAAGGAACAGATGGAACGCGACGGCTCCCTCTCACAGTTCCGCCTCGACATCCGCCAGAGCAAGTGCATCAGCAAACTGCTCGAGACCGCGAACATTTCGGAGCAGAAACCCGAAGAGAAGGCAGAGAAGGCGGAGAAAACGGAAAAGGCGGAAAAGACAAAGAGACCCAAAAGGACAAAGAAATCGACCGGGGAAAAGGCCGAGGAGTAAAAACAGAAAAGGATGTTTTCCATGTCCGAGCGACACTTGATGAGAGATATGCAACGCCAACACGACGTTTACGACCAGTACACGCAATATCAGCGGTATCGTCAGATGAGTCTGGACGATATGCTGCTGGAGAACCGGATTGTCTTTTTGATCGGCGAGATCAATTACGGCCGGGCCGCGGAAGTGATCATGAAGATCCTGTACCTGGACAACCTCAAGCGGGGCCGGGAGATCAGCCTGTACATCAACTCGCCCGGCGGCACGGTGGACGACACGATGGCGATCTACGACACGATGCAGTTCGTGGGCTCGCCGATCGCCACCTACTGCATCGGCCGGGCGCAATCCGGCGGGGCCGTCGTTCTGGCCGCGGGCACAAAAGGCAAACGGTTCGCCCTGCCCCACGCCAAGATCATGCTCCATCAGCCCTGGGGCGGCGTCACCGGTCAGGCCTCCGACATCCAAATCCAGGCGGAGGAGATCCTGCGAGCCAAGCAGACGATCAACCACATCCTGGCCAAGCACACCGGCCTGCCTGTCGAGAAGATCGCCGAGGAGACCGAGCGGGACCGGTACATGGGCGCCGAGGAGGCCAAGCAGTACGGCTTGATCGACGAGGTCCTCCACGAAGAGGAAAAGAAGCCGGAAGACGAGAAGAAAGAGAACACGTAACGAATCTATGATTTGTGATTTTGATTTATGGTTGCGTGCCGGCGCGGATGCCGGGATGTGGCCGCGAGGCCCAAATCATAAATCAAAAATCATAAATCAAGAATAGGAATCTACTGATGCTCATGCAAGAGACTTTCATACCGATCGTCATCGAAAAGACCGGGCGCGGCGAGCGGGCGTACGACATCTATTCCAGACTCCTGAAGGATCGAATCATTTTCCTGGGAGGCGGGGTCACCGACGCCAGCGCCAACGCCATCATCGCCCAGATGCTGTTCCTGAGCAACGAGGACAGCAAGAACGACATCCATTTTTACATCAACTCGCCGGGCGGCTCGATCACGGCGGGCCTGGCCATCTACGATACCATGCAGTTCCTCCGCTGCGACGTGGCGACCTACTGCATCGGCCAGGCGGCCAGCATGGGGGCCGTGCTGATGGCCGGAGGCAAGGCCGGCAAGCGGTTCCTCCTGTCCAACAGCCGCATCCTCCTGCACCAGCCGCACATCATGGGCGTGCTCGAAGGCCCGGCCACCGATCTGGACATCGAGGCCCGGGAAATCCTGCGGCTGCGCACCCGGATTTATCACATTCTCGCCAATCACACGGGCCAGCCGCCGGCCAAGATCGAGAAGGACTCCGACCGCAACCTCTGGCTCAGCGCCGAAGAGTCGATCAAGTACGGATTGGCCGACCAGATTCTCCAGAAGGCCCCGGAGATCGTCAGGAACGAGCAGCAGCAAGAGTGACAGTAGGCGGCGGAACGCATGAGGCGCGAATCGAACGAGTCGCACGGGTCCCGTGGGTTTCATGGGACCTGTTTGCTTCTGGCACTGCCGGCCATTGCCCTGGCCGGGTGCGGGATCGGCAGTGCGCGAAAGCACCCCCTGGAGCTGAAAGTCGAAACCCTGGAGCGGGAAAAGGCGGAGGTTGCCCGCCATCTCGAGCAGTGCCGGGTCGAGAACGAGCAGTTGCGGCAACAAGTGAAGGCGTTGGCCGTCCTGCCCAAAGACGGCGGCGAGAACTTCTACAAGCTCACCAGCGTGCGGATCGCCAGGTTCACGGGCTTCTACGACACCGACAAGGACGGCCGACGGGAGAAGCTGCTCGTCTACGTTCAACCTGTCGACACCACGGGCGATGTCATCAAGGCCGCGGGAACCGTGCACGTCCAGCTCTGGAATCTGAACAGTCCCGGCGACCAGCCCCTCATCGGCGAGTGGCAGGTCCAGCCGGACCGGTTGCGCAAGCTCTGGGTCGGCGCCCTCGTCTCGGATTATCGCCTGGCCTTTGACGTGTCACTGACGCCCGAGCTCCTGGCCCAACCGCTCACCGTGAAGATCGCCTTCACCGACTACCTCACCGGCGAAATCTTCCGCGACCAGACAGTCATCGAGCCCCGCCCCCAATAGAGATGCAACATCTTGCGTCTCTACCGCTGCGGCGCGTTCGGGTCGACGGTCGGCCGCCGGAAGATGTCCTCCTCCAGGCTGGCAGGATAGAAGGCATCGGGCATGTCACTCTGATTGGTCTGTTGCCAGACCTGCCCGGTGGCTGTGTCAATGACGTAAACGCCGCCATAGTCTTTGTCGTGGGTAACCAGCATGAACCGTCCGTTGGATTCCGGGCCCAGTACAGGCGCTCCTCCCATCACACACACCGCCACCGCCACCAGCAAACCGCCAATCAGGAGACTCTTGCCATCGATAGACCGTAACATGCGCTTTTCCTCCCTTGTCAAAACGGGATTCCCTGGTGTGTGCTCCGCCTGAATCGTCCGGCAACGCACCGGCTTGCACGCTGCTGTATGGACGTTCCCCGGCTTGAAACGTTACACGCATGCAGGCCGGCCGGCGAAGCTGCGCAGGTTCCGGATCATCGCGCCGGTATCCACCTGCGGCGTTCACTTCGATACCTCTGTGTGGCTACAGGCCGTTTGGCTCGACGGGTTCCTGGGCCAAGCTGGGTCCTTCGAGCTTGGAGGCGTAGAACGTCTTGATATCAGGATGCTCGGGCGTCCAGACCTGCCCGGTAGCGGTGTCAAGGATGTAGACATTGCTGTTGCCGGGGTAAAAGACAGCGCCGACATCGGGTTCGGTGATGATGACATCCCTGACGTCATTCTGTGTGGGGTTGATGATCATCGTGAACCGGCCGTTGTACTGACCGTCCATCAGGTGCACCCCCGTCATGGCCATCGCGCACACCGCCACCAGGACCACCAAAACACCGATCAGGAAACTTTTGCCATCGACAGAATGCAACATACGCTTTTCCTCCCGTCTCGAAATGGGCCTCACTAACCTTTGTACTCTGCACGAATCCGCGAGCAACGAGCCCGCCTGTACACCCCTATAAAGGCCAGCGTCGGCGGAAGGAGTCACGAAGATTCCGGAAGGCCTATGACGGCGGCGAATCGGCCACAGGCATTGCCCTCGCGCCGGTGGCTGGGGAAAAGATCGTTGCGACAGAGGGTGCAGACACCCGCCACATGAACGGAGCCGAGCGCAAGACCAGCTCGAACAAGAGCGTCCGTGTTCGCACGCCACAAGTCGAAATAGAGCTTGCCCCCGGGCCCGCGTCGAAAGAAGTCCTCCGCGTGAGAACCGATCCCCTGGACGGCTGCGGCGAGCACCTCATCCCCCACTTCGTAGCATTCCGGCCCGGCGGACGGGCAGATGCACGCCACCAGGTCAGGCGCGTCGCACGCCAGTTCGACCATCCCGCGGACGACGGCCGCGGTGATCCCGGCCACGGTCGCCCGCCAGGAGGCGTGGGCGAATCCCACGGCACGCTTGCGCGTGTCGGCGATCAGCACAATGGGACAGTCGCCGCTCTTACCCATCAGGGCCAGCCCCTTCGTCGTCGTCACCAGTCCGTCGGCGAATCCGGCGCACGCGCCCTGCTCGCAGACGAGCACGTCGCCTCCATGCACCTGCTTCAGAAAGGCGACATCTCCAAGGCCCAGTACCCTTGCGATTTCCCGCCCGGCCGTGGCAGGCTCGTGCCGGACCTGCTGCACGTCCGGCCCCCGCCGCGTCGTCACCAGATGTGCGACCCCAATCGCGTCCAACGCCGCAAACTGCCCCACCAGCCAACCATTCGACAGCCCCTCCAGCCGAAACTCATCCGTCAAATCCATTCGACAGTCGGTCATTCGAGATTCCAGTAAAATCGTTATCCATAACTATGTCAGCCCTGCTCCATGATACTCAGTCAGACGCCGCGAGCCAACACGCACTTGCCGATTCCGCACGAGGTTGTGTCAACCGTTCTCCCTCTGCCGTCGTCTTACCATTGACGACAGGCGATACAAGACTATCCTCCGGGAAAGGAGCAGGCAGTATGCGCGTGAGATGGGTCTCCGTTGTGGCAGCGTCAATCCTTCTATCAGCTTGTCATTCTGACGCCGGCGGCGTCACAGCGGATAACCCCTCCGCCTTGACGCTGTATCCTGCAACCACCGCTGAGCCGCCGGAGTTGGCGTCACCCGCAAGACTATCGGATGGGACGGAGACTGTCGTGGCGTGTATGAAGGACGGGCGGTATGCCGCCATGCCCGTTACCGTTGAAAACGTGCCGCCTACCCTCTCCTACGGCGGCAGGAAGATCGGCAAAGGGAATCAGCTTCAGGTCGATGCCAACGACTTCCCTGCGCTGGCGAAGACGGGGCTGCATGCCCCGCAGGAGCTGGACAGGGCCAAGGAGATCACCGGCAAACCCATCGAGGCCATCACAGCGGCCGGTCGGCCGGGCACCCTGTCCGGCGAGGGTTTCCTGGCCGTCAACGAGGGCATCCTCTCGGTCCTCCAGGGTGACAATCGACTGGTCCAACGGCTTGGACTGACTCATCCGGACATGGCCAGACCGCTGTTCCACGTCTGGAATCTGATCCTCAAGGAATATGAGTTGGGCCGGGTCGGTCGCAACTACAACAACGTGCAGTACGTTCTCTACAACGGCAGACAGGTACGTTTCGGCGAGGTGCTTCCCACGCGCGGGTTCCAAGAATCCATCTTCAACGACGAGATCACGGGTGCCTTCCAGATCAACCTGTTTCGAGACCTGGACAAGTCCGAGCAAGCGTTCCTGCGCAAGAAGTACCCGAACCTCAGTAAAGAGCAAATGGGGGACCTCGTCAGCCGATTGTCTCATATCCTCACCGGCGAGATGGAGCCCTATTACGTGATGCGATATGGGTTTTACGAGGGCCACACAAGTTATCGCGTGGATCCTGTCGCCATTGCCTTCATCTTCGGCCTGCGGACTCTCGAACAAATCGAGGCGGCCTTCCCCGCCACGCTCTATCAGACCCTCACGACCCACTTCACCACGCCACTTTCGGCGCAACGTTCAGCAGGATCCTTTCCGGCGGAATGGAGGCTCAATCTCCTGAGTGCCACGTCCGCGACTAATCACACCTGATCCGCGACGGAGCCCGTGACAAATCTCGCGCTTGCCGGTCGGAAAGAAGCGGTGGTTTTGCCGAGCTTTTCCTCTTGCATTCGCGTGTATGGCTGGCGACAATCTCCGCCAATGGGGCACGCTATGTTTGCACATTCAGGCACAGACCGAAGCAACAAGAGGGGCGCGCCGGGGACGCGGAGCGTGAGTGGTCATCGAGTGGGTCGAGAAAGTGCGATGGCTTTCATCGTCACTGTCCTGATTGCCGGCTGTAGCACGTCACCCAGGATGGAGCCGATCCCGCGCAGGACCCTGGCCGAACTCAGTTACCGAACAAGCAGTGGTGGCCTTGAGGTTGCGGCTGATCCGTGGACGGACGCTGCCTGCGTCAAGAGACACTTTGGCATGGACCTGCTCTCACGACGAATCGTCCCGTTCGAGGTAGCGTTCGCGAATGTAGGAGCAGAAGGAGGTTTTCTCCTGCAGCCGGAATCGGCCGTTATCCTGGACGAGAGAGGTCTGCAAGAGATCAAGTCCGCGTCCTCGGCCGGGGTGAAGGCTTCCGATTTCGACCCGACAGTCTTCCTCATCACCTACTTGGGCATAAGCCAGGTGTTCGCAGTCGTCTATGCTGTCGTTGCGCAGGAGGCCTACTATGACGCTCAAGACATTCGGCGCCAGATGGAACAGGTTCAGTTCATCGATCGACCCCTTTATCGATCTGATTCGAATGGTGGTTTCTTCTATCTCAAGTTCGCCGATATGGGCGATCTTCGGAAAGCCGCCGCGATCAGATTTCGCGTGAAGAATGTACGTTCGCTCGAAGAGAAGACCGTCGTCGTTCTATTGACAAGCCGGCGAGAGAACCTATGAGACCATGCGCGCCCTTGACCCCTTATGCCGTCAGCTGTGCGTTCCTCTGCCTCCTGCTGGGCTCCTGCGGACCGATGCCGCACGACACAATAAAGACACAAGACATTGCGGCGCTCGTAAATGACACGCAGCAGAAGATCCCGCTGCGTGCCGGCTTCTTCGTGGACAAGCGATTCGAGAGAATCATCTACACCGGCGAAGGCAGCTTATATTACACACATGGAGATTGGACCCGGATTAGCTTTGATGTTCGTGGAGCCTTCCAGCAGTCTGTCCAAACGATGTTCAAGGAAGTCGTGCCGGTCTCGGCAGGAGAGACCCTCCGGGATTTTGAGGCGAAGAACCTGGACGTGATTGTCTCCGTAGGGCCGGTAGTCTGCGAGTCCTATCTGGAGAGATCGATGGGCCTGCGGTTCGGCTGGCAATGGCCGATCAACGCGAGGATTACGGCAGACTGGGCCATTACGTCCCAAGACGGGAGGTTGGTGACCTCAACCAGGGCGCTGGGCGAAGGACGAGCCGAGATAGGCGGTAAAGGCCAGGGATGTGCCCAGGCGTTTGTCCAAGCTCTCGACGCTCAATTCAAGAAGGCTCATGACGATATTGTCATGACCGCGTGGTGGAAGGGTTCTTCATGGAAATCCAGGTAATCCCACCAGTTCCTCCTCGATGCTAATGACGACTCCGGAATGTGAGACAATAGGAGCGCGATCCATGAAATGCCGTGTACACGTGCCCTTGTTGGTCGGCGTCTGCTGCCTCTCGCTGAGTGCCATATCTTGCGCGTCGTCGGCGTACAACTGGGGTAACAAGGTGTACTTCTCGCCCAACGAGGCTCTGGCTGCACAGAAGCAGGACTTCGACTCAGTACTCGCGCAGATCACCCCAAGCCAGAACCCAGTGAGTGGCTCTGCTGTCGTAATCACTCCGAGTGATGAGCTGTTGCTCAAGCGATGGGCCGCGCCAGGAGCCAATCTCAAGCCTACACCCGCACAAACTGACTACATGCTTCAGTGTAGCGGGATGTGGGACCGGCTCTACGTGGAGGCCCTTCGGAACCGGCATTTGTTCGACAGAACGGAGTGGCGTCAGAGTGCCGATCCGGATCAGGAACGCTTCGACGAGGATTTCGCGGTTGTCCTGGCCGCCAGAGACTCCAAATGGGTACTGAGAAAGAAGATGCAGATCGGGCAGAGCGGGACGCCCATTGAGACCGGACCGGTCTCGCTGTCCCTTTTTCAGCAGACAATGATATGGCTGACCCGCATTTCGGAGGCGGCAAGAGGCACGACGAGGCCGTAGTGAACCGGCAGGACTCGATATGCGCACCATAATGCAATCGCTGCTTGCCAAGCGTGGGGCGGGATATAGAATACGGCGATGCACGAATGGATGAATCAGGTTCTCTGCGGTGATTGTGTCGAGCTGCTGCGGACGGCGAAGGAGCCGTTCGCCGATCTGGTCTTCGCTGACCCGCCGTTCAACATCGGGTATAAGTACGACAAGTATCATGACGAGAAGGCCAGCGACACGTATCTTGCCTGGACGCGGGACTGGGTTGGGGCATGCGCCGGCGTGCTCAAGCCGCACGGGTCGTTCTACATCGCTATCGGCGACGAGTACGCGGCCAATGTGAAACTGATCGCGGATGACTGCGGACTCGTCATGCGCAACTGGATCATTTGGCACTACACGTTCGGCCAGCAGTTGAGACGCAAATTCGCCCGCTCGCACACGCATATCCTCTATTTCGTAAAGGACGCGAAGTCGTTTACGTTCAATGATGAGATGGTGCGCGTGATTTCCGACCGGCAGAAGAAATACAGCGACAAACGGGCCAACCCGGCGGGCAAGATGCCCGACGACGTGTGGGACGAGTATCCTCGCGTCTGCGGGACGTTCCGCGAGCGGACGGGTTTCCCGTGCCAGATGCCGGAAAGTCTGCTGGCAAGGATCATCCGAGTCAGCTCGAATGAGGGCGACTGCGTGCTCGACCCGTTCTGCGGCTCCGGCACCACTGCTGTCGTCGCCCACAAGCTGAATCGCCGATTCACTACGATCGACCTTTCCGAGGAATACGTCGAGGCGGCCCGCAAGCGAATCGCTGAATCCGAGGGCTTGCCTGTCGAAGGCGAGGGCCTGCCGGACTGGCCGGAACACGCGGACGCCGAGCTGCGATGGCTCTACAGCGAGAACAAGGTCCCGCTGCGCCAGCTTGCCGCCAACCGCATGCTGCTATCCTTGCTGACGAGCAAGCTCAACGCGAGGTTGCAGAAGATACGGCTGTACACGGCGGAGGAGGTCGATGAGCGGCTGGACCTGCTCGACAGAAGCGGCAAGCTCAGCCCTCTCGACAAAACGAGCGAGCCACAAACGGGGGCACTCATCCTTGAAGAATAGGTCGTTCCTTCTTTCCTTATCATTCTTCGCAGTCAGCGCGGGGATGCTGACGGTCATTCAGGCGCCGATCGACTGGTCGTTCCTGGCGTGGGTGGCGATGGCGCCGTTCGCCTTAGCGTGCACGCCGGAGATTCCCGGCCGTCGGGTCGTGCTCGCGTCCCTGGTCGTCGGGTTCCTGTACTGGCTGGGCAATCTCTACTGGATCACGCCGATTACGCTCATCGGCTGGGTGGCGATGGCGTTCTATTTGGCGTGGTTCTGGGTGCTACCGGCCGTCGCGGTGCGATTTTGCCGGTCGAAGGGCGTCCCGCTGTTTCTGGCGCTGCCGATCATCGTGGTTGGGGCCGAGCGTCTGCAAGGCTTCCCCATGGGCGGGTTCTTCTGGCGATTCCTCGGCCACAGCCTGTATTCGAATCTGGCGATGATCCAGATCGCCGACCTCGTCGGAGCCGCCGGCGTGTCCTTTGTCATCGCGATGGTCAATGGGCTATTCGTGGAAGTCGTGCTTTTCGTCGGCCGGCGCAAGTCGTGCGGGGCGGGGCAAGCCCCGCCCTACGGGCTGCTTGCGGGGGCAGTGACGACGCTCATCGTGGTCGCGGCCACCGTCGGCTATGGGCTGTGGCGGCTGGAGCAGACCACACAGTACCTCAAAGAGGGTCCACGGGTGGCCTCCTTGCAGTCGAACGTGCCGCAGTCCGTCAAGAAGAGCTTCAGTAAGAGCGTGCAACTCTTCGATGACCTGATGGTCGACAGTAAGGCTGTCTCGAAGATAGGGGTCGACCTGATCGTCTGGCCCGAGACCATGGTCCAGGGTCTGCTGGACCCGAAGCTCTGGCCGATTCTCGACGCCAACGCAATCGATGAAGATAAGGCCTTTCACCGGGCCCTGTGCGACCATGCCGGGAACAATGCATACGTCCTGGTCGGGGCCCTCGGCGGCGAAGTGATGCGCGACCCTGCCGGCCGGCTGTACCTGGGCAGGTACAACTCGGCATACCTCTATCATCCGGACGGGACGCGGGATCCACAGCGGTACGACAAGATTCACCTTGTCCTCTTCGGCGAGTACACGCCCTTCCGCCGGACTTTCCCCTGGCTCTTCCAGCAACTGGGCAGATTCCTGCCCGAGGGCTACAACGTCGATTACTCGCTCGAGCACGGCAAGAACTATACGATCTTCGAGATGAAGGATTCCGCCACGGCTGACCAAAATCCGCAATCGGACTACCGCTTCGCGGTGATCATCTGCTACGAGGACACGGTTCCCTATGTCGCGCGGACGTTCACGCTCGACGAGCAGGGACGCAAGCGCGTGGATTGGCTCGTCAATATCAGCAACGACGGCTGGTTCGTGCGATTCAGCAAGAATCCTGAGCGAGTGGTCCCCACCGCGGAGTTGCCCCAGCACGCCGCGATTTGTGCCTTCCGGGCCGTGGAGAACAGGTTGCCCATCCTGCGCAGCGTCCACACCGGGATCAGGTGCCTGATCGAGTCCACCGGCACGATTCGCGACGGCTATCTCGCCTCCAGCGACGCCTTTCCCGCCAAAGCCATGGACAGGACCGGCTTGACTGGATGGTTCTCGGACAAAATGCCGATAGATACACGGGTGACCTTCTACAGCCGGCACGGCGAATGGTTCGCCAACGGCTGTGCGGCGGCGTTCGTCACAGCCACGGCGTGGCCGGTCGGCCGGCGGGTTGTCCGTCGGCGAGCCGCAAGGGCCACCGGTTGACCATCCGGTTTCCGGCAAGATGTCGAACGTGGAGCATAGTCATGGCACCCGGTGCTTATCCGCAATCAGGACGATCTGCTGTGATGGCTCGGATCGGCTGGCTTCTTGGAACAACGGCTCTCGGCCTGTTGATACTTCACACGTCCGGCTGCGAGCAGCCGAAGCAGCCTGCCGGCTTTCTATCGCCCCCTCCGCCGGCAACCAACGACCCGCAGGCTCAGGCGGTCCAAACCATCTTCGACGGGCTGGCCGACCCCGACTCCCAGGTGAGAGCCAATGCCGTCGAGGTCGTGGTCACCACGAAGCAGATTCGTTTCATGCCACAGGTTCAGAGGATGCTTCAGGACGAGGCAACTTCCGTCAGGTTCCTCGCCACTATGGCGGTGGGCGACCTTCAGTACGCCACGGCCCGGAACGAGGTGGCCAGGTTGCTGGACGATCCAAACCCGAATATCAAAATGGCCGCCGCCTACGCCATGATGAAGCTCGGTGAGACGGAGTACTACAAGGTATTCCGCGACCAGGTGACCAGCGAGGACCAGACGGTCCGGGCCAACGCGGCCCTCCTGCTGGGCAAGAGCGGCCAGAAGGACGCCGTTCGCTTTCTCTATTGGGTTCTGCGACGGCCCGACTCATCCGACAAGGTGGTCTTCCAGGCCCTCGAATCCATCGCGATGCACCACGATGAGCGAATCTTTCGAACGCTCTGGGCGAAACTGATCAGCGGCTATGCCGATGACCGCTTCCTGGGCGTCAGGGCGATGGGCGCATTGGGCACGGAGCAGGCCAGGAATGCCATCATCACGATGCTCGACGACGGCGTCGTCGAGGTCCGCCTGGCGGCCGCTGAGCAGCTTGGAAAGCTCGGCGAGCCCATTGGCGAAGCCAAGGTCGCCGAGGTCTTCGAGAAGAACCTGCTGGCCGATATGGACGTGGAGAGCCAACAGCGAGTAAAGGTCCTGACTGCCCTGGCCATCGGCGAGATCGGCTCGCCGTCTTTAAGCAAGCGACTGCCCCCTCTGCTGCGCGACCCTTCCAAGCCCGTCCGATTGGCCGCCGCCACGGCTATCCTCCGATACATGGCCAAGTGAACCCATTCTCCGTGTCGTGCCCTCGAAGCTCGCCCCCGCACAACGCCCTATAATACCAATGACCGCAGTCCGTGCGTGTGTAACCGGATGAATAGGGAGTGGATGCGAATGGCAAAATGGGGTAACGAAACGGCCACAGATACGTCTACCAGGGTGATACGTGACTGGCCCAAAGAGATCAGACTCGCGCCGTGGCGCCAAAGCCCTTACGTCTCACGGGTGCGTTCTCTGTTTTGTGTTCCTGATTTCTCCGGGCGGATTTAGGCTATTTGGGAAAAATGACTTGACCTTTGCGGACCAGAAGCGTAAAATTATGCTATGCGAAAGTAGTATCGGGATTTGGGCAGGATTAGTGAGCTTTTTTTGCCATGGGAGGCTTGTCAAAACAGTTCTCTCTTGATGACTTGCCCCAACGTCCGATAGAATAAGGTTTTACGGAACTGCCAAGCTGTTCCAACTGGTGAAAGGAGCCCGTCTTGAGCACGCTTACGAAGATCCTGGTCGTTCTCGTGACCGTCTTCTCCCTGTTCCTGTGTGGCATTGTCGTCACTTATGTCGCCAATGCCGACAACTACAAGGATAAGTGGCAAAAGGCTGAGCAGAACCGACAAGCGGCCATAGAGAGACGGGACTCGGCAACAAAGAGCGAGACCGAACAGAAACAGCAGTTCGAAGCTGACAAGGCCAAACTGGACAACCAGATCGCCGAGCTGACCGGGTTCAAGACCCAACTCGAGGGCGAGATCGACAGGCTCAAGAGAGACAACAGCCAGAAGGAACAAGAGGCCAGAGACGCCAGCGCCCGGGCCCTGATAGCGGATCAGACCGCGTCGAAGATGAGCGACCAGGCTGTCGCGGCTGAAAAGGAAGTGAAGATGCTCCAGGCCAATCTGACCAACCTTGAGAAGGAGCTGGAGGAAACGAAGCAGGCTCTGATGGAGCGGATCGTGGTGTTGACGGATTTGCAGGCGGCCAACCGCCAACTGATTGAAGAGAAGCAGGGTCTTCAGACTCAGCTTAACCAGGTCCTTCAGCAGTCCGGCCGGGCTCCGACGACGCCGCGAGTCGTCACGACGACCCAGTCCGCTGCTCAGCCCGTTCAGCGAGCTGCGACGCCGCCGGCCCAGGCCGCCACACGGGAGATCGCTCTCAACGGCCGCGTTACACAGGTCGACATGAAGGGCAGGATAGCCGCCATCTCCATTGGCGCCGCCGCCGGCGTCCGCAAAGAGATGAAGTTCCACGTGACCCGCGGCGACCGCTTCATCTGCGACATCATCATCTTCGATGCCGATGCTGAGAGGGCGGTGGGGACCCTGGATCTGGTGCAGGCCGAGCCGCAGCCGGGCGACACGGCTGCCACGAATCTGTAGAACGTGAAGCAGCAGAGCTGCATATCATAACCTCACAGGAGGTCGCTGAGATATGAGTCCGATGCCTCAACCACGCGGCGGCAAGATCGCCCCTCCGAGCACCGTGTACACGGCGATTCTGGCCATTGCATTCGGGGTCGTGCTGGCCACCTTCGGGTATGTCGTGTACCTCTGCAAAGTCCGCTACGATACGTTTTTTTGACGGACCCGGACGAATTTACGCTTGACGTCACCGCCTAAGGGTATTCACAATATCCAATGGCAATGTAAGAAAGGATTCGATAGTGCTGTTGGACTCCATTCTTGGCTTTTTCAGCATGGATATGGGTATCGATTTGGGTACCTGTACTACGCTGGTGTGCGTGCGAGACAAGGGTATCGTCCTCAACGAGCCGTCGGTGGTCGCGGTGCGTAAAGGGACGAACATCGTCCTCAACAACGGCGAGGCCGTCGGTCTGGTGGCTCGCGAGATGCTCGGCAAGACCCCCGGCTCGATCAGCGCCATCCGCCCGTTGAAGGACGGCGTCATCAGCGACTTCGAGGTGACGGAGAAGATGCTGAGCTACTTCATCCGCAAAGTTCACGGCCGGGGCGGACTGGTCCGGCCGCGAGTCGTCATCGCCGTGCCCAGCGGCATCACCGCCGTCGAGCG
>Ga0105100_10001107_pt1 | contig 15854 bp, 11 predicted proteins | sample PPLLak12cMay2015_2_FD_87033 | JGI IMG/M metagenome (GOLD analysis project Ga0105100, IMG submission 87033) | Freshwater sediment microbial communities from Prairie Pothole Lake near Jamestown, North Dakota, USA - PPLs Lake P8 Core (1) Depth... | ecosystem: Environmental > Aquatic > Freshwater >...
GCACCCGATGGGGTGCCCCAATGAGATGCCGCTGCCGAGCTGGTTGGGGAAGTCCGTCGGGATACCCAGCTCCCGCATGCAGCCGATGGCCTGGGCGGCAAATGCCTCGTTCAGCTCGATCATGCCCAGGTCCCCTACGGTCATGCCGGATTTTTTCAACACCTTGCGCACCGCCGGGACCACCCCGAGCCCCATGTAGGCCGGGTCCACCCCGCCGGCGGCATAGGCCTTGATCCGCGCAATCGGCTCCAGGCCCAGCTCCGCAGCCTTCCCGGCGCTCATCAGAACCACCGCCGCCGCCGCATCATTGATGCCGGAGGCGTTGCCGGCGGTCACGCTGCCGTCGGATTTGAAAGCCGGCCGCAGTTTGCCCATTTTTTCGAGGCTGGTGTCCATGGGCCGTTCATCGGTATCAAAAACGATATCCCCCTTGCGGCTTTTGATCACCACCGGTTCGATTTCCTGAGCAAAAATGCCATCAGTGATGGCCTTGCGGGCCCGGGTATGGCTGAGCACGCCCAGTTCGTCCTGCTCGCGGCGGCTGATGTCATAGGCGGCGGCAATGTTCTCGGCGGTGATGCCCATATGGTAGCCGTAAAAAATTTCATAAAGACCGTCGAAGACCATCAGGTCGTAGATCTCGCCGGTACCGGTCAGTTCCATGCGATGGCCCCAGCGGGCCTTGGGCAGCGCCATGGGGGCCAGGCTCATGTTCTCCTGCCCGCCGGCCACGATTACATCGGCGTCCCCGCAGCGGATGACGTCGGCTGCCAGGGCAATCGCCTTGAGTCCCGAGCCGCAGATCTTGTTGACCGTAAAGGCCGGGGTTTCTTTGGGGATGCCGGCGCGGATCATGGCCTGGCGCGCGGTGTTTTGGCCCTGACAGGCCTGCAGGACGTTGCCCATGATCACCTCGTCGACATTTACCGGCGTGGCGCTCTCGTCCCAGTCGTAGCCCGCTTTTTCCGGCTCCACCAGCCCCCGGCCCCGCAGCTTGTCCGGGGCAAGGGCCTTCACGCCCTCGCTCGGCACCGGCCGCAGCCCAGCTCGCTTGAGGGCCGCTTTCATCACGAGCCCGCCCATCTCTACCACCGACACTGATTTCAGGCCGCCACCGAAAGCCCCGATCGCCGTACGCGCCCCGCTGACCAACACAACCTCACGCATGTTGACTTCCTCCCCTTTTGTCAGATGAAAAACAATTTCATTAACTAAAGTCGCAAAAAATCAAAGTTGGCTGAATCTTTTAGCATAGATGTTTCGAAGGAGTATTATGAAGGTTACGCATCAATCATCAAGCAGAAGCAACGGAATCCAAGGCATTGCTTTAGATGGGGGTGAATTGGGATCAAACACATTTATGTTGGTGGTACCAGCAGATTCCAAACCATCGGAATTGGTAACCGTCAATTTAAAAATCAGTAATTCTCCACCTAATCCAACGGCCGGTGCTCTGAACGTCGGTTTCGCCGCCGTTGGATTGGAGAGAGTGACCCGGGGTTCACCGGGTAGTTGCTCCCAGGAATACGAAACGATTGTACCATTCGGATCGGATGATTTGGTGCCATCCAACGTGACTGTGTTCCCTTCATATACTCGTTGCGAGGGGCCGGCATTGGCCACTGGTAGAATTGCCTGCAGGCCGGAAAACCAAGTGCCCGCCATTTTTTCATACCCCGTTTCAAAGGGATGAAGTTGGTCCCACATATCACCGGGAGGATTATCAGCAACAAGATCATAATTGATGCCCGCCCCATCCTCCATGTCAACGATTATTATTCTATCCGGATAAGCCGGGTTGCTGGGATTATTTTTTCGGTCACGTGCCAAAGCCTCGACATTGTCGTTGAAGGCGGTTGTTGCTTGACTATAAGTACTTCGGTTGATGATGCGCGCGAGGATAACCCAAACGCTCCTGTCATAGTTGTCAATCACGTCGAGGATATCTCTTACGTCGTTGGGGCTCGGGTCGAGGGCATTGGTTCCGATATGAAGCAGCACTACATCGGGCTGTTCCGCTATGAGCCAATCCGCCAATTTGCCTTGACCAGTCTTTCCATCTACTATATCAGCATCTGTCCAACCAGCATGTCCTTCGTGATCGGCAAGATCCACATCACCAAATACCGCCGAGCCATCATTCTCGCTCCCAACGAAATCCATTTCATAGCTTTGAGCAGCAAGCCGGTCCCACAAAGCCTTGCGATACGAAACCATGTAATCTGGATCGGTCTCCCCTGAAGAGTATCCTCTGGTAATGGAATCCCCCAACGGCATGATTTTGATGGTGGCGGATACCGGTGTAAGGCTAATAATTCCCAGAGAAAAAAAGAGCACTAAAACGGAACACAAGCACAATTTCGCTTTCATGGAAAAATTTCCATTTTAAGATTTGTAAAAGTGGCGTTGTCAGTTAATCCTCAAAGTCATAAATTTCAAAAAGATACTTATTTTTGGTAACAACTGAATTTTATGGTCGAAAAACGCAAAATTAACTTTTGTGAAGCCATTAAATTTGAATCATTAACACAAATAGAACTTACCGGTCAATGGGGACAAAATGTGTCTGATTTTGTTGGCTTACCAAATGCGGCCGGATTATCCGCTGGTACTGGCAGCCAATCGCGATGAGTTTTACTCCCGGCCCACGGCGCCGCTGGGTTTCTGGCAGGATCGGCCGACGATCCTGGCCGGGCGCGACTTGAAGGCCCGCGGCACCTGGATGGGAATCACCGCCGGCGGGCGCTGGGCGGCGATCACCAACTATCGCGACCCGGCGGCGCTCAAGGCCGACGCCCCGAGCCGCGGGCGGCTGGTGGTCGATTTTCTCGCCGGCAGCCGACCGCCCCGCGCCTACCTGGAACACCTGCGCCCCCAAAGCCGGCGCTACAACGGCTTCAACCTGCTGGTGGGGGACCGCGCAGGGCTGTTCTTTTTTTCAAACCGCAACGGCCGCATCCGACGCCTGCGCCCCGGTCTTTACGGTCTCAGCAACCACCTTTTGGACACGCCCTGGCCCAAGGTCGCCAAGGGCAAGCTCCGGCTTCAGCGGCTGGTGGCGGCAAAAGGGCCCATCGCGGCCGAGGCGGTCTTTGAGCTTCTGGGCGACCGCACCCCGGCTCCGCTCGGGCGCCTCCCGACAACCGGCGTCGGCCCGGAGTGGGAGCAGCGCCTGTCGCCGCTTTTTATCACCAGCCGCGATTACGGCACCCGTTCTTCAAGCCTGCTGCTGGTAGACCGCGAGGGGGGCCTGATGATCACCGAGCGCACCTATGGCAACGACCCGCCAGGCGGTTGGGAACCGCCGGACCGGACCTTCCGGTTGCCGGCCGCGTTCTGCGGGAGCGCTCGGCCGGGAGGGTCGCCCTGAAGCAGACAGGGCGCACGCCGCAACGGCAGCGGGCCGGCCGGCGTCACGCCTGCCGATCGGGCTTGCCGGCCGCTTGCAACCGCCGCCAGTGGTCAAGCCGACGCTTGACGGTCTGCTCGTAACCGCGCTCGCTGGGGTGGTAAAAGCGCCGCCCGCGCAGCTTGTCCGGCAGGTATTGCTGAGGAACATAGGCGTCACGAAAGTCGTGGGCATAGCGATAGTCCCGGCCATAGCCGAGATCGCGCATCAGCCCGGTGGGAGCGTTGCGAAGGTGCAAGGGCACCGGCAGGGTGCCGGTTTTTTGGATGGTTGCCCGGACCTCGCCGTACGCGCTGTATAGCGCGTTACTCTTGGGCGCGGTGGCGAGATAGACGGCGGCCTGGGCGAGCGCCAGCTCGCCTTCCGGGTGCCCCAAAAATCGGAATGCCTCCACCGCCTGCATGGCAACTCCCAGGGCGTAGGGGTCCGCATTGCCGACATCCTCGGAGGCAAAACGCACCATCCGGCGGGCGATGTACAGGGCGTCCTCGCCGGCCGCCAGCATCCGCCCCAGCCAGTAAAGCGCGGCGTCCGGGTCGCTGCCGCGCAGGCTTTTGTGCAGGGCCGAGATCAGGTTGTAGTGCTCATCCCCGGCCTTGTCGTAGATCAGGGCCTTCTGCTGCAGCGCCTTTTCCACGTCCACCAGCCGAACCCGGCCCTCGGGGCCTTCGGCGGCCAGTTCGACGGCAATTTCCAGGCTGTTGAGGGCGCTGCGGGCATCTCCGCCGGCAATGCGCACCAAATGGTCGCGTGCGTCGGGCTCGAGGCAAAGCCCCTGCCGCCCCAGGCCGCGTTCGACATCAGCCAGGGCCCGGTCCAGGACGACGCCGATCTCTTCGGGTTCCAGGGGCTTGAGGGTAACCACGCGGCAGCGCGTGAGCAGCGGCGCAATGACTTCAAAGTAGGGGTTTTCGGTGGTGGCCCCGATCAGCGTGATCAGCCCGCTTTCGACATGCTGCAGAAAGGCGTCCTGCTGGGCTTTGTTGAAGCGGTGGATTTCGTCGACAAAGAGGATCGTACGCTGGCGATGGATCTTGAGCTGCTCGCGGGCTTCGGCCACGACCGCGCGGATCTCTTTGACACCCGCGAGAACCGCCGAAAAATGGGTGAAATGTGAGCGGGTCTCGCGGGCGATGATCCGGGCCAGGGTGGTTTTGCCGCAGCCTGGGGGGCCCCAGAGGATCATCGAGAAGATCCGATCCCGGGCAACGGCCCGCTGAACCAGGCTGTCGGGCCCCAGCACGTGCCCCTGACCCACGAATTCGTCCAGGCTGCGGGGCCGCATCCGTTCGGCCAGCGGCCTCTCGGCGTTTGCGGCCTGCTGCGCACGCTGTTCAAAAATATCCACGCTGGTCTGCCTCTATCCTTTTCTTTTAACGCGCCCCTTCCTCGGTTGCGGTCGACGGGCGCGGCTGGCGACAAGGTCCTTGAGCGGACCCGAGCGCTGCCGGAAAATCAACCGCAGGGGGGTCTGGTCCAGCCCTGCGCCCTCCCGAATCTGGTTGATGATGTAGCGTTTGTAGGAAAAATGGACGGCATCGGGATAGTTCACGAAGCTCACGAAGGTCGGCGGTTTGGTTCCCACCTGGGTGGTGTAGTAAAATTTCAGGCGGTGGCCGCGGTGCATGGGCGGCTCGTTGGCTTGCAGGGCGCGCTCCATGATGCGGTTGAGCTGGCCGGTCCCCAGGCGCGTGGTGTACTGGGCATAGACGGCCTCGACCAGCTCGAAGATGCGCGGAACCCTGAGACCGGTCTGGGCGGAAATGGTCATGGCCGGCGCAAACTGCAGAAAACGCGACGCCGCGCGCAGTTCCTCGACATACCGGCGGGTGGTCAGACTGTCTTTTTCCACCAGGTCCCACTTGTTGAGCAGCAGAATACAGCCGCAGCCGCGATCATGGGCGTAGCCGGCGATGGTGATGTCCTGTTCGGTGATGCCCTCGTGGGCGTCCAGCACGATCAGGGCCACATCACAGCGCTCCAGCCCCTGGAGGGCCTTGATGACCGAAAACTTTTCGAGCTTCTCGTCCACCCGGCCCTTGCGCCGGATACCGGCGGTATCGATCAGGACGTAGGGTTTAGCGTTGACCTTGCAGACGGTATCCACCGCATCGCGGGTGGTGCCGGGGACCTCGCTCACCACCAGGCGCTCCTGGCCCAAAATCCGGTTGATCAGCGAGGATTTGCCCACGTTGGGGCGCCCCACCACGGCGATGCGCACCATTTCGACCGCCGGCTCGGGTACAGCGGCGGGCAGCGCCGCAACCAGGACATCGAGAAAATCGGGCACCCCGTAGCCGTGTTCGGCCGACACCGGGTAAAGGGGCGCGACCCCCAGCCCGTAAAACTCGTAGAGCAGCGTTTCCTGCTCCAGGCCGTCCACCTTGTTGACCAGATAGAAGACCGGCTTGCCGGCGTCGCGCAGCAGGGCGAGCATGTCGCGGTCGTAGGGCGAGAGCCCCCCCTTGGCGTCCAGCACCATGACCAGGACATCGGCGTCGTGGATGGCCTGCCGGACCTGCTGGCGGATCGGGCCCGAAAAATGGTCCGGGTCGCCTTCAACAAAGCCGCCGGTATCCACCACCGTAAAGGGGGTTTCCTCCCAGAGCGCCTCTCCGTAAATCCGGTCCCGGGTCACGCCCGGCGTGTTGTCCACCAGAGCGTTTTTGGAGCGCGTGATCCGGTTGAAAAGTGAAGACTTGCCCACGTTGGGCCGTCCGAGAATGGCGACAATGGGTTTCATAGGGTTTTTTTCGTCCGTCCCCCGCTGGCGGAAAGGGGGCTTGGGTAAATGGCGGCTAGTGCAGAATCTGGCTAAGGAAGAGCCGGGTGCGATCGCTCCGGGGGTTTTCGAAGAATTCCCTGGGCGTGTTTTCCTCCACGATCTGACCGTCATCCATAAAGAGCACCCGGTGGGCGACGCTTTTGGCAAACCCCATCTCGTGGGTCACCACCAGCATGGTCATCCCTTCGCGCGCCAGGCTGATCATGACGTCCAGCACTTCCTTGACCATCTCAGGGTCCAGCGCCGATGTAGGCTCGTCAAAGAGCATCACGTTGGGTTTCATGCACAGGCTGCGGGCAATGGCGACCCGCTGCTGCTGACCCCCGGAAAGCTGAGCGGGGTATTTCCGGGCCTGTTCGGCGATCCGCACCTTTTCAAGAAGGGCCATCGCCGTTTCTTCGGCTTGGGCCTTGGGCTCCTTGCGCACCCAGATAGGCCCCAGGGTCAGGTTCTCCAGGATCGTGAGGTGCGGAAAGAGGTTGAAATGCTGGAACACCATGCCGACCTCGGTCCGAATTTTTTCGACGTTCTTGATGTCGTTGGTCAGCTCGATGCCATCCACGCGGACCTGCCCGCGCTGATGCTCCTCCAAACGGTTGATGCAGCGGATCAGGGTGGATTTGCCCGAGCCCGAAGGGCCGCAGATGACGATGCGCTCCTTTTTGCGTACGCTCAAGTTGACGTCCTTGAGCACATGAAAATCACCGAACCACTTGTGCAAGTTCGTGATTTCAATGATGACATCTTCTTTGGCGCCGGCGCCACGTTGTTTTTCGAACGGCATTGGCACGCTCCCCCCTGATGACGCTTGCCCGCGGCGGCGTCCTGCCGATGCGCTCTCCCCGGCTTTAGGGGCGGGCATCTGACGTCGCAGATGCGGCCGGATCGAAGCTCCCGGAGGGGTCGAAATTCATAAAAAAACTTGGGAACCTCAACCTATTTTGAACTGCAAAGGACACCATATAAACGAGATCAGAGCAACAAAAATATGGGGAACGCACCAAAAATGACGCCAAATCGCACCGCGGGGCAGTTGTAACCCATTGCAAGGCCGTCCGGCCGACAGCCGTCTTTCATCAGATCTGACCCAACAGGGCCTGTTTGAAATCTGTACTGAGGGGCTGCGGGCCCAGCCAGATGGAGAAGACGGCCGCGGCAAACTCGGCGCCCGGAATCACCCCCAGGGGCTCGCCGTTCAGGGCAAGCTCCGTGCCCCGGCCCGGAATGTAGGTCAGGGCGTAGCGGTCGCCCGGTTTAACGTCCCGGTAAAGCGCATTGTGCTGATCGATCTGCGGCCGAATACGCGCCAGAACGTCCGGGTCCACGTTGCGAGAGATGGCCTTGTTGGTCACCGGGCCGAAATCCGCCCCGGAAATGGGATGAAAGTATTGAACCTCGAGGCGCTTGGCCCTGTCGGCGAGAATCTGCTCCGGATGCGTCCCGGCAACGGCATAAAGCGCCCCCACATAGGCCTTGACAAACACCATGTAGCGGAAAAGACCGGCCCCCTTCAGTTCGAGCCGCTGCCCACGGCTCTCGTAGACCGCAGGGAAGATCACGCCTTCGACCGCGACGCTGCCTTTGGCCGCAGCCGGCAGCCAGAACAGGACCATCAACCAGATGGCAAGCATAGTGTGCAGGATGTTCTTCATAAGCCCTCCTTTCCTGGCGTTCGGACAGTTGACGAGCGCGGCAATCGCGCAAGCGGGAATTGCAAATAGCATCTACTTATGATTACTTTAGGCCAAAAGAATGCAATGCCAGAGAAATCGGGGGGCGATGAGAGGCGAAACCTGCCACTGCGGCGCCACCCGATCCGGACTGCGCCACTGTTGAGGAGCCTGTATGCCACGCTGGGGATTGTGCTGCATCTTTCGCCGTGAACCCATCAAATTTGCCCGCACAACGGCTTCCTTCCTGCAAAAGAAGCCGCGCCAGGAGCAGTTACGCCGCCTGGCCGAGATTTGCACCCGCAACGCCGAAGCCCTCCAACAGGCCCTGGCGTTCTGCCGCGAGAACGGCATCGGGGCCTTCCGCATCAACAGCCAGATCCTGCCGCTGAAGACCCACCCGCAGACCGGCTACGGGATCGCCGAACTGCCGGGGCACCGCGAAATCGTGGCCAAATTCCGCGACTGCGGCGCGTTCAGCCGCCGCCACGACCTGCGCACCAGCTTCCACCCGGACCAGTTCATTCTGCTCTCCTCGCCCAGCGCCCAGGTCACCCGCCAGTCGATGGCCGATCTGCGCTACCAGGCCGAAGTGGCCGAGTGGGTGGCCGCCGACGTCATCAATATCCACGGCGGCGGCGCCTACGGCGACAAAGCACAGGCCCTGAAGCGCCTGGCCGGCCGCATCGGTGAACTGCCCGAGGCGATCCGCGCGCGCCTGACGCTGGAAAACGACGACCGGGTCTACTCCCCGGCGGACCTTTTGGCGGTCTGCCAAACGGCCGGAATCCCTCTGGTTTACGATGTCCATCACCACCGCTGCCTGCCCGACGGACTTTCCGAGGCGGCGGCAACCGCCATGGCGCTGACCACCTGGAACCGGGAGCCGCTGTTTCACGTCTCCAGCCCCCTGACGCCCTGGGGCCAAGGCAACCCCCGCAACCATCACGATTTTATCGACATCGCGGACGTCCCCGAAAGCTGGCGCGGGATGGACATCACCATCGACGTCGAGGCCAAGGCCAAGGAGCTGGCCGTGCTCCAGTTGATGGCCGCAATCGCGGCGTCGTCCGCTTCGGCGGCTGGCCGCAACCAGGACGGCGCCGCCGGCGCTTGAGCCCAAGCCGCCACTATTGGCAGGCGCCGCCGCCCGTGAACCGGCTGCCGCGGCGCTGTCAAGAACCTGTCGTCGCAACCCGCTGCGTCCTTTCTGCGGGACCGGCGCAACCTGACAATCCAAAACCACGAGGGAGGTAAAAAATGGAGGTAAAAAGAATTCTTTGGCCGACGGATTTTTCGGAGAATGCATCTCGGGCGCTGCCCATGGTTACCTCGCTGTCGCAAGCATACGGGGCCGAAATCCATATACTCTACGTCATGAAAGACTACCCTGAATTTGGCGCCCACTATGGCGACTTTGACCCCCAGGAAAAAGAAACCATGCACGCCATGGAGAAAGAGATGGCCGAAAGACGCCTGACCGAAATTTGCGATAAATTCCTCAACGAATGTCCACTCTACATTCGCCACATCGCCGTGGGGGAACCGGCCCAGGTCATTCTGGATTTTGTCACCAAAGAGGCCATCGATCTGGTGGTCCTGGCCAGCCGCGGGAGTGAATCCCATTTTGATTTCGGCAGCGTGACGGACCGTGTCATCAAGTGCACCACCGTTCCCGTCGTCACCGTGCCGGTCTAGCGCAGTGGACGGCCAAAAGAACCGACGAAAGGGCGAATGCGGGTTTCGCAGCCCAAATGCCGGCAGGGGGTTCTCGGATTCCCGGTTGGGCAGACAGCAATCCGGGCGCACGGTCAGCGCATGTCCGCCGCAGGAGCGGCCCCAACATCCGCCAGATTGCCCCCCGTGGCCGCCTCGAGCCGTTCCCAGGACTGCCGCAGGGCCACACGCGCCAGCGCCAGTCGGCTGCTGGCCTGGGTGAGGTTGCGCTGGGCCTCGTTCAGGCGCACCAGCGAGGCCTGCCCCGCGGCGTACTCCTTTTCCACCAGGTCCCGGTTTTGCTGAACCAGGGCCGCGTTTTGTTGCTGCAGGCGCAATTCCCGCTGGGAGGCCTGCAGGTTGGCGAGCGCCTCGCGCACCTCGGAAACCACCGAAATCCGCAGCGCCGCCAGGTTGCGCTCGGCCTCGCGCTCGCCCGCGCGCGCCTCGGCCACCCGCGCGCGGGTGGCGCCGCCGGCAAACAGGTTGTAGGTCATATAAACCCCGATGGAATTGCCGAAGTCATCGCTTTCAAAGCGCCCGCTGTTTTCCCGCAGCCCGTCCAACGCCGCCTGGAGGGACAAATCGGGAAAAAAATCGGAGCGGGCGACCCCGATACCGGCTGCCGCCTGGCTTAGCCGGTAGGCGCCTTCCATCAGGTCCGGCCGGTGGGTTTCCGCAAACCCAACCAGGGGGCCCGCTTCGGGCAACGCCAGGTCCGAGGCGGTTTCGGTCTGGAGAGCGGCCAGATCCAACCTTTCCGGAATGACAGCCTCCGGCAGCCCCATCAACACGGCCAGCCCGATACGGGCCAGCGCGTATTGGCGTTCGGCATCGTTGATGGCCGAGCGCGCCGCGTTGACCTGGACCTCGAAATTGAGCACGTCGCTCAGCGATCCGCTGCCGGCCCGCCGCCGGGCCCGGGCCTCTTCGGTCTGGCGCAGGTTGAAGGCCTCGTCGGCGCGGGCGATGATGAGACCCTCGCGGGCCAGCTGCGCGGCGTAATAGCTGCCGGCCACCGAAACCAGCAGCAGGCGCCGGGCCTCGTCCAGCGCCGAACGGCTTTGCATCTCGCCAAAGCGCGCGCGGGCGTTTTCAAACCAGCGCTGGAAGCCGTTAAAAAGCGTCCAGCCGGCGGTGAGCTCGGCCCGATAGAATGTTTCCGGATCGGCAAACGCGGCATTCGGCTTAAAATTGCGGCCCGCCACCCGCTGGGAGCGGGCAGCATTATTGGACAGCTCCGAACGCACGGCCGAGCCGCCCATATCCAGGAAGGGCCAGTAAGCGGCGCGGGCCTGGCGGACGCGCTCCTCGGCCTGGCGCAGGCGTTCGACGGCCGCGGCCAGACTCGGGCTGCCGTCCACCGCAATCCGCTTGGCGGCGGCCAGATCCAGGACTTCCAGGCGCGCCAGCACCTCCCCGGCCGGCGCGGCGCTTCCGACTTCCACTGCAACCGCCCAACCGCTGTTTAGCGCCAGCCACGCCAGCGCAAAGCACCAGCCGCCCTTCGAGCGCTTAGCGTAGCGCATCCGCTCCATCCTTTGAAAGAGAGTCCGCAGCCCCGTCGTGCAGCCGCTGGGCGAGGTCCGATCGGCTGCCCGGGGCCGCCGTGACGGCGGTCGCATGCGGTTCGGCTGCTCGCAGATTATGCCCAGCGGCACCCATGCGCCCGGCGGCGGGCTCCACCGTTTCGCGCGGAGGCCAGACGCCGCTCAGCAGCCGGGCCGGCAGCCGCCGCAGGTCGTTCAGGATCATCAGCAGGCTGGGGATCAGCACCAAGGTCAGCAGCGTCGCGAAGCCGACCCCCGCGGCGATCGAAAGCGCCATGGGGATCAGGAACTTGGCCTGAAAGTCGGTTTCCAGGATCATCGGCGCCAACCCGCCGATGGTGGAAACCGTGGTCAGGATGATCGCCCGGAAGCGCCGCCGCCCGCCCTGGATGATGGCCTCGAAAAGCCGCATGCCTCCGGCCAGGTTGACATTGACGCGTTCGATCAGCACGATGGCGTCGTTGACCACCACCCCGGTCAGGGCCACCATCCCGAAGATGCTCATGATGGAGAGATCGTAACCCAGCAGCAGGTGCCCGCCGACCGCCCCGATGATGCCGAAGGGGATCGTGAAAAGAATCACGAACGGCTGCAGGTAGCAGCGGAACATGGTGGCCAGGATCACGAAAATCCCGAACACCGCCAAGGGAAACCCGATGTAGAGGGTGCTGAAGGACTCGCGCATCTTTTTCTGCTCGCCCTGCAGGGCTACCCGCATGCCAGGGTAGCGCTGCATCAATTCGGGAAAAAAGCCGGCGGACAGCTCGCCAAATATTTCACCGGCATTGGCCCGGTCGGTGTCGACCCCCGCGCTCACCGCCACCCGGCGCATCCCGTCGGTGCGAATGATGGTGGCATAGCCGGGCGAAAAGCGTACGTCGGCCACCGAGCGCAGCGGCACCTCGTGGCCGCTGGCGGTGCGAATCCGGATCTGCTCGATGTCCGCCAGGCGCCGGCGCTCGACCGCGGGGTAGCGGACCTTGACGCGGATGTCGTCGCGGCCGCGCTGCAGCCGCAAGGCCTCATCACCGTAGTAGCCGGCATAGACCTGACGGGCCAGGTCATCCACCGTCAGCCCCAGGACGGTGGCCTCGGGTTTCAGTTCCAGGCGCATCTCGTTCTTGCCGGCCGAGAAATCCGAACGGATCTGGTAGACCCCGTCGAACTTGCGCAGGCGCGCCATCAGATCGTCCGCCGCGGCCAGAATGTCATTCATGCGGCTGCCTTGCAGCCAGACCTCGATCGGCGCCCCGGGCGGCCCCGCCGCCATGCCCGCAAAGGAGAGGGATTTGATCCCGGGAATTGCGCCGACCTCCTTTTCCCAGGCCACCATGAGGTCCTTGGAGTGAATCCCGCGTTTTTCGGAATCCAGAAATATGGCCTGGGCCGAACCCAGGTGGGGACCGGAGCGCGGCGGGTCCTCCAGGGTCTGGCCGATCAGGGTCAGGCGGTCGACCACCAGCGGATCACCCGAACGGGTTTCGGTGCGCGCCGCCAGCCGCAGCAGGGCCGCGTCCACCTGGCCGAGGGCCTCGCGGGTAACCGCCGTTGGCGTGCCTTCGGGCATCTCGACGGTGCCGGTGACCACGAAGCCGTCGATTTCGGGAAAAACCTCGAACTTCAGCAGGCCGCCCTTCATCAGGCCGATGGTGATCATCAGCACGCTGATGGCGATGCAGAAGGAAACGTAGCGCCAGGTCAAGGCCCTGATCAGCAGTGGCAGGTAAAGCCGTTCGACACACCACACCATCCCCGCGTTGGTCACCCGCTGCACCGCCTCCAGGCGCCGCGTCAGACGGTCCTTGTCCGCCTCGGGGCGGTTCAGGTCCGGCAGGTGGCTGAGGTGCGCCGGCAGCAGGAAAAGACATTCCAGCAGCGACACCGCCAGACAGGCGATCACCACCGTCGGCAAAACGGCGATGAACTTGCCCATGATGCCGCCCACGTATGCCAGCGGTATAAAGGCGACCATCGTGGTGGTCGCCGCGGCGATCACCGGCATCCCGACTTCAAACACCCCCTCGACGGCCGCCGTCAGGGGCGCCTGGCCCGCCTTGCGTTGAAAGTAGATGGCCTCCCCCACCACGATCGCATCGTCCACGACGATCCCGAGCACCATGATGAATCCGAAAAGCGAAATCATGTTGAGCGTGCCCCCCAGCGCCCAGAGAATCACCATTGCCCCGGAAACCGAGAAGGGGATGCCCATTCCGGCCCACAGACTGAGCCGGGCGTTTAAAAACATCCACAGCAGAACGAAGACGACCACCAGACCGATAATGCCGTTTTTGACCAGCAGGTTGATCCGCGCCCGCAGCATGTCGGTGTTGTCGTAGAGAATGGAGAGGGTGGCGCCCTCGGGCAGAAGGGTGCGGGTCTCGTCCACAAACCGCCGGACGGCCCCGGAGATCGCCAGGCTGTCCTCCGCGCGGGTCTTGTAGACGATCAGCATCACCGAAGGGTCGCCGTTGATGAAGGCCTGGATGGGATCTTCGCTAAAGCCGTCCTCGATGCGGGCGATCCGGTCGAGGGTGATGATCTGGCCGTCGGGGCTGGCCAGCACCACGATTTTGGCCATTTCAGCCCCGGTGTACTTGCGCCCGAGGGTCCGCACCCGGATTTCCTCGCCCCGGGTGCGCAGGGTGCCGCCAGCCAGGTTGAGGTTGCTGCGCCGCACCGCGCGGGTCACCTCGTCAAAGGTCAAACCGTACTCCCGCAGACGCTCTTCACTGATCTCGACGGCGATCTCGTAGTCGCGGGTGCCGAAAACGCTCACCTGGGAAATCTCCGGAAGCTGCTGGAGGTCGTCCTTGATGCGCTCCGACCATTCCTTGAGGCGCCCCTCGTCCATCCGCCCGGAAAGGTAGAGCAGCACCACGGGGTCTTTCAGGGTCAGCTCGGTGATCACAGGGGCTTCGGCATCCACCGGAAAAGTGGATATGGCGTCGATCTGGGAGCGCACCCGGTCGAGCACTTCCGACACCTCGTAGCCCTCTTTGACCTCGATGGTCACGGAGGCGGCGTTTTCATTTGAATGGGTGGTGACCTGTTTGAGGCCTTCGATGCCCTCCAGAGCTTCCTCGATCTTGCGGCTGACGCCCTCTTCCACCTCCTCGGGATCGGCACCGGGATAAGCCACCGAAACCGTGATGATGTCCAGCGAGAACTCCGGAAAATTCTCGCGGATCATGGTTGCCATGGCGACCGCCCCGGCCACGAGGATCATGATCAGGCCGATATTGGCAAACACGGTGTTTTTGGCGAAGGCGATGAGCAGCTGTTTCATGGGTTGAACTCGAATTTCGGGCGCCGCGGCCGGCAAAAGCCGCATGCCCCGTGAAGCTGAGGGGTTTCAGGAGGCCCCGGCGGTTTCGACGGCCAGCAGCGCGTTTTCCAGGGGGTCCACCAGGCGGGTGACGATCACCTGCTGCCCGGCCTGCAGGCCCCCGCTGATCAGGGCCTCCTCGCCTTGGGTGCGGGCGACCATCACCGCAACCGTTTTGAGGCGGTTGCCGTCGGCCACGTAGACGGTGTTGTCGAAGCTGACGGCGTGGCGCGGCAGACGGAAAACGCCCTGGAGGGTGCGGCCGGGAATCTCCACCCGGCAGAACATACCCTCCACGAGGGGCAGATGGCCGTTACCGCCGCGGACAGCGTCGGCCGCCGCAACCCGGACGGCCACTTCCACCGTACGGGTTTGGGGGTCGAAAGCCACCACCCGGTCCAGGGTGCCTTTCCAGAAATGGGTGGCCGGGGCCTCGGTCCAGCGAATGGTGCAGCCCAGCGCCGGCAGCGGGCCGAACCAGGCGCTCGGGGCTGTCGCAGGGTTGCCGAAGGGCAGCCACTGGTTGGCATCACGGCTGTCCAGGGGCACCCGGATCTCCAGGATCGAATCATCGGCCAGGGTCACGGCGTGCTGCCCGGGAGACACATACTGGCCGGCTTCAATCGCCGTCTGCCGCACCCGCCCGCTAAAAGGCGCCACCACCCGGCAGCGTTCCAGCCGCGCCGCGGCCGCCTCGCGACGCGCGCGGGCGGCGGCCAGGCTGTTTTCGGCCTCCCGGATCTGGAGCGGGTAGAGGGCCACCGCCTGGGCCAGCTGGGCCGCCTGGTCCACGGCGAGGTTAAACGCCCGCTCGGCCGCTTCGACCCCCGAGCGGGTGCCCACCATGTCCACCTCGAAGAGCTGCTTGAGGCGCTGGAATTCGCCCCGGGTCAGCTCCCGGCTGCGCTCGAGGGTTTGCAGCCGCTGCCGGTCGATGGCCAGCTGCTTTTTGAGCCGCTCGATGGCGTTGGCCCACTGGGCCGCCGCGGCGTCGGCCTCATCGAAACCGGCGCGGTAATCGCGGTCGTCGATTTGAAAGAGCTCCGCACCGGCCGGTATCGCCTCGCCGGCCACCAGGCGCGGGTGAACCCCAACGACCCGGCCGGCCACCTCGGCGGCGATCACGACGGTTTTGAGCGGCTTGACCTCGCCATATCCGCTGATGATCACCGCAACGTTCTCGAGGGCCACCGCCATCACCTTCACCCGAAGCGCGGGCTCCTGCCGCACGACCTCCACCGGGGGCTTTTTCAGGGACACCAGAAGGAGCATTCCCGAGAGCCCCAGCCCCAGGACCAGGGTGCAGATCACGATCCGCTTGAGCACCCCCTTGCGGGGCAGCTGCGGCTTGAGTTCCTTTTGCATGCTGTCGATTGTCCTGACCTCCCGCGCATCCTGC
>Ga0105100_10001108_pt1 | contig 15853 bp, 10 predicted proteins | sample PPLLak12cMay2015_2_FD_87033 | JGI IMG/M metagenome (GOLD analysis project Ga0105100, IMG submission 87033) | Freshwater sediment microbial communities from Prairie Pothole Lake near Jamestown, North Dakota, USA - PPLs Lake P8 Core (1) Depth... | ecosystem: Environmental > Aquatic > Freshwater >...
GATCATCCATGCCATGCTGGATTTTTTCAACCGCCGCGCACTCCAGGGCATGGTTTTCAGCCCCCAGATCAGTGACGCCCCTTTGGAAGAGATCGTCGCCTTTACAAGAATCCTGATCCGGTCCGTGGAAAAAGCCGCGCCCGCCTCATGGCTGGAAAAACAGTTGGACGTGGCCAGGTGGCCTTGGCTTCGAATTCTGAAAGGACTGGAGTTTCAGAGAGGCAGCGACAAGGACTTGAGGGAGAAAGCCCGCAATACCTACTTTCATGCTCTGACGTCCGTCAAAGACGTGGTTCAGCGGGTATCGGTTCAGGGTCATGCAGGGATTCGCAAGGCCAAGCGAATGGTGCAGAACATGGTCGATTGCCTGTCGCAGGACGAATCCCTGTTCTTGTGCCTGAGCACGATCAAAGATTACGACGATTACACCTATTCCCATTCAGTGAACGTTGCTGTTTTGTCCCTGTGTCTCGGAAGCCGCATCGGGTTTTCACGCACCTCCCTCGAACATCTTGGAATTTGCGGACTTTTTCATGATCTCGGAAAAGTGGAAGTCCCCCACGAAATTCTCAGCAAGGCCGGACATCTGACGCAAGACGAATGGCACCAGATGCAAAATCACCCCATGGCAAGCGTCAGGCAGATTTTGAGACTCCACGCCTCGCATGATCTGAAATCCAAGATCATCCTGGCCCCCTTCGAGCACCATATCAAGTATGACCTCTCGGGGTATCCCCATGTGCTTTTCAAAAACAAGGTGAGCCTTTTCGGCAGGATTCTTCAAATTGCGGATGTCTACGACGCCATCACGTCGCCTCGCGCTTACCGCAGTTCCTACATGAGCCCCGATCAGGCGATCGGATTCATGATGAAAAGCGCGGGAAAAGACTTCGATCCCATACTCTTAAAGGTCTTCGCCATTATGATGGGAACCTATCCTGTGGGCAGCCTGCTGGAATTGGACACGGGAGAGATGGGGATCGTCTCCGATTACCCGATGGAATCAGGAGGTCATTTGCCCAGGGTTGTGTTGCTGCAAAAGCAGGCCGACAAACCCTATACGCGGGGCGAGGTGATCGATCTATCGGAAAAAGATCCGGAAACCGGCTCCCCGCGCAGAAACGTGGTCAAGAGTCTCAATGCCGCCAGCCACGGCATTCAGCCGGCAAGCTTCCTGCTCCAATAACCCTCACTCAAGTCTCCGCAGCTGAGAGTAGCATCCTCTAACGGAGCTCCTTGAACCGTGCGCCCTGTCCCGGGCACATCCCTTTGCGTATTTCTTCCTGCCTGATACAGGAAAAGATTGTCCGCTTTCTACGGAGTGACGACACGAGAGACCAGGAGCCCCCAGAACCCACGAGGTCGTCTGGATGTGGTCACCCCCTCATAGAACCAGCCCAGGTGCTGGCCGCACTGTCTGCAGAAGGCCATGCGCCACGCATATCCCGAAAACCAGCTGTGCTCCTCGGTAGGCTCTCCGAAGGCGATCGCGCCTTGGCACGACCCAAAAGTGTTAAAATCACATTCCACTCCCGCAGGATTGACGAAAAGGTGGCGGCTGGTCCCTCCAAAAAGAAGGAGGCGGTCGGAATGCGTGATCAAGCTGCCACAGGCGCTGCACTGAAACGCCTTGGCTCCGTTCCCCCCGGCTCCGTTGGTCGCGTGATGATACATAATTACAAATCCTGGTTCACGGTACACGGCCTGCTGAAAAAAAGCCTGCTAGAACTTGACCGTTTTGACAAGCCCTTCAAACTCCTTGATCTCTTCGGGCGTGGGTTTTCTCCTGAAGAGGCTCTGTTTGACGAGAATAGGAATCTTCCGATTGAGGGCAAGGGCCACCGCATCGCTCGGGCGGCTGTCCACGGTCAACTCCGTCCCGTCCCCCCTGAAGAATACGCTGGCATGGTAGGTCTCCTCCCGCATTTCGTGGATCTCCACACGCAGGAACTCGATTTGAAGCTGCTGGAGGATGCTCAAATACAAATCATGCGTCAGCGGACGCTTGGGCTCCACCAGTCCTTTTTCCTTGGCGATGGCCGTGAATTCAGAATCCCCCACGAACATGAGAAAAAAGCGGTCGTCTTCAGGCCGCTCCTTCAGAATGACCATGTTCCCCCTGTTGGGATCGGATTCGATATGCACTTCATGAATCAAGACCATTTGACCGTTCTCTGCCATGAGTATCCCTCGATCCTTCCTCGGACTCTTTGCCGAACTTCCTCACGATCTCCCCGAGCTCCACGAGCCGATCATCCACCATCCTGGAAAGAGTTCCTTCCGGGTAGGTCCCATCGGGCTGAAGGGTTCCTGCTTCCATGCCCGTGAGAATTTCAATCCCCTCTTCGATCGTAGAAATCGCCCAGATGTGGAACTTACCCTCCTTCACCGCATCGATGACGTCTTGCTTGAGCATCAGGTTCCGGGTGTTCTTCGCGGGAATCATCACTCCCTGACGGCCGCTGAGTCCTTTATATTTGCAGATATCGAAAAAAGCTTCAATCTTCCTGGTCACCCCTCCCACGGGCTGAATCTCTCCTTTTTGACTGACCGAACCGGTCACCGCGATCCCCTGCTGAATGGGGACTCTCCCCAGGGCGCTCAGCAGCGCGTAAAGCTCGGTGCTCGATGCGCTGTCCCCTTCTACCATCCCGTAGCTCTGCTCAAAGGTAAGGGTTGCGGACAAAGAAAGGGGTTTGTTGTGAGCAAAGCGCTCCTTCAGGAAACTCGTGAGAATCATCACTCCTTTGGTGTGAAGCCTCCCGCTCATTTTGGATTCCCGCTCAATGGCCACCACCCCTTCCCTTCCCACCGAAACAGTCGCCGTGATGCGGTTCGGTTTCCCGAATTCGTGATCTCCTGTCCAGAGAATCGACAGCCCGTTGATCTGGCCCACCTTGGCGCCGTCGGTTTCCACCCAGAAAATATCCTTTTCCACGAGCTCTCTGATTCTCTCTTCCAACAGGTTGGAGCGGAAGAGTCGCTTCCCAACCGCTTTCTCAACATGATCTCTTCGGATGAACTCGGACTGCTCCAAGCCCGCGTAGTAGTTCGCCTCTTTGATCAGATCACTGATGTCGCCGAGTTCAAGAGTCAGTTTTTCCCTGTCCTCTGTTCGCTCCATGCTGTATTCCAGAACCCTCGCCACTCCTGTCCGATCCAGATGTCGCAGGTTCTGCTCCCGGCACAGGCTCCCGATCATTTGCGCGGACTGCACCATGGTCTCCTGCTTGCGGTCCACGCGGTCGTCCATGTGGGCTTTCACTTTGAAAAGCTTTGGAAAGCGGTCGTCGTAGACATAAAGAAGCTCAAAAAGATAGGGATCGCCGGTGAGGACGATTTTGACATCAAGCGGAATCGGCTCCGGCCGGATGGTTCGCGTGCTGAAAAGGCCATAGAGTTCCCCAAGGTCCTCGATACGGATCTCCTCATCCCTGAGAGCCCTTTTGAGCGCTTCCCACGAAAGCCAGTACTTCAGAAGATCGAGAGCCTTCATAATCAGGTAGCCCCCGTTCGCTTTGTGGAGCACCCCCGGTTTCACCATGGTGAAATCCGTGACCAGAGCCCCAAACCAGACCTGCCGCTCAATCGTCCCGAAAAGATTGGGATAAATAGGGTTAGATTCAATGAGCACCGGTGCGCCTTGGGTCTCCGAGTTGTCAATGAACACATTGACGGCATATTTCCTGAAAATGCCGTCCTTTTGCGGCATCTGAAACTGGGGAACCTGAGGTTGCTGGGCTTCCTCTTTCTTGCGAAACTCCGCGATGTTCTCCAGAATGTCGGCCTGGACCGCTTTCAGGTATTCAAGGACGTAGGATTCCTCCTTGAACTTGTCGAGATAAGGCTCCATGATCTGGCTGACCACGGAAAGAGCCAGGTCGCTTTCGAGCTGACGATGCGCTTCCTTGAACCTCGCCTCAGCGTCCCGGATCCTCTTGACCCCTTCTTTCATTCTCTCCTGGAGCCGCTCGCTTTTTTCCCTGAGCTCAAGCTTTTCTTCCTCGCTCAGTTCGCCAAGCTTTTCCTGGCCCATGGGGATGCCTTCCTTGGTTGCAGGGATAATCATCATGCCCACCTGTGAGACCTGCAGAATAAACCCCTCGTCTTTGGCCAGGCTTGAGAGCTCCTCGACGACCTCTCGACGATGCCTCTCGAACGCCTTGTGTACTTCCGCCTCTTTTGCGCTGTAATCGTCACTTTCAAAGATTTCGGAAATCCTCTTCTGGACCGCCTCGATGAGTTGCTGCATGTCCTTCTTGAGTTCGCTGCCCCTGCCTGCGGACAGCCTGATGCTCCTCGGCTTATCCGGTTCCTTGAAGTTGTGGACATAGCACCAGTCCGGCGGGGTGGGTTCTTTCTTGGCCTGTTCCTCAATGTAGGTCCTCGCAGCGTAAGTGAGGCCCGCTTTTGAAGGTCCTGCAATGAAAATGTGATAGCCTGCTGACTTCATTCCCATTCCGAACTTGATGGCATCGCTCGCTCTCTCTTGCCCGAGGATTTTTTCCTGCGGTTTCTCAAGCAAGCCCGTGTGATCAAAAGGCAGCGAGGCTGCATCCACATCACCCCTCAGTTCGCTGAATGGAAGCTCCAGGACTTGTTTAGCCATGATCTACCCCCCCTGATCCTGCTCGAATTCACCGACAGCAACAGATGCTCGTCTGAATCAGTGCTGCGGTAAGGAGATATTACCTTTCATAAGCGCCCTAATGTAATCATAAATTGCCCCTTTTCAACTTCCGGCAGCAGGTTCTGGAAGAACGCTCAAGACCACTCTCCCGCTTTGCATTCGTAGCGGAAATGACCTATAATCCATTTCCTTTGATCGTGGACGGGCAGGCAGCGAGGGTTTGCTTCCTTCTGTTTTACTCCCTGCTCCTTGCTCTTCGCTCTATGCTCTGCGCTAAGTCTTTTGGAGACCCGATGATGAACCTCTCGGAAAGAATGAAAAAACTCAACCCCTATGTCCCTGGTGAACAGCCACAGGACAGGCAATACCTCAAGCTCAACACCAATGAGAACCCCTACCCTCCTTCTCCCCAGGTGAAGGAACTGCTGGAAACCCTTGACGCTGACCGATTGAGACTCTATCCTGATCCTTTGGCCATCAAGCTACGCGAGAAAATCGGGGAACGGTATGGATTGACCAAAGAGCAGGTCTTTGTGAGCAATGGTTCGGATGAGGCTCTTTCCTTCTGCTTTTACGCCTTCTTCGACAGCCTGAATGGAAAGCTCCTTTTTCCCGAGGTGACCTACAGTTTCTATCCTGTCTACTGCGACTACTACGGGATCGCATATGAAAAGATCCCCCTTGCCGGAGACCTGACGATCTCTGTCGAGGAATTCGTGCAAAGGAAAGATTCCTGCGGGGTTGTCTTTGCCAACCCGAACGCGCCGACAGGAACCTATTTGCCCCTAAAGGACATCCGCTATCTCTTGGAGAACTACCCGCAGGAAAAGCCTGTGCTCATCGACGAAGCGTATATCGACTTCGGCGGGGAAAGCGCTGTGTCTCTCCTCCGGGACCACCAGAATCTGTTGCTCGTGAGGACCTTTTCCAAAAGCATGTCGCTCGCAGCGGTCAGGCTCGGGTTCGTGCTGGCCGGCAAAGAACTGATTGACGCCCTCGCCACGGTCAAGGACTCCTTCAACTCCTACCCGGTCAGCACCCTCACCCAGAAAATCGGTGAAATCGCGCTTTCCGAGGAGTCCTATTATCGATCCATCAACAGCAAAATTGTCTCGGTGAGAGAAAGCTTTTCTTCAGCCCTTGGAAAGCTCGGATGGACCGTGCTCCCTTCCAAAGCGAACTTCGTGTTTGCCCGAAAAGAGGGAGTCCCAGGCAAAGAGATCTACCTGAAGCTCAAGGAAAGAGGGATTCTTGTCCGCCACTTCGATGGAGTGAAAGTCCGTGATTTTGTGAGAATCACCATCGGAACCCAGGAAGACATGGAACGGCTCCTTGGAGAAATGAGAAGCCTTTTCTAGACTAGACCCACAACGGGACACGGATGAACACAGACGAACACAGATTAACGTACGCTGCCGCATGCAGAAGGAGAGCTCGTTTTGGAAGATTCTTATCTTTGTGTTTCTGTGTTCATCCGTGTCCCATGTCCACTTGAATTGATGAGAAATGCCTCGAAGAAAGAAAACATCGTTCCTGAAGCGACTTCTTAAATACGCTTTTCTCCTCCTGATCGTTGTCTCCCTGGGTGTGGCTCTTTACTGCTGGGATCTTTCACTTCAGATCGACAAGCGATTTTCAGGGAGACGCTGGTCTATTCCCTCCAGGGCGCTCTCAGACACCACGATTCTCTATCCCGGGCAAGGGGTGAACCGCACCCTGATCGAGAAAAAGCTGGATCGACTCGGATATCGCAAGACCTCTCAAAATCCGGCGAAGAAAGGCGAGGTGAGGATCTCCTCGTCCCGGCTTGAGATTTTTCTGAATGACCTGAAAACCGCGCAACAAACGAGGGAAGGATTCCCCGCGATTCTCCAGTTCTCCAATTCCAGAATAGACTCCATTGTCCACTTCCGCTCGGGGGAAGCCATCCCTATCCTCGAACTGGAGCCCGAGGAGCTCATGCTTTTCTTCGGACCTGAGAGGGAGCAGCGACGGCTGGTTTCTATTGATCACGTGCCCCGGCCGGTGGTCCAAGCTGTTCTCGCAGCGGAAGACAGCCGCTTCTTTGAGCATCGCGGTCTCGACCCTCTGGGTATATTGAGAGCCCTTTATGCGAACCTTCGGTCCGGCGACATCCGGCAGGGCGGTTCAACGATCACCCAGCAACTGGCCAAGAACTATTTCCTGACCCCTGAAAGAACGTGGGCGCGCAAGGTCAAGGAAGCCTTCATGGCCCTGATCATGGAGGCGATGTACGACAAAAAGGCCATCCTGGAAATCTATCTGAACGAGATCTACCTTGGGCAAAAGGAATCGGTTTCCATCAATGGGATCGGGGAGGCTTCCGCCTTTTACTTTGGCAAACCGGTCTCCGAACTGTCCGTGGCCGAAGGAGCCGTCATCGCAGGCCTCATCAGGGCGCCCAATCACTTTTCCCCTTACATCGACAAGACTCGGTGCCGGGCCAGGAGAGACTCTGTTTTGGAGGCCATGCACAAACACCAATGGCTCACCGCCGAGCAGCTCAAAACCGCAATGGCAACCCCTGTTGTGACTTCCGGGTACGAGGCCTATGTGAGAAGGGCTCCCTATTTCATGGATTACCTTTCCCATCAGCTCGGCTCTCTCTACCCGCCGGAAGCCTTGACGAGCCTTGGCTTATCCTTCTTTACCACCCTGGACACCCAGGTCCAGATGGCAGCAGAAGACGCTCTGTTGAAGGGCTTGAAGCGTCTTGAAGACGCCAATCCCCGTTTGAAGCGTAAAGACCCCGAAAAGAAATTGCAGGGCGCCATCGTGGTCCTGCAGCCCAAGACAGGTTACATTCTTGCTATGGTGGGGGGTCGCGACTATGGCGCCACCCAGTTCAACCGAATCACCCAGGCCAAACGGCAGCCCGGTAGTGCTTTCAAACCTTTTGTGTTTCTCTCCTCTCTCGATTCCTTCACACCGGCTTCGATGCTTTCGAACGAACCGAAAACCTACAAGATCAACGGCAACGAGTGGCGGCCGGAAAACTATTCCCCTGTCCCCGAATCCAGAATCAGCATGAGAGATGCCCTTTCCAAGTCCGTAAACCGCGCCACGGTGGATCTTGCGATGAAACTCGGCCTCGACTCCGTGGTCAAAACGGCATCCGCTTTCGGATTCTCCACTCCCCTCGAGCCCTACCCCTCCATCGCCCTGGGAGCGTTTGAGGTGGTTCCTCTCGAGCTCGCAAGAGCTTACTGCGCGTTTGCAGCAGACGGCATTCTCCCCATCCCCCTTTCCCTTAAAGATGTGCTCGATGAAAGAGGGAAAATTCTTGAGCGACGCCACATGAGCGTTCAAAGCGTGACCACGCCGGGCAAGGCATTCCTCATCACTTCCATGCTGCGAAGCACGGTGGAGCAGGGAACCGCACGTTCGCTCAAGGACATGGGCATCCGTTTTCCTGCTGCCGGGAAAACGGGAACAACCAATGATTTCAAAGACGGCTGGTTTGTGGGATACACTCCTGAGATCATGGCCCTCATCTGGGTGGGTTTCGACGATGGAACTTCTCTTCAAGCGCCCGCTTCTGCCTTGACCCTGCCACTCTGGGCTGATTTAATGAGCGCTATGCCCCATCACGTTTCCGGATCATGGTTCAAGACACCGCCGGATATCGTTGTGGAGACGGTCTGCAAGGAAAGCGGCCAGATGGCTCTTGCTTCAGGCTGCCCGCTGACCATGGAGGAGTACTTTCTAGCCGAGAACTCGCCTAAAGAGCGCTGCACTCTCCATCGAGGGCTCGGGCCTTTGGAAGGGGTGATTAAGGGTGTCAAAGATTTCTTCAAGACTTTCTAAGCCTCTTATCGGCTTTTCACTCTGCCTGGCGCTCACAGCTTGTGCCATCGTTCCTCAGGCTCCGACTCCTTCCCCTTCGCCACCCCCTCCCTCGTCAGCACCCGCGGTGCAGAAGAGAGATCAGACCGCTCCCCCTCAGGACGACAGCCCGCGAGCGGTTGCCTCTCTGCGACTCACGGAGCAGGCACGGGTGCTCCTTGAAAGCGGCAAGGTCGACGATGCCATTACAACCCTGGAGCGCGCCATGAACGTGAATCCCTCAAACGGTCAGAACTACTATTACCTGGCCGAAGCATGGCTCAAAAAGGGAAACTCGTCCCAGGCAAGAGAATTCAACCGCCTCGCTGCAATGTATCTGAAGGATGAACCGGGCTGGACGAGCCGCGTCCAAGATCAGCAGGAGCGGATCAGGAGGCGCTAGCCTGTTGTCTTGCCAAAAGCGGGTAGCTTTCTTTCACCCCCGCCTCAAAATACAGTGTTCACCCCATTGTCACCTCCTACAATCCATATTACAAATTAGTGGACAGTCAGGAATGTGCCGCCCGAAACGCCGGTTGTCCGAAGGCGTGAATTCCTATGGCGAGGGACTAAATGAAGAGGGAGGCGGAATCCCGGTCAACCCGTTTGACTCTCCATTTTTGGGCATTGGTCTTTGCGTGGACGCTCATCGTGGTGGGGCTCGCCATGAGTGATGCACTCCACATAGACCGGGCCGTCAGAGAAATGGCGATTTTAGAGGCCAGGGCCCATTTCAACAAGGACCAGGCCTTTCGTTTCTGGGCATCCTCCCACGGGGGCGTCTATGTCCCTGTCAGCGATCAGGTCACGCCAAACCCGTTCTTAAGCCACCTCCCTGAAAGGGACATTCGGACTCCTGCGGGAAAGTCCTTGACCCTGATGAACCCCGCTTACATGATTCGCCAGATCATGGAGCAGTACACCACTGCCTACGGCGTCTACGGTCACATCACCAGCCTCAAGCACTTCAGGCCGGAGACAGCTCCGGACGCTTGGGAGACCACCTCCCTCATGGCCTTTGAAAAGGGTGAAAAGGAGGCTCTTGAATTTTCGGAAATCCATGGAAAATCCTACTTGAGGCTCATGCGTCCCATGGTTGCTGAACAGGATTGCCTCAAGTGCCACGGCTTTCAGGGGTACAAGGTCGGAGATGTCCGTGGCGGAGTCAGCGTTTCCGTGCCCATGGACCCCTACCTGGATGCCCGGCGCCGGGAGATCACCGCTCATGGTGTGTCTTTCGCTATTCTTTGGGTTCTGGGTTTCATTGGAATAGGGTTCGCGACCTATGCCTTGAAACGACGGATTCGAGCGCACGATGAAGCGGAGGAATCCTTGCGGATCTCCGAGAAGAGATACAGCACTCTGGTGGATAGCTCCCTAACCGGGATTTACCTCATTCAGGACGGAAAGATCAAGTTTGCGAATCGCAAGTTCGCTGAGTTCCATGAATGGAAACAAGAAGAGATGTGCGGCATGGATTCGCTGAGCCTGATCCATCCGGAGGACAGAGCGTTAGTCGCCGAAATCCGTGAAAAGAGACTGCGTGGTGAAGAATGCGTCTCGGAATACGAATCCAGGGACTTGACAAAAACAGGAAGAACGATCCGGGTCCTGCGAAGGAATACTCTTTGCACCTATGACGGCAAGCCGGCCGTCCTGGGAAACCTACTGGACATTACGGAGCGCAAACAAATGGAAGACAGGCTCCGCAAATCAGAAATCGATCTTCGTGATCTTTCGTCCAAGCTTATTCTTGCCCAGGAAGCGGAGAGGAAAAGAGTGGCAGACGAAATTTACGACGGCATTGCCCAGAGCCTGATCGCCGTCAAGTATCAGATGGAAACCTCGAAGATAAAAATGGCCGAAGACGCCTCAGCAAGTCCCGGCCAGATGTTCGATCCGCTCATCGCCGCCACCCAGGAGATCGTGGACGAAATCCGCGGCATCACGGCAGGACTCAGGCCGAGAACCGTTGATGAGCTGGGCCTTGTCCCCGCTCTAGCGTCCCTTTGCAGGGACGTCAGAAAACTTCACCACCACCTCCGCCTGGAAGAAAAGATCACGCTTCAAGAGAGCGACATCCAACCCGCACTGAGAATTGCCATTTACCGGATCGCCGAGGAATCCTTGATGAACGCCATCCGGCACAGCGGCGGTACCCTCGTCCTGGTTTCTCTCCACAAAAGAGAGAACGAAATAGAGCTGACCGTAGAGGATAACGGCGTGGGATTCGATCTGTCGAAAATATTTACCCAAAACGATCTCAGAGGTGGACTCGGCCTTGCTTATATGAAGGAAAGAGCCAGGCTGTCAGGGGGGGTCCTGGAGATTCAAACGGCTCATCAGAAAGGTACGACCGTGCGGGCTACATGGCCTGCGGGGCAACTCAACCCGCTTCTGCCACTCACAGCTTAAGTCTCCTCCTTGTCCACTTTCATGTGAATGGCTTCACCGTCTGTAGCGAGAGCCGCTTCGAAGAATGCCTCCGAGAGGCCCGGATGGGGAAAGACGGTCTTCTTGATCCCTGCTACATCGATTCCATTCTGCATGGCCAGGGTGGCCAGTGAAATGAGTTCCGTGACCTGCGGTCCGATCATGTGCACTCCAAGCACTTCTCCTGTTTGCGAGTCGGAAACGATGATCACTTCCCCTTCTTCCTTTCCCATGCTCCCGGCCCGGCCATTCGCGATGAACCGAAATTCCCCGATCTTCACTCTTCGCCCTGCGGCCGCAGCCTCTTCTTCGGTCAAGCCCACGTAAGCCACATCCGGATCGCCATAAACGCAGATCGGGAAAAGCGTCTCTCTTTTAAGTCCTGAGCTCTCGCCGATGATGCGATCGACCGCCTGAATAGCCTGAGCAATCGCTTTGTGGGCGAAATAGGGGGGGCCTGAGGCATCCCCCAGGACATAAATTCCCTTTACTGCGGTCTCCATTCCAGGACCGGTCGGAATTCCTCCTTGCACCAGTCCCAGTCCGGCCGCCTCAACGTTAAGGCCTTCGAAACACGGCCGTCTCGCGCCGGTCAACAGCACCTTCCCCACTGTAAGTTCTCCGGGCCCTTTTGCCGTTTCAAGGCCAAGACGCACTCCGCCATCGATAGCCTGCGCCGATAGTACGGTCGTTCTTGTCAGAACCTTGATTTTCCTGTTAACAAGAATAGTTCTGTAGCGGTCTGAAAGCTCTGCATGAAAACGGGGTAAGATGCGCTTTTGCCTTTCAATCAGAACCACGCGAGTGCCGAAGTTGTGATACATCATGGCAAATTCAGCGCCCCGGTTGCCCGCACCGACCACAGCCAGCGAGCGAGGGATCGCGTCAGGATCAAGTGCATGCTCGGTGCTCCAAACCGCTCGGCCATCCACTTCAAGCCCTGTGCCATAGTCGGCTCGCGCTCCTGTCGCCACGATAACATGCTCAGCCTCGATCTCTTGGTCCTCGTCCGGCGCCGTGATTTTCACTTTCTTGGGGGCGATAAAGGCAGCCTTCCCGGCCAGGATCTCAACTCCGTTTTCCCTCAGCACACCGCTGAGTCCAACCCGCGAGTTCTCGATCAGGTTCTTCTTTCTCTCCTTTATCCGCTTGAGGCTGACCTGCATGTCCCCTTTCATGAAATAGCACCCGCGGGTGGCAGCAATCATCAGGGAATCCTCTAACAGCGCCTTGGTCGGAATGCAGCCCCGGTTCAAGCAGGTTCCACCCAGGAGACCATCTTCCACAAGGATAGTTTTGAGTCCCTTCTGCGCGCCGCGGATGGCGGATGTGTACCCGCCTGGGCCTCCACCCACAACGAGGAGGTCAACAGTTCTTTTCATAGTAAATCCTTAATCGCTTTTGTCAGTTCCCCTGTTGCACAGAGGAGGGTGTTTCAAGCCACAGGTTCAAAGTATACGGAGCAGGGTACGCGGAAAAGACCTCTCTTATCCATTCTGCTTTTCCTTGGACCTTACACCTTGTACCTTGAACCTTCTTACTTCAACACCTTTGTAAAAAGTTCACGATGCTCGATCATCTCCTTGAGCCTCCCCAGGAACATGGACGCGGGAACACCGTCGATCACGCGATGATCATGGGTGAGGCAAAGGTAGGCCATGGTGCGGATGGCCAACTGACCCTGATACACCGCAGGTCTTGGCCCGATCTTTCCGATGCCCAGGATCGCATTCTGGGGGGGATTGATGATCGGCGTCATGAAATCCGTTTCAACTCTCCCCCCGCTGCTGATCGTAAAAGTCCCTCCCTGGTAGGCGACCGGATCCAACTCGTTCTGACGCGCTTTCTTTGAAAGCCGTTTGATCTCCCGGCTCAAAGCCACCAGGCTCTTTTTGTCAGCGTCCCTGACCACAGGAACGACCAGGCCTTCGTCCAGCGCCACGGCAACGCCTATGTGATATTCGTCCCAGCAAACGATCTCGTCCACAACCACAGCGGAGTTTAGCACAGGAAACTCCTTGAGCACCCACGCAAGGATCTTCACCAGCATATCCACATAGGTAATTTTGGAGTCCGGGTAATCCAGCGAGAGTTGCTGGCGAAAGGCCCCTAGTTCGGTCATGTCGGCCTCGGAAAAGACCGTGAGTTGGGCTCCGGTCTGGAGACTCGCCACGAGGTTATCCGCAATGGTGCGCCTCATGCCGAGGAAAGGGATTTTCTTCAGGATCCTGCGGCCTTCGAGGCTGACCGCAGGCAAGGCCGGAGCGTGTGCCCTTGGGGGTGTCCCGGCAGGCCGTTCCCCTTCAAAAGACAGGCGTACCCCCCACTGCTCTTCTTCTTCCTCCACGGACACAGTTTGATCCGCTTCTGCTTCTTCGGCAGGGAGACCGGCTTTGAAGGCACGAAACTCCTCTTCAGTGTCTGCAACCACCCCGAGCAGCGCACCAATGTTCACTTTGTCCTTTACCTTTCTGAGGTAAAAGGTCAGGCCGGCGGCAGGCGCCTGAATTTCATAGCTCACCTTCGCGGTCTCGATGACCGCGACCTTTTCATCCTTTGCCACGCGATCGCCGGCTTTCTTTGAAAGCTCAACGATGGTGATGTCCGACTGGGTCATGCCCAGTTTGGGAATGTGAATCTCGGAGATCATGAAGACCGGTGCCCTCCGTAAAAAGCCCGGACCAGGGGTTGCACTTTCCTGGCCCGGGCAAAGGAATACCCCTCGATCAAAGAGTGCGTTTCACAGCGCGGACAATGGAGTCCTTGTTGGGTAGATAAAGATCCTCAAGGACCGGGCTTCCGGGGATCGGAATCATGGGAGCCGCCACCCGTTGCACAGGCGCCTTGAGAAAAGAGAAATATTCACTGCACGCCAGAGCCGCAATTTCAGCGCCCAGGCCTCCCCGGATACGGCCTTCCTCCACGGTGATCAGTCGCCCGGTTTTTTCCACCGACTCGAAGATCGTATCTTTGTCCAGAGGCACGATCGTTCTGGGGTCAATGATCTCGATGTCGATGCCCTCCTTGACCAGCTCCTGCGCAGCGTTCAAGGCCTCGTACACCATGAACCCGAAAGCCACCACGGTTGCATCTTTTCCTTTTTTGCGCACCGCTGCTTCTCCAAAAGGCACGGTGTAGTCCTCCTCCGGCACCTCTCCGTCAATCCCGCCGAAGAGCAGTTTCTTGTGCTCGAAGACGACAACCGGGTCATCGCTTCGGATTGCAGACTTGAGAAGTCCTTTCGCGTCGTATGGCGTGGACGGTTCTACCAAGATAAGGCCGGGCGCCTGAATAAGTTGCGACTCGAGGCTTTGTGAGTGTCCGTAGGCCATCCGAAGGCCTGCACCCACAGCAGTCCTGATCGTCACAGGCACCCTGTACTGGCCTCCTGTGATGTAGCCCCACTGACCCAGGTGGTTGCAGATTTCATCCATGGCGAGCATGGCAAAGTCACAGAACATCAATTCGAGGACAGGACGCATGCCGTTCAGAGCCGCTCCGATGGCGGCACCGGTAATCGCGTTCTCGGCAATGGGCGTGTTGACCACCCGCTCCTCTCCGAACTCCTTGACCAGGCCCGCGGTCTGGCCAAAGGCGCTCACCCGAACGTCTTCCCCAAAAACAAAGACGCTGGGGTCGCGGCGCATTTCCTCTGCCATGGCCTCATTAATGGCCTGCATAAAGGTGATTTTTCTAGCCATCAGAGCACCCCCTTTCCAGAGTACAATCCCTCAAACAGGTCTTGAGCCGTCGGATCCGGTGCAGCGAGTGCACCCAGAATCACCCCATCAACCTGGGCTTGAACCTCTCCTCTGAGCTTCTGATCTTCTGCAGCCGTCATCATTCCGCGATCCATGAGCTTCTTCCTGCACAGATCAATGGGGTCTTTTTTTGCCCACTCCTCCAGATCCTTCGGGTTCACATAAGTGCCCGGGTCCCCGGTGAAATGAGTGGCCATCCTGAAGGTCTTGTACTCGATCAGATAAGGCCCCTTCCCGCTCCTTGCGTGCTCTATGGCTTTTTGTGCAGCTTCGTAGACGACCTCAACGTCCTGACCCTCTACGATTTCATAGGGAATTCCATACCCGGCCGCCCGAGGAGCCACATCCTGCGTCGGATAGTGCTCGCACATGTACGAAAGCTCGCAGAACTGGTTCGTGGCCACAGCGAAGAAGACGGGCAGTTTCCACAAAGCCGCCATACACATGGACGGGTGGGCATCCGCCTGGTTGCACGTTCCTTCCCCCACAGAATAGAGCGTCACCTGATTGGTTTTCCGCATCTTGGATGCCAGGGCCGTCCCCACCGCCATGGAGAAGTCTGCGCCCAGACTGGAAACGAGCCCTGGGATATTGTTCTTCTTGTCGGCAAGATGAAGGGTCCCCTTTCCTTTGCACAGGCCTGTTTTCTTTCCCAGATACTCATGCCAGATGTCTTTCGGGCTCATTCCTTTTCCGATGAATTCCCCCACACCTCTGTGGGTTCCGAAGAGAATGTCCTCTTGCCTCAAAGGACCTGTGATCCCGACAGATACAGCCTCCTGCCCTGTCCCGAAATGCCCCATGAGCTGGAGTTTGCCCTCCTTGAGAAGCTTCCCATGGGTCTCTTCCATGGTCCTGACAAGGAGCATCTTACGATACAACTCCAAAAGTTTGTCTTTTGCCAATGGCATGGTCTGACCTCCTTCCACCATGTAAGTTTGTTTCACGTCTCGGTTTTCAATCTTAACAGAAAACCGTTTGGCACAACTGGCCTTTCCATCCCTAAAGCCAAAATCTCGAAGGGCTCAGTCTTTGTTCGAAGTCGCCGATCGCCTGCCCTGCAAGGAGACGGGTCACATACTGCCCTGTCAAGGGCCCGAGCGTCATCCCCTTGGTGTCGTGGCCCCCTGCAATGATCACGTTGTTGAGGGCCTGAAGCCGACCCACCACCGGAAGGCCGTCC
>Ga0105100_10001109_pt1 | contig 15835 bp, 11 predicted proteins | sample PPLLak12cMay2015_2_FD_87033 | JGI IMG/M metagenome (GOLD analysis project Ga0105100, IMG submission 87033) | Freshwater sediment microbial communities from Prairie Pothole Lake near Jamestown, North Dakota, USA - PPLs Lake P8 Core (1) Depth... | ecosystem: Environmental > Aquatic > Freshwater >...
TCTTCCAGAACACCCATGCGGGCCAGTTCCACCGCGGTGTTCAACCCGGTCTGGCCGCCGAGGGTCGGCAGAAGGGCATCCGGGCGTTCGCGGGCGATGATTTTGGCCACCGTTGCGGGGGTCACCGGCTCGATGTAGGTGCGGTCGGCCATTTCCGGGTCGGTCATGATGGTGGCCGGATTGCTGTTGACCAGGACGACCTGGTAGCCTTCTTCGCGCAGCGCCTTGCAGGCCTGGGTGCCGGAGTAGTCGAACTCGCAGGCCTGGCTGATGATGATCGGGCCGGCGCCGATGATCAGAATTTTCTGGATGTCCGTGCGTCTTGGCATATTGGTTTTACGGGGGCCCGGAGAGGTCCCTTATCCCCTGAAGGTTTTGATCATGCGGACGAATTCGTCGAAGAGGTAGTGGGCGTCGTGGGGGCCGGGGGAGGCTTCGGGGTGGTACTGAACCGCCAGGATCGGGTAGCGGCGGTGCCGGAAGCCCTCCACGGTGTTGTCGTTGAGATTGACGTGGGTGATGGCGATCGCGTCGTCGCCGACGGCCTCGCGCCGGACCCCGAAGCCGTGGTTCTGAGAAGTGATTTCCACCCGTCCGGTGGCCAGATTCTTGACCGGCTGGTTGGCCCCGCGATGGCCGAACTTCAGCTTGAATGTCCGGCTGCCCAGGGCCAGGCACAAGAGTTGGAAGCCCAGACAAATGCCGAAGATGGGCCGGTAGCCGAGCAGTTCGCGGATGGTGGCGATGGCGTCGGTGACCGGTTCGGGGTCCCCGGGCCCGTTGGAGAGAAAGATCCCATCGGGTGCCAGGCGCCGGATGGTGGCGGCCGGGGTGCGGCCGGGCACCACGAGCACCTCGCAGCCGGCGGCTGTCAGCTGCCGCAGGATGTTGTACTTGATGCCGAAATCGAGGGCCACCACCCGGTGGGTCGGGGCGCCGCTCTGCCAAGAGGTGCCGTCCAGCGGAACGTCCGCCGGCTCCAGCGGCAGCGGGCCGCCGTTTTGCCAGCGGTAGGGCCTGGCGGTGGTCACCAGCCCGGTCAGGTCCTGGCCCACCATGCTGGGGATCTCCCGCGCGCGGGCCGACAGGCTGGCCGGGTCCAGGTCCCGAGTCGAGATAAAGCCCCGCATGGCGCCGGCGTTGCGCAGGTGGCGGGTGAGGGCGCGGGTGTCGAGGGCTTCGACGCCGAGGATCTCCCCGGCCCGCAGGTAGTCGGCCAGGGTCCCGGTGGCGCGGAAGTTGCTCGGAAACCGCTGGTATTCCCGGACCACGAACGCCGCCACCTGGATGCGGTCGGACTCCACGTCCTCGCGGTTGACCCCGTAGTTGCCGATCAGCGGGTAGGTCATGGTGACGATCTGGCCCTTGTAAGAGGGGTCCGTCAGAATTTCCTGGTACCCGGTCATGCTGGTGTTGAAGACCAGTTCGCCCCCGGCCTCGCCCGGGCCGGTGAACGCGCGGCAGGCAAAGTGCCGGCCGTCTTCAAGGGCTAAGAGTGCATCCATGTGAGTTCCATCGTTTTTGGCGGCAGGGTTGAATTGCGAGCCGGCCGGTTTGCCGGGGCGGCTACCCCAGGGGGTCGTTTTCCACCAGGTCCCAGATGCCGCACGGGCAGGCACCGGCACAGAAGCCGCACCCGATGCACAGGTCGGCATCGACCACGTACTCGTACTCCGGCGCGCCCAGGTCCCGCCGGCTGATGGCGGCCTGGGGACAGATCGCCACACACAGGCCGCAGTCCCGGCAGGCGCCGCAGGAAGAGCACTGGGAGCCGCAGTGCGCCATGTCCTCGAAGGCGGTGACCCGGGGGTCGAAGTACTCCAGATGAACCCGTCGGCGGTCGATCATGGCGCGCGAATCGGCCAGCGGGCGTTTGCCGTTGAGAATGTCGTTGATGGCCGCCGCCGCCTTGCGGCCGGCGCCGATGGCGTCCGTCAGCAGCCCCGGCTTGACCGCGTCCCCAATGGCGAAGATCTTGGGGTCGGAGGTCTGCATGTGGTCGTTGACCGTCACGAAGCCCCGCTCGGTGACGATGTCGCGGGGCAGAAATTCCAAGTCGGGCACGTCCCCGATCGAGATGATCACCGTGTCGGCCGGAATGACCTCGCCGGTGTTGAGCTTGACGCCCTTGGCGGTGATCTCCTTGGTGAAAACCGGCCAGCGGAACTCGGCCCCGGCGGCCTCGGCGGCCTCGCGCTCCTTGCCGAAGGAGGCCGGTTGCTGAACGTCCAGGAGGGTGATCTGGCGGGCGCCCAGCCGGTGGGCCTCGGTGGCCGCGTCGCAGCCGACATTGCCGGCCCCGATGATCACCACGCGTTTGCCGGGCGTGAAGCGGCCGGCCTTGCTCTCCCGCAGGAAGTCCAGGGCGGTGACCAGCCGTTCGCTGCCCGGAATCGGCAGGCTGCGGGGTTTCTGGGCTCCGGCGGCGATGACCATGAAGTCAAAGTCCGCGCGCAGCCGCTCGGTTTCGTCGCGCGTCAGGTTCTGCTGGAGGTTGACGTGCGGGATGACCTCCGCGATGCGCTCCAGTTCATGGGTCACCACGTCCTGCGGGATCCGGCTGTCCGGGATGACGTTGGCGATCTTTCCGCCCAGCTTCTCGGAACGGTCATAGACCACCGCCTCGTGGCCGTACCGGCGCAACTGCCAGGCCACCGACAGGCCCGCCGGGCCGCCGCCGACGACCGCGATGCGCTTGCCGCTCAGGGGCGGCAGCGGGGGCAGCTTGGCATCGATGCTGGCCTTGCCGAGATGGCGGATGTCCACCGGAAACATGGCCGCCGACTGGCGTGTGCAGGCGCTCATGCAGAGGTTGGGGCACAGGTAGCCGCAGACCGTGGCTGGAAAGGGAGTGTAGGTCAGGGCCAGGTCCACCGCCTCGTCCATGCGACCCTCGCGGATCAGCTGCCAGCGCTGCTGGACGGGTATTCCGGTGGGGCAGGTGGCCTCGCAGGGGGCCTTGTACTTGCGATTTTCCCAGACCGGCAGATAGCGGCGCAGGTCGCCGCTGGTGATCACGGGGATGGTGCTGCGGTCGATGTCGGTCAGGTCGCCCACCAGCCCGCCGGGGCCCAGTTCGCGGTCCCAGATCTCTTTGTGGAAAGACGCCATCGAGCGGCTGGTGAGGCCCAGGCGCTCCTGGGGGGTGCGGGCGACCAGCAGCTGCCACTGGCGCCGGTCCGAGAGGGGTTTGAGCACTTCAGGGCGCTTGATCCGCCCCGCAAAGCTTTCCAGGTTCTCTGCCAGCCAGCCCCATTCCTCGTCGGAAATCGGCATCATCCGGGCGTCCGCCTGGCTGAACCCCTGATGGGGGCCGCGGAAGAAGACCTTGCCGCCGACCATGCCCACGAAGGGCCGGTAGCCGAGCACATTCGCGGGATCCTGGGGTTCCACGCCGCAGATCACGGCGACGCCGCCGGCCATGAACTCGCCGAAATAGTCCCCCACCGATCCCAGGACCCACAGCTCAGGCGGCGCAAAGCGCGGGTTGTGCTTGGTCATGGTCATGCCGCGGGCGCCGATGTTGCCGCCGATGAAAACCTTGCCCTGGGACATGCCGTTGGCGATGCCGTTGGCCGCATTACCGTGGACCACGATTTCGGCTCCGGCGTTGAGCCACCCGACGTCGTCCGAGGCCGGTCCCATGGCTTCGATCCGGGTGTTGGGAAAGCCCAGCGAGCCCAGACGCTGACCGGAGTGGCCGCTCACCCGGATGAACAGCGGGTCGTCGCCGGCCTTCCAGAGCCGCCCGCCGATCCCGTGCTGGCCCATTGCCTGCACCTCGATATGGCGGTGACCCCGGGAAACCGCGGCCTGGATACGGTCCTCCAATATTCGCGAAGCCAGGCGGGTGCTGTTTTCCTTTCCCGGGATGACGTGGAATTTTATTTTGCTCATGTCTCTCTCCGCAATGTCCTGGGGGCCGGGCCGATGGGGCATCGGTTGGCCCGCGATCTCAGGCTAAACGACGTATTTGATCTGAAGCCGCTGGGCGGCGTCGGCATCGCTGATGCCGAGGGCGTCCGACATGCCGATCGGCAGCGATGTCGAGCGCCCCAGGGGGGCGATGATCTTCTTGAGTTCGGTGTCGAAGCTCAGGAAAACGTCCACCACCCGCTGGGCGACCTCGTCCACATCCAGCCGCCGGTAGAGGCGCGGGTCCTGTGAGGTGATGCCTTTGGGACACTGGCCGATGTTGCAGATGTTGCAGCGGTCGGATTCGGAGCCCAGGCAGCCGGCGGCGGCCTGCATGACGTATTTGCCGATCTGCACGCAGCTGGCGCCCAGCATGATCAAGGCCGCGGCGTTGGCCCCCAGGTTGCCGTTTTTGCCGGCCCCCCCGCCGGCGATCAGCGGGATTTCGTTCTGTTTGCCGATGGCCACCAGATTGAGATAAGCGTCGCGGATATTGCTGGCGATGGGGTGCCCCATGTGGTTCATGGACACGTTGTAGGCCGCGCCGGTGCCCCCGTCCTCGCCGTCGATGGCCAGGCCCGAGGCGTAGGGGTTGCGGGCCAGGTTGTTGAGTACCGCCAGGGTGGTGGAGGAGGCGGAGATCTTGGGGTAGACCGGTACCCGGAACCCCCAGGCCATGGACATCGAAAGGATCATTTTGGCGACCGATTCCTCGATGGAATACTGGGTCTGGTGGGTCGGCGGGCTGGGCAGGCTGACCCCCGCGGGGACCCCGCGGATGGCCGCGATCAGCTTGTTGACCTTGTACCACATGAGCAGGCCGCCGTCGCCGGGCTTGGCGCCCTGGCCGTACTTGATCTCGATCGCGCAGGGATCTTCCTTCATCTCCGGCAGGGCGTGGATGATCTCATCCCAGCCGAAATAGCCGCTGGCGATCTGCAGGATGATGTATTTCAGGAAGCGGCTGCGCAGTAGGCGCGGTGGGCACCCGCCCTCACCGGTGGAAATGCGCACCGGCATGTTGAGCTCTTCGTTGAGGTAGGCCACGCCGAGCTGCAGCCCTTCCCACATGTTGGGGCTCAAGGCGCCGAAGGACATGCCGCCGATCATCAGCGGGTAGACTTCGCGCACGGGCGGCATCCAGCCGTTTTGATTGAAAAACTTCAGGCTCTCTTCGGGCGGCAGGATCCGTCCGATCAGGCTGCGCAGTTCGAATTCGTGGCGCCCGGCATCCAGGGCCGGGTCGGTGAGCATCGAAATCCGGATGAATTTGATCTGGTCGAGCAGGCTGCCGTGGTCGTTGCGCCGGCCGCCGCGTCGCCGTGGCTGCCCGCCGCGGTTGACGTGGAAGCGCAGCTTGTCGGCCTCGTCGCTGCGCGCCGGGAGGATGGCGTCGTTGGGGCAGACGAGGCTGCACATGCTGCAGCCGATGCAGCTGTAGGCCGGGTCGGTGCGCTGACGGATGCCGTGATAGACCGTAAAGGCGCTCGCCGGCGGCTCGGCCAGGTTCAGACTGGTCTGGACCCGGCGCTTGCGGAAGACCCCCAGTTCGATGGCCTGCACCGGACACACCGCCGTGCAGCGGCCGCAGAGGGTGCACTTGTCTTTGCTCCACAGAATCTGCCAGGGCAGGTCCTTGATGCTCAGTGTGGAAGGGGTAATGGTTCGGTTTGGCAGCATATCTTGACCTCCTGGCGGTCCGGGCCGACAATGGCGGTGTCCAAATGCATCGGTTGAAAGTCCTTGCTCCTGTCCCGGTCGGGGATGGCCGCGTCCAGGCCGCAGATTTCAGACGAAAAGGCGAAGAGTCCCGGTCGGCCGCCGACGACCCCGGGGCGCAGCTTTTTACGGTCCTGGACCATGAACAGCGAATGGTCCGGCAGGCAGCCGATGACGCAGTTGGGCCCGTCGATGATCAGGCGCCGGCAGGACTGCTTGAGATTCATCAGGAAGGCCCCGTTGGGGTGTGTGCGCAGGCCTTCGTCCTGCAGCGGCGTGATGACGTGCTTGTAGCACTCCAGCCCCAGTCCGAGTTTGCGGAAGGTGTAATGCAGGATATGGGTGAAGACCTCAGAGTCGGACTGAAACCCGTAGTAGCCGGGAAACCCGCGGGTCGTCAGATACTCTTTGATGGGGATGAAGGCCGTGTTCTCCCCGTTGGTCATGGTGGAGAAACCCTGGGTGAAAAACGGGTGGCAGGCGTAAAGGTTGATGGCGTAATTGGTGTTCTGCCGCCCCTGGGCCATGACGACGCGGGCCTTGAGTTCTTTGCGGTCGAGCTTGAGGAACTCGCCGATCTGGATCGGGTCCCCGATTTCCTTGATCATGATCACGTCGGGCCAGAAGGAGAAGACGATCATGTCGTTTTCCGCTTCGCCCATCCTGCGCAGCGTCAGGCGGATGTCCAGCAGCTTGTCGAAGAGTTGCTCGCGGCTGTAGCCGTCCCACTCCTCGGGGTACTCATAGGCGCGGATCAGATAGACGTCACGTTTGGGCACGCCCGGGGGTGGGGTCTTGGGGACCTTGATCGAAATTTTGTACTTGGTCATGAAGCCGATATTCATCATGAAGGCGTCCAGCCGCTTGAGCCCCTTTTCGCTGAAAATGCCCGATAGAATCGGTGCATCCTTCATCTCCTCGAAGGGTCCGCCCAGGTCGCGCAGAAAAATTCCCACGCCGGAGCCGTCGTGCCCCTCACGCATTACGTCCAGGGCCTCCAGGGCGGCCATGGGGGACAACGGCTCGTCACTGGTCATCGCAAACAAACGACACATGGTGAACCCTCCTATTTGACAAAAATGTAAGGAGTCGGACCGATAATCGACACAAATGTAGGGCTGGCACCTGAAATTATCGCCAGGGTCAGCCTCAGCAATTCTCATGCCGTATCCAACTATAAATTGGATCAGGTCGCTGTGAGCAGCATGGGGCGGGAAGGGTGGCAGCGCACGTGCAGGGTCTTGATCGGGTGGTTGCGCGTCGCGGCTGATGCCCGCAAGCGAGGCCTTACCCCCTGCTGACGGGCATCTTGCTTCGAGCGTTCGAAATCGAACAGGACAGCGGCGTTTATCCCCCAACTCCTTAAATTACAGCCCGATATTCATAATCGATTTCCAGGCGCATTTCAACCTGAAAAAAGAGGTGCGCGACCGCCGCAGGGTGTCTCGGGGCGTCTTCCGGTTTTGTCCGCTTTGTGGTAACCTGCCGCCACCCAACAGCGACCGGGCGCGCAGCGCTGTCCGACCGTCTTTGCGCTGCGACCGGCATGCGCGCAGAATTGAATTTCGCGGGGCCGCCGCCAGCGGTGGGCCGTCAATGGAGCACTCACCACCCAATGAACACCGCCGTGCTTGAATTGCCGCCTGTTTTGGCGCAGGAAGCCGCCGGCAAGTGGGCCGCTTTCTGCAAGGCGGCCGCGGCCGCCGGTCTCAGGGTCCCCGAACGCCCGGGACTTGCGGCCGAACTGCAGCGGGTGTTTGCTTTCAGCGATTTTGTGGCCCACAGCGTTGCCCGTGATCCCGGTCTGGTGGTCGATCTCCTGGCGCACGGCGATCTCGAAGCGGCTTACGCCCCGGGACGCTACCGCGGCAAACTGGCCGAGGCGCTCGGGGCCGTCGATGCCGAGGCCGGCCTGGCGACGGCGCTGCGCAAACTGCGCCGGCGTGAGATGGTGCGGATCGCCTGGCGGGATCTGGCCGGGCGGGCCGACCTGAACGTCACCATGGCGGAGCTGTCGCGTTTGGCGGACGCCTGCCTTGGACAGACCCTGACGCGGCTTTACGACTGGCAGTGCGCCGAGTGCGGCACGCCATCCGCTGCCGGGGCCGCCCCCCAGTCGCTCGTGGTCATCGGCATGGGCAAGCTGGGCGCCCGGGAACTCAACTTTTCCTCGGATATCGACCTGGTGTTTGCGTTCCCCTCTACCGGGGAAACCCGCGGGGGGCCGGAACCCGTGGACAACCACGCCTTTTTCGTGCGTCTCGCCCGGCGGCTGGTCGGCGTCCTCGGCCAGCCCAATGCCGATGGGCGAATGTACCGGGTGGACTTGCGGCTGCGGCCGTTCGGCGAAAACGGCCCGCTGGTGATGAGCTTCGACGGCATGGAGGATTACTATCAGCAGCAGGGTCGGGAGTGGGAGCGCTACGCCTGGATCAAGGCCCGCAGCGTGGCGGGCGACCCGGCGGCGGGCAAGCGCCTGCTGGCGGCGCTGAAGCCCTTCGTCTTCCGCCGCTACCTGGATTACGGCACGATCGAGTCGATCCGCGAGATGAAACGGCAGATCAGCCTGGAGGTCGGGCGCAAGGGGCTGCGCGACAACATCAAGCTGGGGCCCGGCGGGATTCGCGAAATCGAATTTTTCGGCCAGGTCTTTCAGCTGATCCGCGGCGGGGTGCTGCCGGAGCTGCAGGCGCGGCCGATCCAGCAGACCCTGGACACCCTGGTGGCCGAAAACCTGGTGTCTGCCGGGGTGTGCCGCGAACTTCAGGCGGCCTACACTTTTTTAAGGAATACCGAGCACCGGCTGCAGATGGCTGCCGACCGGCAGACCCACCAGCTGCCCCAGGAGGAACCGGCGCGCCTGCGGCTGGCGGTTTCCATGGGCTTTGAGAGCTGGGCGGCGTTTCACACCCGCCTGGCGGGCCACATGGCCGCGGTGCACGGCCATTTCAGCGGCTTGCTGAAAACCGATGAGCCTGGCTCCGGCCAGGCGCGTCCCGGCGCCCCCGACGGCCCGGATCTGGAGAACGTCTGGCGTGGGCTGCTGGAACCGCAAAAGGCCGCGGCCGCGCTTGAGGCTCGGGGCTTTGCGGAACCCCGGGCGGTGCTGGACCTGGTGGCGGACCTGCGGGAAACCGTCGAAGGACGCGTGGTCAGCATCGAGGCCCGGCGCCGTCTGGATCGTTTGATGCCCCGGGTTCTGGAGGCCGTGGCCGCCGCCGGGGGCAGCAGCCAAACCCTCAACCGGGTCATCGAGCTGATCAAGGCCATCGAGACCCGCTCCTGCTACATGGCGCTGCTGCTGGAAAACCCCGAGGCCCTCAACCATTTAGTGCGCCTGACCGCCGCCAGCCCCATGGTGGCCGCGCAGCTGGCGCGGCACCCGCTGCTGCTGGACGAGCTGCTCGACTCCCGGACGCTCTACACGCCGCCCCTGCGGCCGGAGCTGGAAACCGAGCTGGCCCGCCGTCTGCGGGTCATCGACGCGGGGGATCTGGAATACCAGATGGAGACCCTGCGGGTCTTCAAGCAAACCCACATTCTGCGCGTGGCGGCGGCCGACGTCACCGGCGAGCTGCCCCTGATGCGGGTCAGCGACCATCTCACCGACATCGCCGAAACGGTTCTGGCGGCCGTGCTGGACATCTCCTGGGGCCACCTGGTGGCCAAGCACGGGCGCCCCTCGGTCTTCAACCCCCCGGGGGGCGTCGATCGCGGGTTTGCGGTGGTGGCCTACGGCAAGTTGGGGGGGATCGAGCTGGGCTACGGCTCGGACCTGGATCTCGTCTTCCTGCATGCCGGCGGCGCCGGCCAGACCCTTGGTGAACGACCGGTCGACAACGCCCAGTTCTTCGCCCGCCTGGGCCAGCGGGTGATCCACCTGCTGACGGCGCACACGTCGGTGGGCATTCTCTACGAGGCCGACATGCGGCTGCGGCCCTCGGGGGATGCCGGCATTCTGGTGAGCCACGTGGACGGCTTTGAGGCCTACCAGTTGAACGACGCCTGGACCTGGGAGCACCAGGCCCTGATCCGGGCGCGGGTGGTCGGCGGGGACGCGGCCCTGGCGCGGCGCTTCGCCGCGATCCGTGCGGCCGTGCTGTGCCGTGAGCGCGCGGCGCAGACGCTGCGGGCGGAAGTCGGCGGGATGCGCCGGCGCATGCGCCAATCCCTCTGGAAGCCGGTCAAAGGCGAGTTTGATCTCAAGCAGGCGCCCGGCGGGATGGTGGACATCGAGTTTCTGGTGCAGTATCTGATCCTGCTGGAAGCCCACGCTCACCCGGAGCTGATCGGCTGGACCGACAATGTCCGCCAGCTGCGGGCCCTGATGGAGGCCGGGGTGCTGGACGAGGACAGCGCCTATTTTCTCAAGGAAACCTATCTCGTCTACCGCGCCGCCGCCCACCGCCTCAGCCTGCTCGCGCTCCCGGCCAAGGTCGCGGCCGACCTTTTCGCCCGTCGCCAGGGAAAAGTCCGCGAGATCTGGAAACAATTCATGCAGGAGAACGTTTAGTACCGGCCCGCGGCGCCGCCCCGGAGGGAATGGCGCGTGCTTCAACACCCACAGGAGGCGTAAGCCATGGAAAAACCGGTCGAAAACTACTGGACGCTGCACCTCGAAGCACTCAAGGAGACCCTGGAAAAGAACAATTTCGAAGTTTTCACTGTAGCCGACGCCGCGGCCGCCAAGGCCCTGGTGCTGGACAGGATCCTGCCGACGGCCGCCCCCCAGACCGTCTCCTGGGGCGGCTCGATGACCTTCATAGGCAGCGGCCTCTACCAGGTGCTGCGCGAGGCCCCCGGGATCACGGCTATCGATACCGCCGATGCCACGGTCGATGCCCAGGAGAAAATGGCCCGCCGCCGGCAGGCCCTCGGGGTCGATCTGTTTTTCACCGGCAGCAATGCGGTTACCGAACACGGCCAACTGGTGAACCTCGATATGCAGGGCAACCGGGTGGCGGCGCTGACCTTCGGGCCCAAGAAGGTGGTGGTCCTGGTGGGCCGCAACAAAATCGTGCCCGACATCCAAAGTGCCATGGAGCGTATCAAGCGCTACGCCGCCCCGGCCAACGCCATGCGCCTGGACATGCAGACGCCCTGCGCCAAAACCGGTCGCTGTGAGGACTGCCGCAGCCCCGAGCGCATCTGCAACACCTGGACGATCACCGAGAAATCCTGGCCCAAAGGCCGCGTCACGATCATTTTGATCAACGTCGACCTGGGGCTTTAAGGTCACGGCCGAAAATAAGGCCGCAGGATCGTGGCGGTTTTGGGTGCAGCTGCGGGGCAACCGGATTCAAGCCCCGATCGGCGATCGTACCTGCCGCCTTCCAAGCGTGCTTCAGAAGTTGAAATAATTCGCTTGACAGATGTGCTCAAGTAAATTGTATACAATATACGAAAATCGGTCCAGGGTCCGTTCCACGATGTCCACTGCGCCGGCCCCGCGATGTTTGCAGGCATCCAAGAGGGGCATAGCAACGAATTCAGGGAGGTTTTGATGGCGATACTACCGGAGGTAAAAAAGCATTACGGCAAGCTCAAGTTTTTGATTGACGGCGAATGGGTCGCATCCCGCTCCGCGATCCACAACACCACGACCAACCCGGCCACCGGTGAGACGATAGCCGAATTCCCCACGGCGACCCTCGAAGAGGCGCGCGCCGCGGTCGCGGCCGCCCAAAAGGGGTTCGAGGCCATGCGGCGCATCCCCCTGCGCGAAAGGGCCAGGATGCTTTTCGACATGCGCCAGAGGGTCGAAGAGCACTTCGAGGAGCTCTGCCGCGTGTTGACCCAGGATCACGGCCGAACCATCGCCGAGTCGCGCGGATCGGTGCGCCGGGTGATTGAAAACATCGAGGCCGCCTGCTCGGCGGCCTACGGCATGGCCGCCCGCAACGAGCACATTGACGAGCTGGCCGGCGGCATCGACATGTGGCTGAGCTGGGAGCCGCTGGGCGCGTTTCTGATTGTCACCCCCAGCAACATCCCGATGCACGCCTGGTCCTCGTTTGTGCCGTATGCCCTGGCGGCCGGCTGCTCGGTGGTGATCAGCCCCAGCCGCCAGGACCCGGTGGCGGCGGAGTTTATCACCCGGGTTGCCCAGGAAGCCGGCTGGCCTGCCGGCGCGATCAACCTGATTCACGGCGGTCGCGAGATCAACAAGTTCATTCTCGATCAGCCCGAGATCCAGGGGCTGGGCTTCATCGGCTCCACCGACGCGGGCGCCGACCTCTTCGCCCATTGCGGCCGGCTGGGCAAGAATTCGTCCATCAACGGCAACGGCAAAAACCTGGTGGTCCTGATGCCCGACGCCGATCTGGACAAGTCGGCGGTCTACCTGCGCCAGGCGTGCTTCGGGATGACGGGGCAGCGCTGCCTGGGATCCGACAATGTGGTCGTGATTGGCGACATCTACGATGGCATCAAGGAGCGCTTCATCAACGTCGCCCGCCAGATGAAGCTGGGCTACGGCCTGGATGAGTCGGTTTCCATGGGACCCTATGTGGGGCCCGGGGGGCGCGACAAGGTGGCCGGCTGGATCGAGCGCGCCCTGGCCCAAGGCGCCCGCATGGTCCACGACGGCCGCGCGATACCCCAGGAATTGCGGGCGGGCTATTTCATCGGGCCGACGATCCTGGAGGACTGCCACATCGACATGGCCATCAACCAGGAAGAGGCCTTCGGAGCGGTCGCCTGCCTGATGCGGGCGGAGAGCTTGGACCAGGTGATCGAATGGATCAACACCAAGACCGATCTCGGCCATTCGGCCTGCATCATGACTGAAAGCGGTCGGCATGCCCGAAAATTTGCGCGCGAGTCCAACGTCGGCAACGTCGGCATCAACGTCGCCGTGCCGCAGCCCTATGCCTTTTTCCCGCTTGGCTCCAAACGCCGCTCCTTCATGGGCGGGGCCAAATCGCGGATGGCCTCCATGCGCCTTTTCCTCGACGAAAAGACGGTGACCGCGCGCTGGGTCTAACCTTTGTGGTCGCAGCCTTCCCTGCGGTGGCATGCGATGGCCGATGGGTCCCGGTCCGGCTGATGACCGCCGGGACGAAAAACCGAACGGGTGCCGTGGTCACCCGGGGCGCAAAATTCGCTTGACAAACAAGTTCACCTTTATTGTATACAATAGACGAAAAGTAAATTAGAGGGCATGTGCTGGGGGTTCATGCCGGTGCTGCCGGCAAGCCGGTCAAGTCTTTTTTTAAACGAAGTTTTGCGGCCTGAAGCGCGAAGCGGGGCGACCGCCCATGTCTGCGGCCGGCCCGGGATTTCGATCACACCCGGAGGGGGGTGCGCATGGACGTCGAGTCGTTGGGCGATCTGGCCCAAAAACAAATCCGTGAGCTGATCATCACCGGGGCGTTCAAACCCGGACAGCAGCTCAAGGAGGAGGAGCTTTGCAGCCGGTTTCAAATCAGCCGACCCCCCATCCGCGAGGCCTTCAAGATGCTCGAGGCCGAGGGTCTCGTCACCCGCAGACCCCGCCGCGGTGTCTTTGTCGCCGAGATGACCCCCAAGGATATCTGGGAAGTCTACACCCTGAAAGCGGTGATCTACCAGATGGCCGCCGCCCTGGCGCTGGCGGTGATGACCGATGAGGACGCGCAAGCCCTGGAAGCCGCTGTGGCGCAGATGACCGCGGTTGTCGCCAGCCCGCCGGTCGATTTGCGCCAGTACCAACTGCACCACCGGGTCTTTCATGAGATTGTCATGACCCTTGCGGGCAACGACCGGTTGGCGAAAATCGAGCGCAACCTGCGGTTCCAGATTTCCCGCATCAGTTACACCTCGCTGAAAGACCCGACTCACCTGCAGGCCTCGCTCGCATACCACCGGCAGATCGCTGCGGCCATGAAGCAGGGCGATCGGCCTCTTGCCTGCCGGCTGATGAAGGCCCACGTGCTGGAAGCGCTGGACCTGGCGCTGACGCTGCTGCCGGTCGATTCCGGGGAGCCCGTGCGCGATCGCGGTGCCGCCCCCCTTTCGGCCGATGCCGATCTTCTGGAAGTGGCGCTTTAGCCCTTCCGGTTCAAAAAGGACGGGACGTTGCAAAGGAGGACGACCATGACCGACCCGAAACCCCAAATCCGGAGCATTTACACCGTCGTGGAGGAAACTTATGCCGACGGCGCTCTTACCCTCGAAAAACCGACGCGCAAGGCGGCCTGCGCGGTGGTGTTCAAAAACCCGTTTGCCGGAAAGTACGTCGAGGATCTCTCCCTGCTGGTCGAGTGGAGCAAGGAGCTCGGAAGCATGTTGACCCAGCGGGCGGTGGTGGCCCTGGGGATCGCCCCGGAGAAGGTCGAAAGCTACGGCAAGGCGGCCATTGCCGGCAGCCTGGGCGAGCGCGAGCATTGCGCGGCCCTGATGCACCCGGCCCTGGGCAAGCCGATCCGCGACAATGTCGGCGGCGGCAAGGCTCTGCTGCCATCAGCCAAGAAGGTCGGCTATCCCGGCTGCCCCATCGATCTGCCCCTGGGCCACAAGGACGCGGCCTATGTCCGCTCCCATTTCGACGCCATGGAAATCCGGCTGCCCGACGCCCCCCGGGGGGACGAACTGGTCCTGATCGTCGGGGTGACCGATTCCGGCCGGCCGGCCCCGCGCGTGGGCGGGTTGACCGTGGACCAAATCAAGGGTGAGGACGGCCTCCGCTAGTCCTGGAATTGGAAAGGGCGGCGCACCCGGCCGGCTCCGGGGTCTTTTGGTGCCCGGGGACACTCTCGGATCTGGAAGAGGAAAGAGGATGGATTTCAAAACGGTTCACATCGCCTTTACCCTCAACGGCCAGCCCCGCGCCCTGGACATCCCGGGGGCAGCCAGCGCGCTGCAGGTCATCCGCGATGTGATCGGCCTCACGGGCACCAAGGAGGGCTGCGGAATCGGCGAGTGCGGCGCCTGCACCATCGAGGTGGACGGTAAGGCCGTCAATTCCTGCCTGCTGCTGGGCGCCCAACTGGACGGCGCCGAGGTGCTGACGGTGGAGGGGCTGGCGCCCGAGGGTGGGCTGCACCCGCTGCAGGCGGCGTTTCTGAATCGGCACGGGGTGCAGTGCGGTTTCTGCACCCCCGGACTGCTGATGAGCACGCATGCCCTTTTGCGGGAAAACCCCCACCCGGACCACGGCGAAGTGTCCAAGGCGATCGCCGGCAACCTCTGCCGCTGCACCGGTTACCAGCAAATCTTCGCCTCCATCGCTGAGGCCGTCGGGCGCGGCGGCGGGGAGGGGGAAGCATGAGCGCGGCGGGCTATTTCAGACCCCAGAGGCTGTCCGAGGCCCTGGCCTTTTTGGCCGAAAACGGTCCCGGAACCGAAATCGTCGCCGGTGGCACCGACGTCATGGTGGACCTCAGGGCGGGGGCGATCACCCCCGAATGCCTGCTGGATGTCAGCCGCCTGGAGCCCCTGCGAGGGATCGCGCTGACCGACGACGGGCTTGTGGTGGGGGCGGCGGTGACCCTCGCCGAGATCCGGCGCTCGGCGCTGCTCAAAACCCACGCCCCGGCGCTTCAGAAAAGCGCCGTCAACTTCGCCAGCCGGCAGATCCGCAACGTGGCCACGATCGGCGGCAATGTCGCCCACTGCTCCCCCTGCGGCGATACCCTGCCGGCGCTGGTGATCCACGAGGCCCAAGCGGTGCTGGCCAGCCCCCGCGGCGAGCGCGTGGTGGCCGTCGAAGAGATCGCCTCGGGGCCCTACCTGTGCGCGCTGCCCAAAGACGAGCTGATCACCCGGTTTATCCTCAAGCCCGCCGCGGTGGCCTTCGCCGATTTTCAGAAGATCGGGCGGCGCAAGGCGCTGGCCATCGCCCGGATGAGCATGGCCTACATGGCCAACAAGGACGCCGCGGGGCGGGTCAGCTTCCTACGCTTTTCGCTGGGCTCCTGCACCCCCACCCCGCAGCGCATGCCCCAGGTTGAGACGATGCTGCTGGGGCAGGTGCCCAGCGCGGCGCTGCTCTGGGAGGCGGGCCGGGTGCTGGCCGAAAGCATGATCGCGATCACCGGCCGCAGGGCTTCCGCGGCCTACAAGGAACCGGCGATCCAGGGGCTTTTCATGCGGATGCTGCATCCGATGGGGTGAACGATGGACCGAGAATATAGAACGATTGGCCGGAGTATCCCGCGGGCGGGGGCGCTCGAAAAGCTCACCGGCAAGGCCCTCTTTGCCGCCGATATCGCGCTGTCCA
>Ga0105100_10001110_pt1 | contig 15828 bp, 10 predicted proteins | sample PPLLak12cMay2015_2_FD_87033 | JGI IMG/M metagenome (GOLD analysis project Ga0105100, IMG submission 87033) | Freshwater sediment microbial communities from Prairie Pothole Lake near Jamestown, North Dakota, USA - PPLs Lake P8 Core (1) Depth... | ecosystem: Environmental > Aquatic > Freshwater >...
TTGAAAGGAACAGGTATTCTCCGCCTGCTCCCGGCATTGCCGCCCCCAGCTCACCATACGAAAGAGCGCCGCACAGGGCTATAATGCCACCAACTGCCCATAAGATCAGCATAAGCATGGGATTATTAAGTCCCGACATCAAAAGGCCGGAGGTTGTAAAAATTCCGGCACCGATCATGTTGGCAACAACAATATTTGTAGCAGGGAAAAGACCCAGCTTCCTCTCGAGTGTTTCTTCAGCCATATTCTGATTAATTATTTCTGGGCTCTTTTGTAGCTTATAGAAACCCCGCCTCCGGCACTGTTTACCGTTGTTTCATAATTTTTCAGGCTCCTGACATAATCAAGAAAACCTGCCTGCCCACTGGATCCGCCATACCCGCCCCGTCCTCTGTCAGATATATTGTGTGCCGTAAAGCAACCGCCGACTTTAAGTTTTGGATCCAGATCAATAAAATAGTTTTTATACCAGTCTTTGTCAGCATCGCTGAAAACAAAATCAAAGGGCCCTTTCAGTTCTTTCACCAGCTTATGGGCATCAGCCAGCCTTGCATCAATGTATTCGGACAGACCTGCTTTCTTAAAATTTTCGATGGCAGTTTTATAACGCTCCTCATCAATTTCGATTGTAATGAGTTTTCCTCCTGTCTTGCTCAGAGCCCAGGCAATCCAGATGCCTGAATGGCCTGTTGATGTGCCTATTTCAACGGCAGATTTATAATTACCTTTGATAATAAGATCATAGAGCAGCTGGCCATCGACCCATGGTATGTTCATATCATACCACTGCCTCGAATGCTCATTGAGGAAATTTCTTACCTTTTCATCAAGAGCCTGATTTGGCGTTTTGGCTTGAGCTGTCACAATATTGTTGAATGAATCTAAACTCAAAACCAGAATTAATATTGAAATAATCAGGAAATTCTTTTTCATATTCATGATTTATCGTTACAACCAGGAACATTATTTAGCGATAAAGGTCCATATTTTTTATTTCCGGAAATATATCACTTTCATTTTATAAATCAATTACAATTCTTTTTATAACTTTCCATAAACAACCAATTTTTTTAATTTCATTTTTCCCGGGTATGGAAAAAGAGTCAAAAAACAGCTGTCTCTTCCTTGCTGTCGGAGGACTGGCTATCTTAAATGTTGTAATTCATATTTACTTTTCCGGGAATCTTGAATACCACAGGGATGAACTCCTTTACTTTTCCCTGGGCCAACACCCTGCATTCGGTTACGCAACTGTTCCCCCGATGACAGGCTGGGTAGCCTGGGCAATGCAGAATATCTTCGGGTACTCCCTTTTTGCAGTCAGGATTTTCCCCGCAATAATGAGCGGAGTAATGGTATTGCTGGTTTCTGCAATGGCAAAAGAGCTCGGAGGTTCAGGTTATTCAAGAATTCTGGCGGCTGTCACGATAGTTATGTCCATATTTGGTCTCAGGACGTTCCTTTTGTTTCAGCCTGTGCATATCGACCTTATGTTCTGGACGTTGCTGTTTTATATAATGATAAAATATGTAAACACATCGTCCGAAAAATACCTTATCCTGCTGGGCATTATAATTGGTGCTTCTTTGCTCAATAAATACCTTATCGGATTACTTGTAGTCATATTGTTGGTTATCGTCCCCTTTACCCGGCACAGAACGATATTCAGAAACAGGAAATTCTGGATTGGGGTTCTGGCAGGGTTTATTGTATTTCTTCCCAACCTGATATGGCAGATTGCCAGCGGACTGCCGGTGATAGATCATTTGGCAGAGCTGAAAAGAACACAGCTTGTTAATGTTGACAGAAGCGCCTTTATGATTGAGCAGCTTTTAATACCTGGTGCTGCTTCAATATTGACAGTAGCGGGAATCATTTATTTATTTGTCAGCGGGAAAGTATTGAAGTACAGATTCCTGGGAATTGCTGTAATTGGTGTGATTTTAACGCTGATGCTGATGCACGGGAAGAGCTATTATACCATCGGGATATTTCCATTCCTTATTGCTGTCGGTGCAGTATCATGGGAGTATATCCTCAAAAAAAGATGGTCAAGGATACTTTTAGCTTTGCTGATTATAATTATGACATTACCGGCTTTGCCGATTGGGATCCCGGTTTATAAAACGGAGAAGCTTGTCAGCTACTTCAGTAAGATCGGCAAAGACTATGGACTGGATTTTATATGCCGTTTTGAAGACAATACAATTCATTCTCTGCCACAGGATTATGCTGATATGCTTGGATGGGAGGAGCTGACCACCATCACCGATAAAGCCTGGTTGATGGTACCGGATAAAAAGGCTGCATTTATATATTGCGAAAACTATGGTCAGGCCGGAGCAATAACGATTATTGGAAAAAAATACGGATTGCCTGAAGCAGTAAGTTTCCATGAAAGCTTCCGGTACTGGATTCCTGAAAGATTTTATCCGGATATCACTTCAATGGTTTATATAAATGATGAACCGGGAGATGATGTGAAGCAAATTTTCAGAAAAATAACCAAGGTTGGCAGTATTCAAAATCCTGACGCGAGGGAATACGGAACTTCAGTTTACCTGTGCCAGGATCCGGTGTCGGACTTTAATCAATTCTGGATAAGAAGAATAATGGACCTTTAAACAATCATTAAATAAGTTAAGGCAATGAAAATACTCAGAATAATCTTAAAAGTCTTACTGTTTCTAATTCTTCTTTTTGCAATTGGTTTTGCCGGAATAATAATATATGCTCTTGTTTCCGATTACAAGCCTGAAGCAAAAACTGAGGTTTTCAATTCCAATAAGCTCGATAAGCTGACAGATACCTCTGAAATTTTAGTCTTAAGCTGGAACATAGGATATTGCGGGCTTGACAAAGATATGGATTTCTTTTACGACGGGGGCACAAAAGTATTTACTCCCAGGGAGAGATGCATTGAAAACCTTGATGCCGTAAAAAGGTTTTTTGAAATCAACGATTCAGTAGATTTTATTCTGATACAGGAGATCGATAAAAACAGCAAACGGAGTTATAAAATCAATCAATTTGATACTCTGAGTAAATTAATGAATGATCATCATCCTTTTTTTGCCAAAAACTATGATGTGTTTTTTGTTCCGGTACCACCAGCCTCACCCATGGGAAAAGTTGTGTCGGGTATCGCCACCTTCAGCAGGTTTTTACCCTCTTCATCAGTAAGATATTCATTCCCGGGAGAATATGGATTCCCGAAGCAGCTTTTTATGCTCGACAGGTGTTTCCTTGTTAACAGATATCCCCTTGAAAACGAGAAGGAATTGCTGATTATCAATACCCACAACGAAGCTTTCGATCCTGGCGAGATACGCAGAACCCAGATGGCTTACCTTAAGGAGTTCCTTCTTGCGGAATATGAGAAGGGGAACTTTATAATTGCAGGAGGAGACTGGAACCAGACCCCTCCGGATTTTAAGCCGGAGTTTGGCATTAATAAGGTTAATACTGAACAGATGATGATGAATTCAGATTACCTTCCCCCGGAATGGAAATGGGTTTATGACAACCGGGCACCATCAAACAGGTCTGTTATTGCGGCTTATGATCCTTCAACCACCACCACAACAGTCATTGATCTTTTCCTTATATCACCCAATATTGAAGGCATCAGTACAGAATGTATAAATCTTGGTTTTGAAAATTCGGACCATAACCCGGTGAGGATAAAAGTGAGACTTCAAAAATGAAAAAGATTGACTTGTCTTTAAATATTGATTAACTTGTAAAGAATATTGTTACTGGTTGCTTGTTACTGGGTACTGGTTGTTTGGAAATCAACAAGCAACAAGCACCAGGTAACCTGAGACATCAACCTGATCTTTAACCAAACAAACTGAAATATGAGAATATTAATTACCGGATCTGTCGTATTTGTGATCTGGGCTTTTTTCTCCACCTGGCTTTTTGTGGATGTGCTGAGGCCTGCGCTGAAGAAAACTATCCTGGTCGAAGCAGTTCCTGAAACCACAGATAATGTGGCAGATTCATTGGAGGATATTTATGCGCTGATACCGAAAGAACTTGTGATCGGGCACGACTTTGATAAAGCCAGGCTTGAGACTGATCCTCAGATTGAAACAGGCCTGACAGAATTTAAGAATTGGCTTGATAAGTATCCTGAATCTGTACTTATGATCACCGGTTATACCGACCTGGTGGGGACTCCGGAATATAACCTTGCTCTCGGACTGGAAAGGGCTCAGGCAGTTCAGAAATTCCTTGAAAGAAAGGGATTCCAGGCTTCAAGAATGGAGGTCTTCTCCAAAGGTGAGGAAGAACCGGTGGCAGGTTATATCACTGCCGGCGATAGAGCAAAAAACAGAAGAACAGTAATCTCAATAAAAAAATAATATCATGAACACATTACTTATACATCTGATTATGTCTGTTCCGGTTGCAGTAGTTTTAATAATTGTATTACTGCTTGTAGCCGGGCTGGTCGGGTATCTTACAGCCTGGTATTATGGCAGATCAATTTATACTCCTGTTATTAAAAAGCTGGAAGATGAAAAAGTCCAGCTGAACCGTGAGATTACAGGTCTGAAGGATAATATAACCAGGTTAAAAGCCAAAATCGCGGATCTTGAAAAGAGAGTGGATGACCTCGATAAGGATGTGTCGGAGAGGGAGAGGGAGTTATCGAAAAAGAACGACATCATTACAGCCCTTGAAAACGAATTAAAAGAGCTGAAGAAGATTAATGCCTGAAATTTCTGATTCCTATTACCATCTGATTAATCACCAGTTTCAATTGCCGTCGGATTTAACTGGCATTTGACAAGGAACCTGGAGACACTAATCATTCAATTGCCGTCAGCTTTAGCTGACGGTAAACGATTCTATCTCCTGGAGGGACTTTAGTCCCTCACCTGTTGGGCTAAAGCCCATAGCAAGGAGAGGAGCTCTTATCCACCACAAAGGATCACAAAGTACTTCACAAAGTCACATTAAGGAAGAATAATACAGGAAACTATTTTTGTTACAGCTTCATTTTTAATTTTCACTATCCGATATAGTGGATCCTAATCTGACAGAAGTGACGAATACGTTAATTTTAAAAAGGTAAAAGCAATTTTCAGCTCAGGTTACTTCTGGTGGCTATTAAGCATTTTTACCATTCGTTTTTGTGCTTGTTCGAGAAATTTTTCATTTGAATGACCATAATTAGCCTTGCCAATAATATTGGTATTTTCACCTAAATCAATAACTGTCAAATTACTCAAATCACCCATAAGCATGCAATTTATTGACATATAGAATCCAAATTCCATAGGATTTTTAAGGAAATAATTATTCAGGAATTTGCACCCTTCAGAGTAGTTGTTCGGTAGAACTCCGTCCCAATCCCACCAAAAGTTTTCAACCCAGATCCAAGCAAATGAGTCGTCCCCAGAAACTACATTTTTCAAAAAAAGCATATTCTTTCCACAATATATGTCCCCTAAGGCTCCAAAGTTGTTAATAATAAAAGTATTATCCTGCCAGGTTATTTTCATCCATGTGTCATATTCAGGGTGGGCCATTCTCCATGTGTCCATTATTCCAAACCCCAGAGAATTATCTACTGTTATGGTGTTGTTGCGAATCTGATAAGTCCCGCAATCTAGGTTGAGAACTTCAAGTGGATTGTAGATACCAAGTGATGCTTCCCCGGTATTCAGATCTATACCGGTATAACCCCAGTATGGATTATATATTACATTGTTCCAGATTTTAACATTCAGACCAAGATTTTCATTAATTACAATACCTTGACCGTTATCTATCAAATCATTGGCTCCATCAGTACCGAATCTAAAACTACCGCTTTTGCACCCCCAAACATAAATACCTTTATTTAATTTTGAAAATTTGCTGTTTGTAATCGAAGCATCAATGTTACTTCTCTGCAATACTTTGTCTGTTGTCAGCTGATGGTCAGGGGCGAATTTTACACCATTAACATAATATGGGTAAACATCCATCAACAACCCGTTAATTTCAAGATTATCCAGGCTAACCTTGATATACTTATTTGACGGCGTAAAACCGGCCGTGTAGTCAGAGAATAAAAGCATACTCATTTCCTGGCTGTTCAACCATGGCATTTCGGTAAGCTGAACCGACATATTGGAAACAGTAACATCGCCGCCGATAAAGGTGATCAATCCCGTCAGTTTGTCCTGGTCAACCAATTCAGAAGGATTAAGATCAGATTTGTTAGTGATAATAGTAACTCCTGGTCCGGAACCGGTAAATGTTCCGAAAAATTCATGTACTTCGATCCATCCAATACTGAATTCTCCAGGCATAAGTTTTACAACCGTGCCTTTCCCTGCTTCTTTAGCGTCTTCAAAAGCAGAGTTTAAGTCATCTCCCGGATAGACTTTTATAACTGAACCGAAGGCTTTGTAAGCAGTATTATCTGCAAGTTGATCAGGACCCTGACCAATGTCCAGTAGACTGTCTTTTGAACACGAAAAGACAAGGAGAGTCAGAAAAAAGAGAAAAAAGTACTGTTTTTTCATTGCTTTTAAATTTAAAATTAATGAATGAGAAGTTGTTTTACATCTTGACTTTTAGGCAAAGGTCTGTTATAAGGAAATTAAATTCCACCCCATTTGGACCATAAAATTGTCATTTTGTGCCAATAACTAATGGTTAGTCAAAAAGGAGGGATAATGAATCTATTTGCTGACAAAAAATTCGTAACTTTTTAAAAGAATTTCAACAAGGGGGGAATACCTAACCGATCAATCTGGAAGCTATGATGGCGAACCTCAGATACCTGATTCTAACCTGTCTTTTTCTTTCAGTACAATTTGATATCTGTTGCCAGAAAATTCTTGATCCCGAATACAATCCTCCCGATGTATGGTGGAATATGTTCCTGACAAAGGGAGGGGAAGCAAGCCAGGAAACAATATGTCTGCTTATTGATAATAAGGGATTTTTATGGTCAGGGACCGAAAACGGACTTTACAGGTTTGACGGTATCCGATATATTGATTATGGAGTGAGCCGGGGAGATAATAATGGATTTACCGGGTACACTGTCACTAATATCTTTGAGGATTCTCAGGGTACAATCTGGATTGGCACTTCCGAAGCACTGAACAGGCTTAATCAGAAGACAGACACATTCCTGCATTATGTTCCCGACTCCACTGATAAATCACCCACTGGTAATTTTATCAGGGCAATCAGAGAGGATAGTGACGGATTATTATGGATTATTACAAGAAAACACATTTTTTCATTCGACCGGGGAAGTGAACTTTTTACAAAGTACCCCGTTGATTCACTTTCATGGACCCCTCAGGATGTCTTTTACTATGTTGAAAATGAGTGCTTTATTGAAGATGATTCCAGAAATAAATGGTTTGTGACATATAAGGGTCTGTATAAGTACAATTATCAGATTAAAAACTTCGGTAAAGTTATACTCGATGAAGACAATAGCTTTAATAATGATGATATTAAAGTAAATTGTATAACCAGGGATGAGAATGGCAGTATATGGATTGGGACAGCTGGTTCCGGATTAATTCATTGGAATAATGCTACGGAAAAACCTGAAAGAATTGAAATGGGGGATTCAGAAGATAAAAATGAATCCTTTAATTCAGTCTCTTCAATATTGGCAGATAAAAACGGTTCAGTATGGACCTTCGGAAATTCTACTTTTGCAAACTATGATCCTGAAAATAAAAGTTATAAGAAATATATTTTTTTATATAAACACAGATCAGTATATGAATCCCCCGGTTCAGATGTCTGGATTGACTATTCCTTCCGGTATAGTGATGGGACAATCTGGTTTTTTAACAGAATGGCAGGACTGATGTTCAGATTCAATCCTTTAAGTGAAAAGCTCTCATTATACCGTACACCAAACTTTGTTGTTTATCAGTGTATAATGGACAAAACGGAGTCATTCTGGTTCGCTAGTATACGGAATAATATTTCCAGACTTGTTGCCAATAACATTCCTTATGTGTCAGTTATCGTTTCCAATACTGCCCGTGTGGATCCGATACACAAACGTAACATCTTTGAGGATGAAAATGGCAAAGTATGGTTTATGTTTAATCTTGGAATAAAAGTCTGCAATAATTTCGATATCAGTTCATCCCTGAAATTAACTCAATTCAGATTCCCGGATGGAGACACTACAGCTATGACTGGTTTTAAAGACAGGGAAGGAAATCTATGGTTTAGTTATGAGAATGGCAAGATAACAAAATTTGATCCCAGGAAAATGATTTGCCAGGACCTTACACCCAATTATGCTCCTTACAGACCTGCCATGACCCATCTTCCGATTTTTCAGGAAGACAGTACAGGAAATCTGTGGATTGCCACTGCAGTCAATGGTATTTACCGTTTTAATAAAAACAGGGGTAAGTTTGAACATATACTGGATCAGGAAAAGTATTCAGATGAAGATAGTCAGGGAATTCTTATAGATTTTCTGATAGACAGCCAGGGGGATTTCTGGATCTTAACCGGGAAGGCCCTCTTAAGAATTAATATGCCTGAAAACAAAATTGTGGATTATGCAAACTATGGCAAAGGTGTATTTAAAGCCCTTGGAAGCAATATTCGTGTAGCAGAGGACAATAAAGAGAATATATTAGTTCTTAACAGCAGATCAGGACTTTATCTCTTCAGCAGGCAGGATAATAGCTTCAAAAAAATAAACATAATTTCCGAGGAAACCGATGGTTATTATTACGATCTTCTGATTGACAGTGATGATAAGGTATGGATTGCACATAACAAGGGAATTACTATTTATGATCAGCAGTTAAAAGAAATTCGCACCATAAAAACTCCAAAACTTCAGTACGATATACAGTCTTATCAGATTAAAAGTGGAGGAATTCTGTATCTAAATGAAAACCAATTGTATATCTTCAATAAGGATATTCCTGTAAACAATTATGTTCCACCTGTCTATATAACAAGCCTTTTAGTAAATGGTAAAAATTACAATGAGATCTTCCCTGAGGGAGGTGAAATAAGTTCCCTTAGGACTATTGAATTTCCTTTTAAATATAATACTCTGAGCTTCGAATTTGCTGCCCTTAATTTTCTAAATCCTGAGCAGAACAAATACCGTTATTTTATGGCAAAAAGTGATAAAGACACAATAACGGTTTCTTCCGGTAATGCAGCGGATTATAAAAGCATTCCTCCAGGACGTTATAAATTCTGGGCCACGGGGTCAAACAATGATGGTCAGTGGAACAAGGAAGGTGTATCCCTTGAAATCCGCATTCATCCTCCCTGGTTCAGATCTGTTATTGCTTATATTATTTATGTTATTGCTTTTGTTTCTTTAATTGCTGGCTATATCAGGTTCAGAACTTATCGTCTTAGAAGAGATAAAACAAGGCTTAAAGCTGAAATAGAAGAAGCTACTGCAGAGCTTGAAATAAAAAACCGAAAGCTTGCTGAAATTGACAGGATAAAGACTCATTTTTTTACTGATATTTCACATGAAATACGAACCCCGTTATCACTTATCCTGGGACCACTTGAGAACATTTCAAAGGAAGAAATGCTCAGCAGCAGGATGTCGGGGATGATCGACCTGATGAAAAGGAATGCTCAGCGGCTGATGCACCTTGTAAACCAGCTTCTTGATATCTCGAGGCTTGATGCCGGTAAAATGAAGATCACACTGGTTGAGGATGATATAGTAAAATGCCTGCGAATACTTGTTTACGAGTTTTTATCAATGGCCGAAAGCAAGCAGATAAACTATATAGCAGATCTGCCCGAAAAGAGTTTTAAAACCTGGTTCGACAGGGATAAAACTGAAAAGATAATTTCCAACCTGCTGACAAATGCATTCAAATATACTCCTCAAAAAGGAGAAGTTCAGTGTGTTGTCAAAATTGAAAATGATAAAAACGAAAATTCGTCTCCTTTGCTTAAAGTAAGAGTTCTGGATTCAGGGCCGGGCATCAGCAAAGAACATCACGACAGAATCTTCGATAGATTTTACAGGATAGAGGGACATCATGAGGCTGACGGACATGGAACAGGTATAGGTTTATCACTTGTTCAGGAGTTTGTTTCATTACTGCATGGGACGATCGATGTTGAAAGTGCACCTGGCAAAGGATCTGATTTTTCAATAACACTGCCTCTTGGAAAAGATCATCTTTCCGCAGAAGAGTATGTGATCACTCAGTTTTCTGAAAGGATTCCTGATAAAAAAATTACAGACACAGTCAAACAGCAATATAATTCAGGTTCGGTTATAAAGGCGGAAAATGAAAAATTGAGGATACTGATAATTGAAGATAATGAAGACCTGCGAAAATATATAAAGGAGTCACTGTATAAGGATTACATTATTCTGGAAGAAGAAAACGGCAGTGCCGGAAGAAATGCCGCATTCACAATGATGCCGGACCTTATAGTAACAGATATAATGATGCCAGATCTTGATGGCATATCATTATGCAGACAGATTAAAAATGACGAACGGACAAGCCATATTCCGGTAATACTTTTGACGGCTAAAGCCACATCAGACGATAAAATCGCAGGTCTCCAATCGGGAGCTGATGACTATATTATCAAGCCTTTCAATATGGCTGAACTTGGTACAAGAATATCAAATCTGCTGGCAATACGCGAAAAGCTAAGGCTTAGGTATGACAGGATCCATATCATGGACTCCGGAAAGTGGATTCCTGAATCGGTTGATGATAAATTCATGGAAAGGATTTTAAAAATAGTTAATTCCAATCTCCGCGATCATAATTTTGATGTGGGATGGCTCCAGGAACATATAGGTATGAGTAAAACGCATCTCACCCGGAAACTTAAAATACTTACAGGGTTATCGCCGGGTACATTAATTCGTGATATACGGCTTGAAAAAGCTGCAGAGCTTCTGAAAAACAATAAAGGAAACATTACTGAAATAGCTAACAGTGTCGGGATATCAAATCCTTCAAATTTCACAAAATCGTTCAGGAAATATTTTGGTGTCTCTCCAAAGGAGTATTCAAAACATAAAAATATAATTCACCCCCAGGCGAGCTATGAGAGGAGATGAATGACTTCAATCTTCGATCGCTGAGTGATATTCCTGAATCGACCTTACTTTGTATTCCCCAAGTTGTCTCTCCTTAATCCCTTCTGTAGCAGAACGGGCAGCCGAGGTCGTTGTGATGTATGGAACCTTATATTTGATCGCATTCTTTCTGATATATGAATCATCGTATTCGCTGAGACGGCCGGCCGGGGTGTTAACCACAAGGTCTATCTCCTTGTTCTTGATGGCATCAACAATATTGGGCCTTCCCTGATGAACCTTCAGGATAAGTTCAGCCTCAATGCCGTTCTCTGCAAGAAACTGTCTTGTTCCTCCGGTCGATAATATTCTGAATCCCATGTCCCTGAAATTCCTGGATGAATCGATAATCCGGTCCTTATCACGGTCAGCAATTGTTATCAGAACAGTTCCTTTTATCGGCAGGGGAGACTGCGTTGCCTCCTGTGATTTAAAGAATGCCATCCCGTAGGAATCAGCCATTCCCAATACTTCACCCGTTGACCGCATTTCAGGTCCCAGGAGCGGATCGATGGAGGGGAACATATTGAATGGAAATACGGCTTCTTTAACCCCGAAGTGTTTAATTGTCCTTTTTTTCAGGTTAAAATCAGAAAGCTTTTGCCCCAGAAGTATCTGGGTTGCTATCCGTGCCATTGAGATATTGCAGACCTTCGATACAAGAGGAACAGTCCTCGAGGCTCTTGGATTGGCTTCAAGAATATATACGGTATCCTCATAAATTGCATACTGGATATTCATAAGTCCGACGACCTTTAGTTCCATTGCAATCTTACGGGTATAATCATAAATAGTTTTTTTGTGTTCTTTCGCGATCACCACAGAGGGGATCACGCAGGCTGAATCACCTGAATGGATTCCTGCATATTCGATATGCTGCATCACGGCCGGGACAAATGCATCGACTCCATCCGATATTGCATCAGCCTCTGTTTCAATAGCATCCTCAAGAAATTTATCGAGCAGAAGAGGTCTGTCGGGTGAAACTCCGACAGCTTTAGTTACATATTCTTCAAGCATCTCCTCATCGAGAATAATCTTCATTGCCCTGCCTCCCAGAACGTAGGAGGGCCTTATCATAAGGGGATACCCGATCCTTTCCGTTATCTTAAGAGCCTCATCCAAATTGCTGGCCATTCCGGATTCAGGCTGAGGTATCCAAGCTTATTTATAACCTGCCTGAATCTATCACGATCCTCTGCAAGATCGATCACTTCGGGAGTAGTGCCGAGAATTTTAACTCCGGCTTCAGCAAGCTCCTTTGCCAGGTTCAGAGGAGTCTGCCCTCCAAACTGAACGATGACTCCTTCAGGCTTCTCCTTCTCATAAATACTCAGCACATCTTCTGCGGTAAGGGGCTCAAAATAGAGCTTATCGGATGTATCATAATCGGTTGAAACAGTTTCAGGATTACAGTTAACCATTATCGATTCATAACCTGCATCACGGATGGCAAATGCCGCGTGGACGCAGCAATAATCAAACTCGATGCCCTGACCTATCCTGTTCGGACCGCCTCCGAGGACCATTATCTTTTTCCTGTTGCTAACCTCAACCTTATCGGGGGCATTGTATGTTGAAAAGTAATAGGCAGCATTCATAACCCCGCTCACCGGAACCGGTTCCCATGCTTCAGAAAGACCGAGTGAAATACGTTTTGCCCTGATAACTTTTTCGTTTATTCCAAGTAACTTTGAGAGATATCTGTCGGCAAAACCATCTTTCTTTGCCAGTATCAGCAGATCATTGGGCAGCATCATTCCCCTGTAACCAAGGATTTTTTCCTCAAGTGCAACCAGCTCCTTCATCTGCTGTATGAACCATGTTTTGATAAAGGTTTTCCTGTGGAGCTCTTCAATATCAGCGCCCTTACGTAAAGCTTCATACATTATGAACTGCCTTTCGCTTGAGGGATGATTCAGCATATTCATTAATTCTTCCAGCGACTTTTTATTAAAATCCTTAGCGAACCCCAGCCCGTAACGTCCGATCTCAAGCGATCTGATTGCCTTCTGTAAAGCCTCCTTGTAGGTTTTCCCAATACTCATCACCTCACCTACAGCCAGCATCTGTGTCCCCAGTTTGTCCTCAAGCCCGTCAAATTTCTCAAAAGCCCAGCGTGCAAATTTTACAACCACATAATCACCTGATGGAGTGTATTTATCGAGTGTGCCTTCCCGCCAGTATGGTATTTCATCGAGTGTCAGTCCTCCGGCGAGCAGTGATGATACGAACGCTATCGGGAATCCGGTTGCCTTTGAAGCAAGTGCTGATGATCGTGAAGTACGTGGATTTATTTCAATTACGACCACTCTGCCGGTATCAGGATCATGGGCAAATTGAACATTTGTGCCGCCTATGACCTCAATTGCTTCAACAATATCATAAGAATATTTCTGCAATCTTTTCTGAAGTTCAGGACTGATCGTAAGCATGGGGGCAGTGCAGAATGAATCACCGGTATGAACACCCATTGCATCCACATTCTCGATAAAGCAGACTGTTATCATCTGGTTTTTTGAATCTCTCACAACCTCCAGCTCAAGCTCTTCCCATCCTAAAACCGACTCTTCAATAAGTATCTGGTTTACAATGCTTGCAGAAAGACCCCTGCTTGCAATTGTCCGGAGTTCCTCAACATTGTAAACAAGGCCCCCTCCGGTGCCACCCATTGTGTAGGCAGGCCTTATGACTACCGGGTATCCGAGTTCAGCTGCAACCTTTTCAGCATCTTCAACCGTATTGACTGCCTTGCTATCTGGCATATCAATACCCAGACGGGTCATTGTTTCCTTGAAGGCTGTCCTGTCCTCACCTCTTTCTATTGCATCAACATTAACACCTATAACTTCAACATTGTATTCTTTGAGGATTCCTTTTTTTGCCAGAAGGGAAGAGAGGTTCAATCCAGTTTGTCCGCCCAGGTTCGGAAGAAGGGCATCGGGCCTCTCTTTCTTGATAATCTCGGTAAGGGCATATTCATTAAGGGGCTCAATATATGTGGCATCGGCAATCCCCGGATCGGTCATTATCGTTGCAGGGTTCGAATTTACAAGAACTATTTTATAACCTAACGACCGCAGTGCCTTGCAGGCTTGTGTACCTGAATAATCAAATTCACAGGCCTGTCCTATAATAATAGGACCTGAACCAATTATAAGAACCTTCCTGATATCTTCTCTCCTGGGCATGACGTTACAAATTTTGAGAGGCAATTTAAGAAATCAATCTGATTAAATCATTATTACTTTGTTTAACCATGAGATACCTTCATTAATTCCTGTGATTAAAAAAAAGCTTTAATCTTAAAAAGCGACAACAGAAAACTATAGTAAATTATATCGTTAATAATCAGTATTTTGAAAAATAATGTTCGGAAAATAGCATTATTTACCGAACATTATATAATTTCTGATTGTTTATCCTTCATAAATCAAAAAATAAAAATGCTATGAAAAAATTTGAATCTATTTTCAATCTGAGAAATGCAGTTCTTGGCCTGGTATTATCTATATCTGTTTTGGCAGCAAGCTGTGACAAGATGGAGAATGAACAGGAAATGAGCAATCCTCAGGAAGGTCTTGCAGATATTGCTGCAACGCTTGATAACTTCTCTGCCAATCCAGAACTATTAATGGAGCAGGCTGCTGAACCAGAAGGCATCGCCAAAAAATCAGGTGCCTATAATAGACCCCCTACGTTTTTTAATCTGACGGCAGCTTTGATTAAGACAAATCTTCTATCGACTGTTGCCAAAAACCAGCTGACAGTATTTGCACCTACCGACGAGGCTTTTGGAAATCTGTTTAAAGCTTTAGGTGTCAGAGGCATCCGGGATCTTACTGCTGAACAGCTGAAACCCATACTTCTCTATCATGTAGTTAATGGCAAGGTTTTCTCAAACCAGCTGAAGAACGGTTTCGTTCCAACGCTCAACGGCTCAGCTGTAGAGGTAAAACTCAATGGAGGTGTAATGATAAATGACTCGAAAGTCTTATATGCAAATATCAGGGCTCTCAACGGCGTCATACATGTAATTGACAAAGTCCTTCTTCCGCCTTCAAAGAATCTCTACGACATTGCAGACAGTGATGTCAGGTTCTCTATACTGGTTGACGCTATTGATGCAGCAGGGCTGAAGGATGCTGTAAAGAACGGCGGACCGTTCACCGTATTCGCTCCGACAAATGATGCATTCATTTCGCTCCTTGGTGAGCTTGGCGCAGGGAGCCTTCAGGATGTAATTAATAAAATCGGGATTGCCGGTCTTCAGAAAGTCCTGTTTTATCACATTTTAAATGGCAGGGTTTATTCAAGCGATCTTCCTGCTGGTCCGCTTAAAGTTACAACACTCAGTAACGACACTTTTGTGATCGACGCATCGAAACTGAAAATAACCGATTTCAACAATCGTCATGCAAACCTCGTTCCTTCTCTTCTCAATATCCAGGGAACAAACGGAGTGATACATGTAATTGACAGGGTCATATTGCCCAATCTCAGCAAATAGCACTCATATATAAATTATCTTAATTTGAAAGCCGTCTCGGGTAAATAATGAGACGGCTTTTTAATTTGTCAAAAAGTAAAAGGTTTACTACAGGCAGTTTTCCGCACACCGTGAACCTCATACCTTCAATGATTCAATTGCCGTCAGCTTTAGCTGACGGTAAAGAGTCTATCTCTCTGATGTACTTTAGTCCATCATTCCTCCAATCTGTACTCCTCAA
>Ga0105100_10001111_pt1 | contig 15826 bp, 11 predicted proteins | sample PPLLak12cMay2015_2_FD_87033 | JGI IMG/M metagenome (GOLD analysis project Ga0105100, IMG submission 87033) | Freshwater sediment microbial communities from Prairie Pothole Lake near Jamestown, North Dakota, USA - PPLs Lake P8 Core (1) Depth... | ecosystem: Environmental > Aquatic > Freshwater >...
ACCCCGGTGATGACCACCATGCTCACCGTATACCAAAGAGAATCTTCGGGAGCACCTCTCTGCTGGCTGATGCTCAGGATGAGCAGGACAATGATAAAGTAAATGACGTTGTTGAACATGCTGGCAGGCGGAATCAGGCGGCCGAATCAGTCTGAGACGGCGCGAATTCCAGCTTTCCTCCTCCAGGAGGCATGAAAGGATCGGCATGGAGAAGAATCGTCACACCGTACCGTTTTTCGATGTCGGCCAGTTCCTTCCGCTTTTTGTTCTGGAGATAGCCGGCCACATCCACCGAAAGGGTTCCTTCGACCTTGCTCACGTTCCCCTTTGAGACGCCCATCAGAATTCGGCGAAGATAAGAGACCGCCGCGGACTCCACGGAGATCACGATCCCCCGGCCGTCGCACACACGGCAGGCCTGATAGCTCTTGGATTCAATGGAGGGTCGGAGCCTCTGGCGGGAGAGCTCCATGAGGCCGAATTTGGAGATGTGAGAGGTATCCACCTTGGCACGGTCTTTTTTCAATTCCTCTCGAAGCACCTTCTCCACTTCTCTCACGTGCTTGGATTCCCTCATGTCAATGAAATCGATCACGATCAACCCGCCCAGGTCCCTCAACCGCAACTGTCTTGCGATCTCCCTGGCCGCCTCCAGGTTGGTGTTGAAGATCATGGTCTCACTGTCGCTTCCGGTCTTTCCGCGACCGGAGTTCACGTCGATGGAGATCAGCGCTTCGGTCGGACTGAGCACAATGGACCCCCCGTGTTTCAGGTAAACTTTGTTTCCATAAATGCTCTCGATCTGCGCCTCGATCTCGTGCTGATCAAAGAGCGGCCGCGTATCCTCATAGAGTTTCACCCTTTCCTGGTCCCTGGGTGAAATGATTTTCATGTACTCCTGGATCTTCGTGTAGGTCTCGCGGTCATCCACCAGGATCTCGGTGATGTCGCTGTTATAAGAGTCCCGGAGCGTACGGAAACACAGATCCTGTTCCTTGTGAATGAGAGACAGGTCCGGCGCCTCCGGCACCTTTTCCCTCATGTTCTTCCACATTCTCACCAGGCGAGTCACGTCCTTGGAGAGCTCCCGCTTGCTCTGGCCCGCAGCCACGGTCCGCACGATATAGCCGAGATCTTCCGGCAGCTTGAGCTGGACCATGAAGGTCTTGAGCCTCTCCCTCTCCTCTTCGTTCTCGATCTTTCTTGAAACGCCGTTGATCGTGCGGCCGGGGGTCAGGACAATGTATCGGCCGGCGAGGGAGATATAGGTGGTGAGCTGGTCCCCTTTGTGGCCCGGCATCTCCTTGATCACCTGAACCAGCACTTCCTGACCCTTTTTCAGAGCTTTTTCAATGGGCGGATAATTCTGATCTCTCCAGGAGGAGAGATCCATGTGGTAGTACTCAGGGTGAACATCCGTCATGCCCAGGAATCCGTTCCGGTCGGAACCGAAGTTGACGAAACACGCTTGAAGCTTTGGTTCGACCCGTTCCACCACCCCCTTGTAGATGTTTCCCACCTTCTGCTCGGCCGTGGAGGTTTCAATCTGGAACGCATCGAGCGTTCCGTCCTTGAGGAACGCGATCCTGTACTCTTCAGGGTCAACGGCATTGATCAGCATGGTTGTCTTCATGAGCTTCCATTTCTTCCATGGCGTTTGGAGTGCTGCTGCGCCTGGTACATAAAGGTTCGGATGGCCGCTTCACGGCCCGGTTGAAAGGAACCATCATAAGGCGTGTCGAGGTAGGGAACTTTCTTTTGATTCATGATGGGTCTTATGATGGAGGACGTGATGGTGCTGGGCATGCAGGTGAAGGGGTACACATTGACCACCCCGTTGTAGCCCTGATGCACATACTCGAGGATTCCCGGAATGCTGAGGCAGGCCTCGGTTCCCACGTCAAAGGAATAGATTTTTTCTTCCCCGAGGATCCGGTCGAGGTGATGGATCCGGTGATCCTCAGCCAGGTCCAGAAGAGGCTTCACCCGCTTGTAGACCTGATCTTGCCGGTATTGCTGGTAGGAAAGGTCCACGCCGTAGGAGAGGATCTTCTTGAGGGAGTCCCTGATCCGGCTCACCCTAAGCTGCTTGAGGCTCAGGCGAAGGCCGATCTTGGCCTCTCTCATCCGGTCATAGGTCGTGTAGTTGACCCACTCTGCAATGGATGCGTTGACGACCTCGGCCCCGTGTTTTTCGAGCAACCGAATCACGTCCTGATTGGCCTGGACATGGGTTCTAAGGTAGATTTCGCCAACAATCCCGACAAGAGGTTTCTGCGGAATGCCGGTGTCGATGACCTTTTTTCCTTCCTGGATGATTTCTGCGAGTTTGTCGAGAATTCGCTCAAAATCCTTCCTGGAACCGTGCCGTTCAAAAGCATCGGCCATGGCATGGGTGGCTCTTTCAATGAATCCGTCCGCCATTCCCTCCTGCTTCTCATAGGGCCTCACCCTCCAGAGCAGCCTGTCGAGCACATCCGACACCACCACGGAGAAATACCCGACCTTCCGAAACTCCCTGGTTTGCTCCCGATCGAACATTCCGTCCAGGGCATAGGAGTTCTTGGAGGTGAGGGATCCGATTTTGAGGCTCTCCAGCTCGGGAAAAGAGTCGAGCACGATGCGCTGGTACTTGTTGTACATCCCGAAACGACAGGGACCTTCCGCCTCGGGCATGAAGTAAATGTAGCGGCCCGGATCAAAGTCCTTGCCCAGCCTTTCCTTCTCTTTCTTGAGAAAAAGCAGAATATCGCCGGTCGTCACCTGGCATGGGAAACACTCCTTACCGGAGGTGAAGGCTTTTCCAAGATCCAGGCCTCCGTACGTGTCCATGAGCACGGCATTGACCCCGAAACTCCTGAAGGCTCCTGCCAGGAGGTGCCCTCCGATCCGGTTCATCTGAGGAATGAGAAACGTTTTGTCTTTCAGTCTGAAGGGGCCCACGTTTTGCGACAGGGAATGAAAGGTCTGCTGGGTTTCTGCTTCCATCGTCGCCTCAGTTGGATACTTTCAGATAGACAAAGGAATCGTTTCCGAGCTTCTGCATGGTGTTCTCGATCACGTTCCTGAAGGCTTCGAGGCGTGTCATCACCCCGGCCACTGCGCTGTGCTCATCGAGTTCGAGAATCAGATAGGGCTTCTCCTGCATGATGTACTTATAGAAGTGCTCAATGAAGGAATCCGCGCCGCAGCTGAAATTGGTCAGGTGGAGCCCAAAGAAATTAGGCCGGCTCCTGATAAACTTCGCGGCCCTCAGGATTTGCGCACCAATGCCCCAGTACATGTTCGGGAAGTCGCTCAGGTCAATGGAAGAGAGATCCATGAAATCCATGGGCATAGCCGCCACCCCGATCTTGGCCAGGTTCTGTCCCATTCTCAAATTCAGTCTTTCGTCGTGAAGATTGTAAGGCCTGCCGGTGACCACCACCATGGGCTCAGAGGGATCATGAGCTTCCAGGACCTCTTTCCCCTTTCGGAGCAGATCCTGCCCAAATTGACTCTGCCTCTCCAAGGCAACCCCCAGGGCTTCCTTGATCTGGCGCCGGCTTCGCCCGATTTTGGCAGCCATCTGCTCGGTCAACTCCAGGGCGAGCGTGGAAAGGTCATACTTGAGATGGATGACCGGATTCAGGACTCGCTCCATGTCAAGATCGAGAGCCGCCCGCACCATGTACTGATTCGCCTGCACCAGGGGACAGAAGAACCCGGTTTCCTGCTCGGTCGGTGTCGGCATGGTCACGATACTGGGAAGGAAGAGAAATCGCGTCTTTCCCGAGAGCTCTTTCACATGGCCGTGCGACACCTTGATCGGATAACAGGTCTCCGCTGTCATGGATTCAATCCCTGAACTCGAAATCCGGCTGTTGGTGGAAGGCGTCAGAACGAGACGATAGCCGAGACGGTCGAAAAAGTGAGCCCACATCACGCCGGTCTGGAGCGTGTACAGAGCCCTCTGGATGCCCACCGTCGGCCTTCCGTCCACCTCCATCAAGGGCTTTTCTTTGAGTTCTTCAAACACTCCGGACAGGGCGTCGGTCCACATCTCTTCACGGACCTTGAAAAGGTTCGCCTGTTTCTTTCCCTTGCTCCGGACCACTTCATACCGGCCGCACTCCCCTCCCCACACGCTCTTGCGACCGTCAAAGTCATAGATCTTGAGCTTGCACTGGTTGTGACAGTTGGAATCCGCGCTGCATACCTTTTCCGTATAGTCCATCCGGTCCTCGATCGCACTGGCGAGTCCCCGGAAAGTGCTCCTTTCTCTTCTTTCCACGGCGATTCTCTCCTGGAGACACAGGGCCGCCCCGAAGGCGCCGAGCACTTCCCTGTGCTTCGGGACGATCAGTCCCCGGCCCAGCACATCTTCAAAGGCAGCCACCACTCCCTTGTTGAGGGACGGCCCGCCCAGGAACATGACTTTCTGGCCGATCTTCCTCTTTCCCACAACCCGGTTGAGATAGTTGTGAACAATGGCGTAACAAAGACCTCCGATGAGGTCCTCTCGGGGCACGCCCTTCTGGTGGTAGGACACCAGATCCGACTCCATGAAGACCGTGCAGCGCTCGGCCAGCTTCACAGGCCGTTCCGAGGACAGGGCGATTTTCTGAAACTCGCCCACGATGTTGATTCCATGTTTGTTGGCCAGCTCGTGGAGAAAGCTCCCTGTGCCGGCGGCGCAGACCTTGTTCATGTCAAAGTCCAGGGGATTGGCGTTGGTGATGGAAATGTACTTGGAATCTTGTCCCCCGATTTCAAAGATCGTGTCAATGGCGCGATCGATTTCCACGGCGCCACGGGCATGAGCCGTGATTTCGTCAATGATCAGATCCGCGTTCAGGAAGTCGCCTACCACATTCCTCCCAGAGCCGGTGGTGGCGACTCCCAGGATCTCCACATGGTCGCCCAGCATATCGAAGATCCTTTTCAAAAGCTTCTGGGTGACCTCGATGGGTTTCCCCTGGGTGTGAACATAGTGCTTGTCGATAATCTGCCGGTCTTCCGTGACCACGGCATACTTCGTCGTCGTAGAGCCGATGTCGATTCCCAGATAAACAGGTATCTTCCTGCTGAAGGCCACCCCGGGCAAGTCGTTGTCTTCGGGGAAGCGGGTTTCCTTGATTTCGAGCTTCGGCGCGGTGGGAAGCTTCTCTTGATCCGCAGTCTCTCCACTTTCCAGCGCTTCCAGGTTCAGCCGATTTCTGATTCCCAACTCCAGCGCATGAAGCGCGACACCGAGCGCTCCCACGGAGGTGTTGCGGGGCGGCACCAGGAGTTCGGGGAAATAAGCCTTGAAGGCCCTCACCTGCAGCTCATTGAGTGAGAGGCCGCCAATGAAAAGGATCGGATTTTCCAGGGTCCTGTTGGAAACGATGGTGCTCATGTAGTTCCTGGCATTTCCGACGTGAAGGCCGTAGATGATGTCCTGCAGCCTCTCTCCCTTGTTCTGGAGGTGAATCATATCCGACTTGGTGAACACTGTGCACCGGCAGGCCACATTGGCCGGTTTGGTGCTCCGGAGGCCCAAGGCAATGAAGTCCGTCAAAATCCGGTCGATCTGGTTCTGGGAGCCGTCTTTTTCAGAGGAGTAGATCGAGGTGGCCAGCCTCTGGGCCTGCTGATCAAGAAAAGAGCCTGTGCCGGATGCGCAGGGACCGTTGGTGTTGAAGTATTCCAGTTCCCATCCCTTTGAATCGTGATGGATTTGGAAAAGCGCCGTATCCTGGCCTCCCATACTGATGATGGCTCTCGCATCCGGTCTCATAAAGAGCGAACCGAGCACCTGGCTGATGGTCTCAAACTCGTAGAAACCCCCTACCCTTTCACTGATCTTCTGGCCGTGATTTCCCGTAAACGCAAAGGCCAGGATGTGCTCCTGACCGAGCCTACCCTGAAGATCCTGAATCAGACAAAGCGCTTCTTCCTCGACCCGGCCCATGTGCCGTTTGTAGGGAGCCTCATAAAGGATGTTTTTGTCCTGATTGATGACGATTGCGTTGAGACTGACCGATCCTGCATCGATTCCCACGTAGTAGTTGTCGCTCTGCATCGTTCTTCCTGTTCCGCCTCTAACCGGTGTAGTAGTCTTTTCCGATATGGGTTTGTCTGCGCAGACTCCCTTGGTTCACCAGAGCGTTCACGGTCTCCTCCACTTCATGGAGAGGAGCATCCAGCGCACCGGCCACATCCTCGACCGTGACCGGCCTTCTCCTGGCCGTTTCAAGGACCGCGGCCGACAAGGGCCCCTCAAAATGCCGCTTGTCCATGATCGGCGCCGAGGCGATGATCTCCGCACACTCACCGAAAACTCCCTTTATAACCTCCAGCCTTTTTCTGTCAAGGGGGATAGCCTTTGAATCTGCCGGCGGCCTCACCACCGTGTTCAACTGGACCCTGTCCGGAGCGATCTCCAGAATCACTTGTCTCAGGGCTTCGATTTCCTCATCCCCATCATTAAACCCGGCCAGGAGCATGACCTCGATGAAAAGTTGTCCCCTGTAGCTTTTTCTGAGACTTCTCAGTCCCTCGATGATCCCGCTCAGGCTCAAGTCGTCGTGGGGCCGATGGATCGCGCGGAAAATCTCCTCGCTCACCGTGGAGAGAGTCGGCATGACCATGTCGGCTTTGAGGAGCCTTTCCCTGACTTCGGGCCGGTACAGAAGAGATCCATTGGTCAGCACAGCCACTTTCGCAGAGGTCTTCTCTTTGACGTAAGCAATGGCCCGACCGAGTTCAACGTGAAGGGTCGGCTCACCCGAGCCTGAGAAGGTCACGTAATCCGGCTTGCCCTTGGCTAGCATCTCGTCGAGTTCGGCAATAACCGCTTCCATGGGCACGTAGGCCTGTGGTTCAACCGCTTTGCATGTCGTCTTCCCGATCTGGCAGTACAGGCAATCATAGGAGCAGGTTTTGGGAGGGATCAAATCCACCCCCAAGGAAAGCCCCAGTCGTCTGGACGGCACTGGACCGAAAATGTATGTCACCAAATACCTCGCGAGTTATTAACCGTCTCGAAATAATATTGACGGTTCGCTCCCCCTCACCCCAACCCTCTCCCCCAATCGTGGGGGAGAGGGCAGGGTGAGGGGGCAGATGGATGTCTGGACAAATATGAGACCCTTAATAAATCAGATGGCCTAGCCTATCCATGAACGGATTAAGTGACCAGGTCAAGATCGTTGAGCACACGTCCACGTACAAGCAGCTTCTCCGCGCCACCCTTCTCCGATGCTTTTATTCCGTATTCTGTTTCCTGTATTCTGTATTCTCTCTTTCAATGCGCTTCCTCCCAGTTTCTTCCGGTCTTGATATCCACTTTGAGAGGCACATCGAGACGGTGAACGCCCTCCATTTCTTCTTTGACAAGGCCGCTGACTTGCGAGAGTTCCTCTTCCAAAACCTCGAAAAGAAGTTCGTCATGGACCTGAAGAAGGAGCCGGGTCTTGAGTTTTTCTTTCCTCAGCCTTTCATGAATGCGGATCATCGCCTTCTTGATTAGATCCGCTGCGGTTCCCTGGATGGGCGTGTTCATGGCCATGCGTTCCGACTCAGCCCGAATCATCCTGTTCTTGTGCTCGATGTCCGGGAGATAGCGTCTACGCTGGAAAAGGGTCGTCACATACCCTCTTTCCCGCGCCGAAGCAACGGCGGCATCTCTGTAGCGACCCACTCCCTGATACCGGCTGTAGTACGCAGCGATGTAGTCTTTAGCCGTTGAGAGGTCGATCCCTAGTTGCTCACTCAAGGTCTGAGGTCCCATCCCGTAAATGATGCCGAAATTGATCGCCTTGGCGATTCGTCTCATGTCAGGGGTGACCCGGTCCTTTTCAACCCCTAGGACCTCGGAGGCTGTTCTGGCGTGGATGTCTTCCTCTCTTCTGAAGGCCTCCATGAACGCGGAATCCCCTGAGTAATGGGCAAACACCCTCAGCTCGATCTGGCTGTAGTCGGCGGACAAAAACACGCGCCCTTCCTCTGCAATGAAACCCTTGCGAATCTCTCTTCCCTCTTCGCCTCGTGCGGGAATGTTCTGCAGGTTCGGATTGCTGCTGCTCAGACGGCCTGTGGCGGTCACCGCTTGATTGAAGGAAGTGTGAATTCTTCCGGTCAGTGGATGGACCATGCCGACCAGCGCATCCAGGTAGGTGGATTTCAGCTTGGACAAGCTTCTGTATCTGAGAAGAAGACCGGGAATCTTGTAAGGAAGGGAGGTCAGGCTCGTAAGGACTTTCACATCCGTCGAATAGACTTTGGTTTTCCCTGTCTTCTTCTGTGTCGGAAGCCGGAGTTTCTCAAAAAGAACATACCCGAGTTGCTGAGAGGAGTTGATGTTGAACTCCATCCCCGCCTCATCATAGATTTGGCGTTCAATGCTTTGGAGTTCCTCTCCGTATTTCTGCGACTGGGCCTTGAAAAAGGGGATGTCGATCAGGATCCCCTCCCATTCCATGTCCATCAGAACCGGGACGAGCTTCATTTCCAGATTGTAGAAAAGGTCGTCGTTTTGGTCAGAGACGAGTTGTTTCTCCATGAGGCGCTTCAACTTGAACATCACCTCGGCCTTCTCGCCGGAGTATTCCATGGCCGTTGTCACGTCCACTTCTGAAAAAGCGCCTGGGGCTTTGCTTTTTCCCACGACCGCTTCATAAGAGATCACCTTGGCGCCGAGGTGCTGTTGAGCCAAGGTGTCCAGTTCGTGTTGTTTGAGCCCCGGATTAAGGACATAAGAGGCGATCATGGTGTCAAAATGAATCCCCCCTAGAACGACTCCGTGACGACGCAGCACTAGGGCATCGGCCTTGATATTCTGCCCCACTTTCGAAATCGAGTCGTCCTCCAGTACTGGCTTCAGGATTCCGAGCGCCTGAGGGAGCTCCACCTGGCGGGGAGCTCCCAAATAGGAGTGGCCCAAGGGCACATAGGCCGCCTTGCCTTCCTCCCAGGAAAAAGATATGCCCACCACATCGGCCCTCAAAGGGTGATCGGCCGTGGTTTCCAATCGCATGGAAATCAACCCGTAACGCCTGATCTTGTCGGCCAGAGCATGGAGATCCTTTTCAGAAAGGCACAAGATGAAATCTTTTTTCCCGGTCTCCTCTTTTAAGGCAAACCGGTCCCATAGATCCTTGAATTCCAGTTCCCGAAAAATCTCGCCAAGTTTCTTCTGATCCGGGGGACCGATCCTGAGATCTTCAAGGCGCCAGTCCAGAGGCACGCACAAATCCAGGGTCACCAGTTTTTTGCTCAGGAGAGCATCCTCCCGGGCCTGCGCCAGGTTTTCCTTGAGTTTGGCCTTCTTGATTTGTTGCGTATTTTCCAGCACTTTTTCCAGAGTTCCGAACTGCTTCACAAGATCGATCGCTGTTTTTTCGCCCACACCGGGGACTCCCGGGATGTTGTCCGAGCTGTCCCCTGAGAGTCCCATGACATCGATCATCTGCTCGGGCTTCAGCCCGTACTCCTCCGTGAAAGCGCCGTAAGTCGTGAGCCTGTCCTTCATGGTATCCCAGAGCGTGACAGAGGGAGAGATGATCTGTCTGAAATCCTTATCCCCGCTCACGACAATGATCTTGTAGTCTTGATCCTCCCCCAGTCTTGCCAGAGTGCCGATGATGTCGTCCGCCTCATAGCCTTCTTTTTCAATCATCGCCAGACCCAGCCCCTTCACAATGGCCCGTATGTAGGGGAACTGAGCGACCAGGTCTTCAGGCGCTGGGGGCCTTGTTGCTTTGTATTCTTCATAAAGCGCATGCCTGAAGGTGGGGCCTTTCGCATCAAACACAACAGCCATTCGAGAGGGCTTTTTGTCCCCGAGGAGTTTAAGGAGCATTCTGCAAAACCCGAAGATCGCATTCGTCGGAAGACCCTTGGAGTTCGAGAGGTTCCTCACCGCGTGAAAGGCTCGATGGATGTAGGAGCTCCCGTCCACCAGGTAAAGGATTTTTTCTTCTTGGATCATGATTCCTTCAGCCTCTTGGGTCATGAAAGAGAAAAAAAGAGCAGGCAGGTTTCTTCGGGCGGTAAAGTCATGGCTGGCTGAATTCGAGCATCCTTTGGCCAGATCTCTTTAACTGACTCGACCCTCACTCAGGAAATCGGCCAGATCCTGACCGGCTTCACGAAAGGTCAGCTTGGGCAGAGGGGGTGCAGCCCATCTCGGTTTCAATTCAGGCGGGATCGATCTCTTGCCCTTGGGCCGTCTTTTGCCGACAGCCGCCGGACAGGACTTGGCGGTGAATGCGATCCTTGCTCCCTCTTGATCATAGACGATTTCATCGATAAACCGCCCGAGGTGGCGACCGTTGATGCCGTAGAGGTGATCCTCTTCGTAGAGGTAAGCCACCGCTTGACCGTCCCAGAGGAAGATGGCCCCGTGCTGGTCCGTGGCGATGTAGGCCACCGCTTCCCCTTTTCTATCGTAGAGAATCTTTTCCATCCCACAAACGCTCCTCTGGAGCGCTCACCCCGGAGCCGCGCATTTCGAGGGTTTCCGAGGAAGGTTTCGTTCTCACTCTACCAGGGATCGCGAGGCAAAACAATAGAAAATTCCATCACCTCGCGTACTCCACCGCCCTGGTCTCCCGGATCACCGTGACCTTGATCTGCCCTGGATAGGTCAACTCTTTTTCAATCTTCTTTGCAATGTCACGGCAGAGAATATACGACTGATCGTCGCCCACGATTTTCCCCTCCACCATGATTCGAATTTCACGACCGGCCTGGATGGCGTAGGATTTGGTCACTCCCTCAAAAGAGGTGGCAATCTTTTCCAGATCATCCAGCCTCTTCACATAGGATTCCAGCATTTCCTGCCGCGCACCGGGCCTGGCCCCGGACAGAGTGTCCGCTGCCTGGACCAGAACCGCCAAAACGGACTCGGGCGGCACCTCTTCATGATGGGCCGCAATCGCATGGATCACCTGAGGCGTCTCGTTGTACTTCCTTGCGATCTCCGCACCGATCAGGGCGTGAGGGCCTTCGACTTCGTGGTCCACGGCCTTTCCGATGTCGTGAAGCAAACCCGCCCGTTTGGCCTGTTTGACATTCAGTCCCAGTTCAGAAGCCATGACCCCGCAGAGGAATCCCACCTCGATGGAATGGAGAAAGACGTTCTGGGCAAAACTGGTCCGGTATTTGAGCCGGCCCAGCAGTTTGATGACTTCCGGGTCCATCCCGTGAACTCCCATGTCAAAGGCGGCCTGCTCGCCCGCTTCTTTGATGCCCGCCTCAATCTCCTTGTTCACCTTATCCACCATTTCCTCGATGCGAGCGGGGTGGATTCTGCCGTCGTCGATCAATCGCTCCAGCGCAATTTTCGCCACTTCACGCCGCACCGGGTTAAAACCGGAAAGGATTACCGCTTCCGGCGTATCGTCGATGATCACGTCAATCCCCGTGGCCGCCTCAATGGCGCGAATGTTCCGCCCTTCTCGTCCAATGATCCGGCCCTTCATTTCTTCGTTGGGCAGGCTCACCACGGACACGGTCTTCTCCGCTACATAGTCGCCCGCGTACCTTTTGATGGCCAGCCCAAGGATTTCCTGAGACTTTCGCTGGGCCGCCTCCCTAGTTTCGTTCTCAATCCTGCGCATGAGCTTTGCCGCATCCGCTTTGGCCTCTTCCTCCATGGAACCTATAAGTAACGCTTTGGCTTCCTCGCTGGAAAGTCCTGCCAGTCTTTCGAGCTCTTTTCTCTGGTTTGAGACCATTTCCTCGAGCTGGGCATGTTTGGCCTTCATGTCCTCTTCCATGACCTCAATGTCTTTTTCCTTCCTGGCGAGTTTCCTCTCCTTTTGCTCGTACTGTTCGATTTTCTTGTCCAGGTTTTCTTCTTTGTGAAAGAGCCTTTTCTCCTGTGCAGCCATTTGTTCTTTTTTCTCTTTGGTCTCTCTATCAAACTCCAGTTGCATCTGGTAGAGAGTGTCCTTGGCCCTGATGGCTGTCTCCTTTTTCAGCGCCTTAGATCTCTTGTGGGCCTCGTTGATGATCTTTTTCGAATAGTTCCTTATAGAGTCATACTGTCTTTCCACTACCCTCTTTCGGGTCCAGAATCCGAAAAGAAGACCCAAAAGAATCCCCACGACAAACAGCCCTATGATTTGAATCCACGACATATCTGACCATCCTTGATTATTGAGATATCAGCAACCCCTCCGAACAGGCAGAGAGGTCTGCTGGTTAAAACCTGCGCTTCAGGCTGTCCTCGGAAGGACGGCTAAGAGAGGAAAGAGAAATCAGAAGGGGAATAAAGCGACGGTGGGAAACAAAGAGATAAATCTAGATCCCTTGGCGGCAAGGTCAAGAGATACCTCACATACAGCCTTTTATCGTCAATGCTTCCCGAAGGGAGCATGGGGGTATGTTCTGAACGATATGTTAAAAGGCTCGTTTCCATCGTGCCTTACTAGTCCAACTGTCCTCTTCTGACCGCTTCTGTTCCTCATTTGCAAGCAGGTCGTATAGGTTTCGACGAAATCCCCCCAAAAAGAGGGATCTCATCGTTTCTCGGAAGGTCCCATGACCGAGTCAATCGAGCGTATCAAAGACTGAGTTCTGTGCCGCACCTTGGAAAGCAGGTCTTCTTTTTCTCTGAGAATCTGGAAATAATCGCCCGCAATATCGAGCGCTGCAAGAATGGCCGTTCTTTTCTCTGACAGCCCCTCAGTGCCCTGTTCAATCTCCTTCAGTTTATCATTGACGTAATCCGCAATCCTTTTTACCTGCTGTTCGTCGTCTTCACCCTGAACAAGGTACTCAGCATTGCGGATTTTGACTTTAACAGGCTCCATGAAACTCCCTGGGAAAACCCTTTCAGGTCAAAGCACAACGCACGGTAACCCGCACGATTTTAATGAGTTATCTCAATTTGCTCAAGTTTTTCAAGCAAAAAAAGAACTCTTTGCTTCGCCTTATCTCTTGAGCCCTTCAGATTGTCAAGCTCGCTGATTAGATCAGCGATCTTTCCCTCCTGTATGTGGAGTTTTTCAAGCAGAGATTCCTTTTCTTTCTTGAGCGAATTAGCGAATTTTATTAGAGAATCCACCTTTGCTTCAAGGATTTGAAACTGATCCATTTCTTCTGTCATAAGCAGGACACTCCTTCACGAAATCAGATGAAATCGCCAAGATCTCTATTCCCGGCAGTATCGAGCATACTATCGTGCAGAGGAGAAAAGTCAATAAAAAAGACAAGCTTATGCTTGTCTTTTTCATTGTTCTCTCCCAGGTTGAGGAACTTTACGTCACAGGCTCTTCTGAACGACTTTCAGCCTCGCCACAGCCCTCCGAAGCGCTGCCTCTGCCCTGGCAAAATCAATTTCTTTGTCTGATCGATCACGGGAAAGCCTCTCCTTGGCCCTTTCCATGGCTTTCTGGGCTCTCTCCGAATCGATTTCAGGCGCTCTCTCGGCTGCATCCACGAGAATCGAAACCTTGTTTTTGAACACCTCGGCAAAACCCGCGGTCACGGATAGAACCTCCTTTTCAGAACCGGCGGCGTAGCGCAACTCACCAGGAACAATTCCTGAAAGGAAAGACACATGGCCCGGTAAAACGCCGAATTCCCCTTCGCTGCCGGGCACGACCACACTGTCCACGTCTTTTTCGAGCACTACCCTGGCGGGCGTTACAACTTCCAGATGGAGCTTGTCCATAACTTAATCTATCCCTCATTAGGCTGCCGCAGCCATTCTCTCTGCCTGCTCCTTCACCTCGTCAATGGAACCTACCATGTAGAATGCCGCTTCGGGAAGATCGTCATGTTTTCCTTCGATAATTTCCCGGAACCCTCTCACGGTCTCAGCGACAGGCACATAACGTCCTTTTCTTCCTGTAAATGCCTCGGCTACGTTGAACGGCTGGGACAGGAACCTCTGTATTCTCCTTGCCCTGGCAACCACCAGTTTATCTTCGTCTGAAAGTTCGTCCATCCCCAGGATGGCGATAATGTCCTGGAGGTCTTTGTACTTCTGCAGAATTTGCTGGGTCTGCCGGGCCACGCGGTAGTGTTCTTCTCCCAGGATGTTGGGATCAAGAATTCTGGAGGTGGAGTCAAGCGGATCCACCGCAGGATAAATACCGAGCTCTGCGATGGGCCTTGAAAGCACCACGGTCCCGTCCAGATGGGCAAAGGTGGTGGCCGGTGCAGGATCGGTCAGGTCGTCCGCAGGCACGTAAACGCACTGTACAGAGGTGATGGAACCCTTGTTCGTCGAGGTAATTCTTTCCTGAAGTTCGCCAAGGTCTGTTCCCAGGGTCGGCTGATAACCCACCGCAGAAGGAATTCGCCCGAGGAGAGCGGACACTTCCGATCCCGCCTGGGTGAATCGGAAGATATTGTCAATGAAAAGGAGCACGTCCTGATTCTGAACATCGCGATAGTACTCGGCTGCCGTCAGTGCCGAGAGCGCCACCCTGGCCCTTGCGCCGGGCGGTTCCGTCATCTGACCATAAATCAGGGCGGCCTTGTTGATGACGCCCGATTCCTTCATCTCCAGATAAAGATCGTTTCCCTCTCGGGTTCGCTCTCCGACGCCGGCAAAAACGCTGATCCCGCCGTGTTCCATTGCGATGTTGTGAATCATCTCCATCATGACCACGGTCTTTCCGACACCGGCTCCTCCAAACATGCCCATCTTGCCTCCACGGGGGAAAGGGATCAGGAGGTCAATGACCTTGACGCCGGTTTCAAGGACCTTGACCGACGTATCCTGCTCCACAAAGGAGGGGGCATGGCGATGGATCGGCAAGAATTCCTTTGCATTCACAGGTCCCAAGCCGTCGACTGGTCTGCCCACCACATTGAGAACCCGGCCAAGGATGATGTCCCCTGCAGGCATCATGATCGGTTTTTCAGTGTTTTTCACTTTCATGCCCCGTACCAGTCCATCGGTCGTATCCATGGCGATCGTGCGGACCACGTTGTCGCCCAGGTGCAGAGCCACCTCAATAACCAGATTGTCCGGCGTGTTATCGATGGTAGGGTTTGTTACATGGAGTGCGGTAAAAATAGCGGGCAGATCTCCTTCCGGAAACTCCACATCCACCACGGGACCCGTAACCTGAATGACTTTGCCATCACTCATGACTTGATCAAAACCTCCCTTTCTAAAGAAGCGTAAAGTTTAGAGCTTGGAGCAACAGAATTCCTCTTGGTTTTCACTTTTTGCTCTCAGCTCTCTGCTCTAGTCTGTTTTTGCCGTGCACCGTGCTCATGCACTCCGCAGAGCTTCCGCACCGCCCACGATGTCCATGAGTTCCGCGGTAATCGCAGCCTGCCTGGCCTTGTTATAGATCAGCGTCAGACTGCCGATCAGCTCCGAGCAGTTCTTGGTCGCATTGTCCATGGCGGCCATCCGCGCTGCGTGCTCGCTCGTCTCCTGCTGGAGAAAGGCGTTCAGGATCTGCACACTGATGTGCTTGGGAAGCAAATCCACCAGCATTTGCTCTGAAGACGGTTCATAAAGGTAATCCACCCTTCCCCCCTCGCTGCCTTCCTGTTTCGGAGGATCTATGGGGATCAGTTTCACCAGGGTGGGCTCCTGCTTTGCCATGCTCACAAAGCGGGAAAAAAGCATATAGACCTCATCAACCTCTCCCGCCATGAACCGCTGGATAAAGCCTGCGGTCATCTTGTTCACAAAAGAAATATCCACGGTTCCATAGATATTGGTGTGGGCGGTGGTCACAGGAATCGCTTTTCTCCTGAAGTAGTCTCTCCCCTTCTTTCCCACCAGGGTAAGGCGGACTTCCAGTCCTTTGGTCCCCTGCTCCTTGATCCATTTCTCCGCCTTGTTTATGGAGTTCATGTTGAAGCTCCCGCACAAGCCTCT
>Ga0105100_10001112_pt1 | contig 15807 bp, 13 predicted proteins | sample PPLLak12cMay2015_2_FD_87033 | JGI IMG/M metagenome (GOLD analysis project Ga0105100, IMG submission 87033) | Freshwater sediment microbial communities from Prairie Pothole Lake near Jamestown, North Dakota, USA - PPLs Lake P8 Core (1) Depth... | ecosystem: Environmental > Aquatic > Freshwater >...
GTTCTCTCATGAAGCTCGCCCTTATCGTCGCCTTGCTCTTCACGATCACATTCGCCGCAGCCTGCGCCGGGGCGCCCACGCCATCTCCTGCGCCAACGGAGATCATCTTCCTGGCCGATCCCCCCGAAATCCAACCCGGGGGCTGCAGCTTGCTGGTGTGGGACGCGCCCGCTGGGTTCGGCGCAACCCTGGACGGGGAGGCCGTGGCTAAGGCCGGAAACCAGCAGGTCTGTCCAACGCAATCGACAACCTACACCCTCGAAGTTGACCTGGGCACCTCCATCGGGACGCGCCAGGTGGAGGTCCGGGTGAGCGCAGAGAGCGTGGCGGCGAGCGCCGAGCCGCAGACGGAGGCCGGGGAGCCATCCGCCCCGGTAGTCATCGAGCCGGGCACGCCGGCCTACCAGGCCGAGGCGTGGGTAGGCTTGGGCAACCCTCCCGGTGACCTGGGCTACGACATCCGCTACAACTTCGATAACCACGACATCTGGTATGTGACCGACGGGACAGCCGGGTTCCACATCAGCACCGATCGCGGCCTAACCTGGAAGCCGAGCAACGAGGGCATCGCCTCCTTCGAGGCCACGAACAACGTTCCTGTCTTCAGTGCTACGGTCGATCCGCATGATCCGAACACGACCTGGGTCGGCACCCAGTTCACCGGGCACATCTACAAGTCGACCGACGGCGGGCACACCTGGATTCAGATGGACGAAGGGGTTGAGCCGCACAGCGGCCTGCACTTCCGCGGTTTCACCGTGGACCCGCGCTCATCGGACATCGTCTACGCCCAGGCCGAGGTCGACAGCCGGGTGTTCGTCGAAGCCGGCAGGCCGGGGCCCAATCCTGACCCGACCACTGTGGGGGGCAGAGTGTATCGGACCACCGATGGCGGCGCACACTGGTCGATGATCTGGGAGGGCGACGCGCTGGCGCGCTACTTGTGGATCGACCCGGGAAATCCCGACGTGCTCTACGTATCCACCGGCATCTTCGACCGCAGCCCGATGAACTCGCCGGCCGGGATGCTGACGACGCCCTGGGACGCCGGCGGGCTGGGAGTGCTCAAGAGCACGGATGGCGGCCAGAGCTGGACGACGCTTGGAGGGCAACAGGGCCTGGAGATGCTGCACGTCGGAAGCCTGTACATGAAGCCCGGCGACCCGCAAACGCTCCTGGCCGGCGCCGGGGCGATCACGCTCGGAGGGGAAGGCGAGCCTTCGGGCATCGTCTACCTGACGCAGGATGGCGGCGAGTCATGGACTCCGGTGGTGACCGGCGACAACGCCATCGGGGCTGTCGAGTTCTGCGAGCAGGACCCGCAGATTGCCTACGCCGCCGGTGAGCTGCGCGTCTACCGCAGCGCCGACGGCGGGCTGACCTGGCAGAGCTTCGGCGATGAAGCCCGGGAGACCTGGGGGCCCCCCGGCCTGTACCCGGGGATGCCGATCGACATTCAGGTGGATCCCGACGATCCCGGGTGTAACCGGCTCTTCATCAACAACTACATCGGAGGGAACTTCCTCTCCATCGATGGCGGGAAGACCTGGACGGTGGCCACGCAGGGGTACTCGGGCGCTCAGGTGCTCGGCCTGGATGTCGCCGCCGACAATCCCAGCCTGGTGTATGCCGGCGTGCGCATGGCCGCCTTCGTCTCGAAGGACGGTGGAGAGACGTGGAGCAGCATCAGCAACCCCGACCTGGTGGAGGGGGTGCTCACGCAGGCGCTCGATCCATCGGATTCCGATCACCTGCTGATCATCGAGGGGGAGCGGGGGACAATGGCACCGCCCCTGTTCGAATCGTACGACGGCGGAGCGACGTGGAAACACGTGTTCTCCCTGGCTCCACCCTCCGGCGTCGCCGAGCATGCCTGGGGCAGGATGAAGTTCTGGGAGATTGCCTTTGCGCCGTCCGACCCCTCGATCGTCTACGGCGCCTCGCTCAATCCTCCGCCCGACTTCGAGGCGCAGATGGGCGACGACTTCATCCTCGGCGCAGGGGTCTATCGCTCTTCCGATGGGGGCACCACCTGGGCGGCCGCCAACGATACGTCGATCGCCGACCTGGGTTTTGCATCGATCGCAGTCCACCCGACGGATACCGAGACAGTTTACGCTGGAACCCACGGTGGCCAGATCTTCAAGACCACCGACGGCGGGCGATCCTGGGAGGAACGATCCTCTGGACTGCCCACGGAGTACAACATCGTGCGCGCCCTGGCTATCGATCCCGGCCAGCCCGAGACGGTCTTCGCGGGTACGTCCATGGGGATGTTCCGCTCCCTCGACGGCGGCGCCAGCTGGGAGCAAGAAGCGGCGGGGTTAGTGCCCGAGGAGACCATCACCGACATCGTCCTCGATCCGGCCCATCCGGATGTGCTGTATGTTGGAACCGCCCGGGGCGGAGTGCTGTACTCCGCCGATGGGGGTGGGAGCTTCAGCCAACTGGTTCAAGGGCTCGATACCCGTTGGGGATCCTTGGGGATCCAACGCCTGGCGGTGAGCCCGGACGGATCGGTACTGTATGCTGGCACGCGCGGGCAAGGCGTGTATCGGCTGGGCACACCAGCGCAATCGCAACCGTGATTCCGCCGGCGATCCGGGCAGGGCACGCGCGGAGGGTCGGCAGTTGCCGCATTGCAATTTAGACCCGGCGGGCGGGAGGGCGTCCTGCCGGGTGGTGCGGCGGCAACGCCGTCTCCGCAAACCGGGAGGGTGCGAGATGAAACGGCCGGGGATGCCCGTCCTGCTGCTTGCCAGTGGATGCCTGCTCGGCCTGCTGAGCTCCTGCGGTCAGGCGAGCACGGGGCCCGGAGGAGGAACACCGCTTCCGGCGCTCAGCGTCCCCGCGTTGACGACGATGGTTCCGTCCGAGGACGCAACCGTCATGCCTGAGCCCGCCGTCGAAGGCATCGTCCTTGATGAGCACGGCAACGCGATCGCGGGCGCGACCGTCCGCCAGCAGGCGACAACCCACGCAACCTCGACCGACGAACAGGGCCGCTTTGCCCTTGTCGGCCTTGATCCCGGCGTGACCGTCACGGTCAGCGCCTGGGCCGAAGGCTACTACTGTGCCAAGGCCGAAAACGTGTCGGTACCGGCCGAGGGGCTCGTGCTCACCCTGCACCGCTATCAAACGGAGGACAACCCCGATTACACCTGGGTCCCGCCCCTCGGTGAGGGCTCGTGCTATTCGTGCAAGTCCGCCGTGACGCAGGTCTGGCTGGATCATGACGCGCACGCCGGCTCCGCCACGAACCCTCGCTTCCTCTCGATGTACAACGGGACGGACCTGGACGGGAACCGCAGCGCGGACACGCGCTATGCCTACGTCCGGGACTACGGGCGGATTCCGCTGAAGCCGGATCCCGGCCAGGCGTACTTCGGGCCCGGCTACAAACTCGATTTCCCGGGGTCGGACGGCAACTGCGCCGCGTGCCACACGCCCGGGCCGGCCATCGACACCGCCTACGGGGTTGACCCGAATGCCGTCACCGGCGCCGACACCTATGGCGTTCATTGCGATTTCTGCCACAAGATCGCCGCGGTGAGCCTCGACCCGGAGAGCGGGCTGCCCCGTCCCAACATGCCCGGTGTGCTGTCGATGGACATCCGACGTCCCTTTCCGGGCGATCCCGAACGCTTCCAGCTCTTCTTCGGAACCTTCGACGACGACAACGTCCCTGAGGAGGATACCTACCTGCCGCTGATCGAGCAGAGCGCCTTCTGTGCACCCTGTCACTTCGGCGTCTTCTGGGACACGGTCGTCTACAACTCGTACGGCGAGTGGCTCGACAGCCCGTACAGCGAACCCACCTTCTGGGGTGCCCGCACCTGCCAGCAGTGTCACATGCCCGCACCGACGATCCTGGACGGTGAGGCGATCACCAATGTCGCACCCGAGGCCGGAGGCATCGAGCGCGATCCGATGTCGATCCACGCCCACACGTTCCCCGGAGCCGCCAGCCAGGAGCTGCTGCAGAACGCTGTGACTATGGAGGCGGAGGCCAGGCGCGAGGCAGGCGCGATTGTCGTCAATGTGACGGTCACCAATGACCAGACCGGCCACCACGTGCCGACCGATTCACCCCTGCGGCAGATGATCCTGCTGGTACAGGCCAACGACTCCACGGGAGCGGGGCTCGAGCAGACGGACGGCCCTGCGCTGCCGGACTGGGCCGGCAGCGGTAACCCGGCGGACGGCTACTACGCCCGCCTGCCAGGCAAGGCATATGCCCGCATCCTGCAGGAGCTGTGGACCGAGATCTCGCCGACCGGGGCCTACTGGAACCCGACGCGCGAGCTGAGCGACACTCGCCTGGCCGCGTTCGCCTCGGACACCACCCGCTACGAGTTCGCCGCGCCCGAGGCTGCCCTGCCGGTGGAGGTCGAGGTCAGGCTGCTCTTCCGCCGGGCATTCATCGAGCTCGCCGACCAGAAAGGCTGGCCGGCCGACGACATCCTGATGGAGCGCGCTTCGCTCCACCTCGACTGAGGTTGCCCTCCGGCGAATCGGCGACCTTCTCAAGCTTCCCGGCCTTCGGCAGCCCCATCCTGCCGGCGCCCCGCTGGATTGCGATTGGCGTGCCCGGCGCTTTGCCTGTTTCCCGTACCTGCAGGGGTGACAGCGCGGCGCGCGTTTGTTACAATCGCAACCTACGTTTGTCACAGGAGTGCTGGATGTCCGACTACGATGTGATCGTGATCGGCGCGGGACCGGGCGGCTACGTGGCCGCCATCCGCGCTTCGCAACTGGGAAAGAAGACGGCGATCATCGACAAGCAGTGGCTCGGTGGCGTGTGTCTGAACGTGGGCTGCATCCCATCCAAGGCGCTGCTCAAGAACGCCGAGGTCGCCCACCTGCTGCGCGAGCGCGGCAAGGAGTTCGGCTTCCAAGTCGACGGGCTCAAGCTGGATTATGCCGCGGCCGTCAAGCGCAGCCGCCAGGTGTCGGAGCGGCTGGTCAAGGGCGTCGGCTTCCTGATGAAGAAGAACAAGGTAGAGGTTCAGATGGGGACCGCCATGGTGGAGAAGGCGGGCACGGTCGGGGTGACGGCCGCCGACGGCAGCCGCAAGACGCTGACCGCCAAGGACATCATCGTGGCCACCGGGTCGAGCACGGCGCTGATTCCCGGCGTGCAGGCCGATGGCCAGCGGGTGCTCACCTACCTCGAGGCGATCCTGCAGGAAACCCTGCCCCAATCAGCGGTGATCATCGGCGCCGGGCCGATCGGGCTCGAGTTCGCCACGATCTGGAACGCCTACGGCGTTGCGGTGACCGTGGTGGAGATGCTGCCGCGCATCGCGCCGCTGGAGGACGAGGAAGTCAGCCAGGAGCTGGCCAAGGCCTTCACCAAGCGCGGCATCCAGCTGATGACAGGGGCGCGGGTCGAGAAGATAGACAGCAGCAAGGCGGGCGTCCAGGTCCGGATCGCTGGCGAAGCCGGCACGCAGATGGTTGAGGCCGAGCAGGCGCTGGTGGCGATCGGCTTCAAGCCCAACTCGGGCGGTCTCGGCCTGGAGGCGGCCGGGGTGAAGCTCGACGAGCGGGGCGCGATCGAGATCGACGAGCGCATGGCGACCAGCGTCCCTGGCATCTGGGCCATCGGCGATGTCACGGCCAAGCTGATGCTGGCGCACGTCGCCTCAGCCATGGGGATCATCTGCGCTGAGAACATCGCCGGCGCCGAGACCACCACGCTTGAGTACCACAACCTGCCGCGGGCGATCTACTCGCAGCCACAGGTCGCCTCCTTCGGCTTGACCGAAGCCCAGGCTCGAGCGCAGGGCCTGGAGTACACGCTGGGCCGTTTCAACTTCCAGGCTAACGGCAAGGCGTTGGGAATGGGCGACTATGCCGGATGGGTGAAGATCCTGCGTGAGGCTCGCTACGGCGAGATCCTGGGCGCCCACCTGATCGGCCCAGAGGTGACGGAGCTGCTGCCAGAGCTTACCCTCGCCCAGCAAATGGAACTCACCCCAGCTGAGATCGCCCGCAACGTGCATGCCCACCCGACGCTGAGCGAGGTCCTGATGGAGGCAGCCCACGCTGCTGAGGGCCACTCCATTCACATGTAGCTCGCGACCGAAACCTGGTCGCCCGGAACAACAAGCCTGGGAACCTCCCCAGAGAACACGGAGTACCGAAAATGGCAGAGATCGCACGCGGGCTGGAGGGGCTTGTCGTCAGCGAGACGCGCCTCAGCCGGGTGGACGGCGAAGCGGGGGAATTGACGATCGCCGGTTTCCCGTTGGATGAACTGGCGCCCCATGCGACCTTCGAAGAGGTGCTCTTCCTGCTGTGGACCGACCGGCTGCCGACGGCTTCGGAATTGCAGGCGCTGCGCGAGCAGCTCGCCATGCGCCGGCGGCTGCCCCCGGCCTCGCTCGAGCTTCTTGAGCGGTCGGCCCACCTGAAGATCCCCGCCATGGATGCCCTGCGCATGGCGGTCGACGCCATCGGGACATGCGAGGGTGAGCCGCATCGGCCGCCGGATTTGCCGGACGTGGGCTGCGGCATCGCCCTAACCGGGCCAATGCCGACGATCGTGGCCGCCTACTGGCGCCTGCTGCATGGCCAGGAGCCGATTGCGCCGGATCCGGCTATCGGTCACGCCGCCAACTTCCTGTACATGCTCGAAGGTAAGCTGCCGCAGGCTGACAAAGTGCGCGCATTGGAGACCTACCTCAACACCGTCGTCGACCATGGCATGAACGCCTCGACCTTCACGGCGCGGGTGATCGCCAGCACGCGCTCGGATATGCTCTCGGCGATCGTCGGTGGAATCGGCGCGTTGAAGGGCCCGCTGCACGGCGGCGCACCCGGCCCGGCGCTGGACATGGTGTTCGAGATTCGCGGCCGCGCCGCGCGCTCCGGCAAGTCCATCGCCGAAGAGGCCGACACCTGGGTGCGCGAGACGATGGGGTCGGGCGGCCGGATCATGGGCTTCGGCCATCGCGTGTACAAGGTGCGCGATCCGCGGGCCGATGTGCTCGCCCAGGCGGCCGAGAAGCTGTTCGCCGGGGCCGGCTCGGCCAGACTGTATGAGGAAGCGCGCACGGTCGAGCAGGTGACGCTGCGCGTGTTGGAGGAACTCAAGCCGGGTCGCAACCTGCAGACCAACGTCGAATTCTACACGGCGTTGGTGCTGCATGGCATCGGCCTCGAGGTGGACCTGTTCACGCCCACCTTCGCCATCTCGCGCGTCGGCGGCTGGACGGCGCATGTGCTTGAGCAGATCAAGGAAGATCGCTTGATCCGGCCGCAGTCAGCGTATGTCGGCCCCACCGACCGCAAGTGGGTGCCCCTCGACCGCAGGCGCTAGCCGACACCTGCCAGCGTTCCGGCGGAGCATCGGATGATTATCCGGTGCTCCGCTTCTTTTCGGGCATATACTCGAGACGAGCGGAGGGGCCCATGGACGATCTTGCGCGAGTCGCGCAGGCCAAGACAGCCCACCAGGCTGCGTTGCTGGCCAAACCCAACGTGGTCGGCGTGGGGACCGGCTACCGCACGGTGGGCAGGCGCCTCACCGATCAGATCTGCCTGGTGACCCTGGTTCGGCGCAAGGTTCCGCTGGCCGGGCTCGACCCGCAGGCGCGGGTCCCGGCGGAGGTCGGCGGCGTGCCGACGGATGTGCTGGAGGTGGGCGATCTGCGCATCCACAAGGAGCGCGACGTGACCTGGCGACCCGCACCGGGCGGAGTCAGCCTCAGCCATTTCCAGGTGACGGCGGGCACGTTGGGCTGCCTGGTGCGCGACCGGCGCAACGGCGCGCGCTTGATCCTATCCAACAACCATGTGCTGGCCAACAGCAATCAGGCACTCCCAGGCGATGCGGTGCTGCAGCCCGGTGCGCTGGATGGCGGGCGAACGGACGAGGATCAACTGGCCAGCCTCGAGCGCTTTGTGCCGATTGCCTTCACCGATGCCCCCGGGGAGTGCTCGCTGGCGAGCGGCTTCGCCGCCGTCGGGAATGCGCTGGCGCGGCTGGTTGGTTCTCGCCATCGGCTGGAGGTGCGCCGGATCGATCCGCTGGCGGCCAACCGGGTGGACGCGGCCGTGGCTCGCCCACTGCAGGACGTTTGGGTGGACGCAGAGATCCTCGAGATCGGCCGGGTGATCGGCACCACAGAGCCAATGCTCGCCATGGCCGTGCGCAAGTCTGGCCGGACCAGCGGGCTGACGCGCGGGGAGATCTCCGTGCTGGATACGATGGTCACCATCGGTTACGGTGATCGGCAAGCGCGTTTTGATGGCCAGATCGTCACCACTGCCATGTCCAGCCCGGGCGACTCGGGCTCGCTGCTCGTCGCCGGCGATCGGCTGGCGGCGGTGGGTCTGCTCTTCGCTGGTTCGGAGCAGGCGACGATCCACAATCCGATCGCCGAGGTGTTGGAGGCGCTGGAGGTGACCCTGTGACCGCCGAGCTGGAGCCGAATTGGGTCGATGTCTACCGTCGGGCGCAGCGCGTGCGCGAAGCGGCGCTGGGCGATCTGATGCGCAAAGCGAATGTGGTCGGCGTGGGCGTCGGCTTCCGCATGCAGCGCGGCCAGCGCACCAAGGAGGTCGTGCTGGTGGTGATGGTCGACAGCAAGGTACCCCTGACCGATCTTCGCTCGGCGGACGTGATCCCGAAAGAAATCGACGGTGTTCCGGTCGATGTCCAGGAGACCGGTGAGTTCTCCATCCATATCTGACGGACCACATCCTACGAACTGATCCTGGGCAGTGCGCCGCGCCGGAGTGCTGCTGCTCGGTGCGATCTCCATCGAGCTGGCAGGATTCAAGCGGACTAGTTCCTGATCCAGAACAACTTGTGGTCGTGCGGCTTCGCTGCAACCCAAGCGGTAGCCCCCGATGGCTTGGGGTGCGCGGCTGGTGTCGTCGCGGCGGAGGTGCTGCCTGTGCCCTCAGATTGACGCCGGATGCGCACACCTCACCTGGCGATGGGAATAGCCGCGCCTGCTCGGGGCTGACGGGCGGACCTTCGCCCCGGCCTGGCTGGAGCGATGATCGCCTGCCCATTCTCGGCTTCTCGCTTGCTCGGCGCGGCCCAGGTCGCGTGCACTCCGGCGGCGAAATCCGGCTGCTGGTGCCCAGTGCGATCTCCACTGGGATGCCGCGGAGGATGGGCTGGACTTCAGGTATTGCCTTCAGCCTGGCGAAGGCCGCTGTCCGCTCGCCCTGACGGTGTTGATGGGGATCCGCCTCTTGCTCTGCCTGGGGCGCAAGAGCATTGTCTCCACGCAGTCCGCCAAGGGCTGATCCGCCGGGTGGCCCCCCCAATCATTCCCGATGCCAGCGCGACTCGCGCCGCCAAGCGAGAGGGCGCTCGTGTTCAGCGAGCGCCCTCTGGTCTTCCGTTGAGCCTGGGAGCGGAAACGGGTGTGCCCTTCAGCGGGCGGCGGCGAGATCGATTTCGAGCCGCACAATGTCCTCAACCGAAGCCACCTGCGGTGGAAGGAACGGGATTTCCACGCCGAAGTCGGCATACGGGACCGTCAGCGAGGCGGTGCCTTCGATCCGGTCGGCTGAGACCGGGGTGACGACGGCATCGAAGGTGACCTGGCGGGTTGTCCCCATGATCGTCAGGTCCCCGGTAATCTGCAGCTCGTACGACGTGCCGGGCGTGACCGTCTCGGGCAGGCCTTCGATCTGCGTGGCCGAGAAGGTGGCGAACTGGTTGCCTGCCTTGCCCGTCTGCAGGATCGCGTCCTGGATGGCGCGGTTGCGGAATCCACTGTCGGTCTCCAGGCTGGTCAGGTCGACCTGGATTGGTCCGAGCGCAGCCTGGCTAGGGGCGCTGAGATCGAGGTTGAGGGTCCCGGTCAGGCGGTCGGTGCTGCCAATCACGGTCTTGGGGTTGCCCGAGAGCACCTCATCGATCACGAACCTGGCGATGGTCTCGCCGGCGATGAAGGTGTAGGTGGCGGCTCCGGCGGTGACTTCGTCCGTGGCAGCCGGCTCGGACGGGGATGGCTCGGTGGGTTGCGCCGCGGCGGTCGGCAGTTCGACCGCCACAGGTTCAGATGGGGTGGCGGCGGGCGCACAGGCGGCGGCCAAAGCGGCCAGCAGGATAATCGCGGTCAGAGATCGGAAGGTCATGTCAGTTCTTCTCCATTAGGGCCCGAAGTGCGGGAGAGCTGGGCCATCGGTTAGTGGACATATTTTGTCGATTATATAGGCGCCCACATCACGTCCGCCTTAGAATCTGGTGAGCGCTGGAACCAGGCCATCTGGAGGTCAGGTCAACTCGTGCTGCACACCTCTGCGGGCGACCACCTGCTTGCAGCTTGCGGCAGAGGATGATTCTAGGCGGCGAGGGATCCCATTGGCTCTTGCCCCGGCGGAATCCACCTCGCCAACCTTGCCTCCACGTGGCGGCTAATGGACAATCGGCCGCCCGGACTTGGCCACCTTGCACAGCTCGAAGATGTCGGGCCGGGGCTAGCAAGGCCGGAAATCGGAGGAGATATATGGCTGCGTATGTGATCGTCGACATCGAGGTCACCGACCCGGCAACGTACGAAAAGTACAAACGTCTGGCGCCGCCGACCGTGGCCCTGTACGGAGGTCGCTACCTGGCACGCGGGGGCAGGACCGAAGTGCTGGAGGGTTCGTGGACTCCCAATCGCTTGATCATCTTGGAGTTCGAGGATCTGGCTCGGGCAAGGGCCTGGGTTGACTCGGCGGAGTACCGGCTGGCCCGGTCATTGCGCCAGCGATCGGCGATCTCCAACATGGTCTCTATCGAGGGCGTAGGATAGGCTGCGCCTTGGACCCATCATCGCGGTCCGACGGAGCCCGGAAGCCCGACCATCGCCGGGCAGTGCTGCTGGCAATCCTGGTAACTGGGCTGTGGTCGTCCTCCTGGGTGCTCATTAAGCTGGGGATGGACGGCAGCCTGCCGCCGCTGACGTTCGCCGGTTTGCGCTACACGCTGGGGTTCCTGGTTCTGCTGCCCTTCATGCTGGGACGCCAGGAAGCCAGGGTGGAGCTGGGCCGACTGGACCGTCCGGCGGTGGGGCTGCTGGTTGCCTTAGGCGTGACGTTCTACAGCCTCACCCAGGGTGGAATCTTCCTCAGCCTGGCCTACCTGGATGCCACGCTGGTCAGCCTGCTGTGGAACCTGACCCCGATCGTGGTGGCTGCGGCCGGGGTGGTGTGGCTGGATGAGCGGATTGGCGCCCTTCAGGCTGGCGGGATTGCAGTGTGCATCCTGGGGAGCGCGCTGTACTTTCTGCCCTCCGTCCTGCCAGAGGCCGCCGCGCCGGGTCTGATCTTCGCCGCGATCGGCATCGCCGCCAATGCGCTGGCCTCCGTGTTGGGGCGGGGCATCAATCGGGAGGGCCGCCTGTCCCCCTCGGTTGTCACTCTGGTCAGCATGGGTGTTGGGGGCTCGCTGCTGTTGGTTGTAGGGCTCATCACCCAAGGCCTCGGCAGGCTGTCGACGAACCAGCTTGCCATATTAGCCTGGCTGGCGGTGGTCAATACCGCCCTGGCCTTCACGTTGTGGAACCGAACCCTGCGCACGCTCACGGCGATCGAGTCAAGCATCCTCAACGGGCTGATGGTTCCGCAGATCGCCCTGTTGGCGGTGATCTTCCTCGGCGAGCAGTTGACGCCAGGCCAGTGGGCCGGCCTGCTGCTGGTGGCGCTGGGGGGCTACCTGGTTCAGCGCCAGGCACCTCCCGCAGCCTAAGGCCAGGGCTTTCCGAAGCCTGTGCAGTGGGCTGCACCTCCAGCGCGGGATCGGCCATACGTCTGCTCAATCCCTCCGGTGAGGCTTCGAACTGCTCATGTGCGCGCGCCGGGACATGGAGCGTGTCCTGGCGCAGTGAAGCTGCAGCCCACTCTGGTGTTGTGCGCCGTCCGCCGAACCCAGGTTGAACCTGGGGATGAGCAGGCAGGCTTCCCTAGGCCGTCGCGGGTGCGTGTCGATGGGCATGGACGTGGTGGCCTCACCCCATCTGCGCCCTGCGGCTGCGTCTCTTGCCGTTCGGAGACGATTGCCGTACAGTAAGTACCAATGTCGCGCCCCGCAGGTTGCCGGCAGGAGTCGCCAACGAGGAAGCGCCGATGCCAGATCGCGAAGCCGATCGCTATCGCAAGATCCGCGACCAGCAGTTGCAGGCCCGGGATCCTCTGAAGAAACAGCGCGTATTGGATCACGAGGTCTCCCAGAAGCGGCGCAGGATGACCCAGGGTTTTTCCTTCGGGTTGATGTGGCGCGATCTGACGTTCAAGATTCGCTACTCGCTCCTGGGAGGGATCATCGGGCTGCTGCTGTTCGTGATCGCTTCGCTCCTCCTCCCCGAGACATGGGGCGTGTGCCTGGGCGGAATCCTCTTCCCTTTCGCCATCTTCCTGGGTTTCCTGGTCGGCCGCTACGAAGACTCCGTCGAGGACATCCGCCGTCACCTGCACTGATCCGCCATCGCGGGTTCAGCCTACAGCGCTTCCCCGATCCGCGCATGAACCGCGCTTGGAGGGAAGCGCCGGGTTGTCGGGGGCTTTTTCCTATCGGCTGTGACAACCAATGGCACAACGCGTCACTGGAGGAAGGACTCGCCGATGAGAAATCAAGGGATCGTTGTCGCGGGCTTGCTGGCCGCAACGCTGATCGTCTGCAACCGCACGCCGACGGGGGAAACGCCTTCATCTGGCCCGAGCCCGACCGGCGAAACACCCGAAGGGGCCGCGCCACCGGCAGGGATCGAGCAACGCATCCCGCCCGCCGGTGCGATCCTGCCGGATGACTTCAGCTACCTGGGCGCCTTCCGCCTGCCGGATGACGGCGACCGGCCGCGCACGTTCGAATACGGAGGCGCCGCCATGACGTTCCGGCCCGACGGGGATCCTGGCGGCGAGGCGGACGGGTTCTCGGGGTCGTTGTTCATCGCCGGTCACGACCGGTTGCCCTACGGGGAGCTTCCTGATGGCAACCAGGTGGCCGAGGTCAGCCTCCCGGCGCCGGTGATTGCCCGCGATCCGGCGGCGCTGCCCCAGGCGACTTTCGTGCAGCCGTTTGCCGACGTCGCCCGCAGCGCGTTCGCCGGGCTGGAAGAACTGCCGCGCATGGCGATGCAGTATCTCGATGATCCGCTGACCGGGCCGAAGATCCACCTGGCCTGGGGGCAGCATTTCCAGAACGATCCGTCGCAGGCGTCGCACGCCTGGTTCGACGTGGATCTCACTTCGCCTGATCTCAAGGGAGAGTGGTTCATCGACCAGGCGTCGCTGTACAGCGTCAATGGATACATGCTTGACGTGCCGCCGGAGTGGCGGGATGCGATCGGCCGGATGCCGCTGGCGACCGGGCGGTTCCGCGACGGCGGTTGGTCCGGTATGGGCCCATCCCTGTATGCCTATCTGCCGTGGCAGGCTGATGGAGCGCCATCGGCGGATGGGACGCGTCTTCCCGCTCAAGTCCTGCTGCAGTACGCGAGTTCGGAGGAGAACCCCGAGATCCAGCAGGCGATGGCGGGTTACCAGCATCCTGATGAGTGGGAGGGCGTCGCCTGGCTGACGACTTCCGACGGTCGCACGGCGGTGCTTTTCTCCGGGAGCAAGTCGGTGGGGGACAAGTACTGGTATGGCTTCCGCCATCCCGACGGCCCGGATCTGGCGTGCGTCGAGCAGGAGATGCTTGGGCAGTTCACGCTATGCCGGCTGGCCGATGGGAGCCCGTGTCCCGCGTCCGATCTGGCGCCCTGCCCGGGCCACTCGGACTTCCGCGGCTGGTGGAGCACGGCCTGGGAGGGCCAATTTATCCTGTATGACCCGACCGAGTTGGCGCGTGTGGCTGCCGGCGAGTTGGAGCCCTGGGAGCCGCAGCCGTATGCCTCGCTCAGCCTGGATGAGGCGCTGCTGCACAATCCGGCGGGCGTCGAGCTGGAGATGATCGGGGACGGCGCACAGCGCCGGTACCAAGTCGGCGAGGTGGCCTACGACCGGGCACACCAACTGCTGTACCTGCTGGAGTGGTTTGCCGATGGGGCGAAGCCCGTCGTGCATGTGTGGCGAGTGGGATAGGCCGCGCACCGCGTCTGCCGCGGCCCGCGCATCAAGCGCGCGAAGGGTTGGCGGTTCACCTATCTCGCGGCTCAGCCAGGATCCTTCCGTCGGCAGGCTGGATCGCCTTCAGCACCTCATCCAACCGATGCATGACCCCGGCGATTGTGAACCGGTTCTCTCGAGTGCTGTGGTATTCGAGGGCTTGGGGGGCAGGGACGCATTCCAATTGCTGGGGTTCGGTCCGTCGGTCGCCGTCAATCTCGATGCACAATCGCTCTTTGGCACAGTAGAAGTCGACGATGAAGCGATTGTCGATCGGATGTTGGCGGCGGAAGTGCGGGCCGAGGCGATGGGCGCGCAACCGGGCCCACAGTCTCCGCTCCGCCTCGGGCATCTCGTGCCGAGATTCGCGGGCGTGCCGGAGCAAGCTGGGTGCTACCGGCTCTGGCTCTTGGCTGGAACCGTGCCTGGGCATGGAGGTTCCCCCTTTCGAGACCCCCTCCCTCCCCTCCCCTGAGAGGGGGACGGACCCACACTCTCCCCCTGTCAGGGGGAGAGGTGGAGAGGGGGTTGTCCTTCGACGATCCGGATCTCCTCGTCGCTCAACCCATACAGCTCGTACGCCAGGGCGTCGATCTCGCCGTCTGTGGCCTTGCTGGCCACCTGGCGGTCTCGGTCTGGTTTGCGACAACTCATTCCGGAAGGTTGTAGTCCAGAAACCGACTGTCGCAGCGGCCATCTGGATGCAGATCCAGCATGACATAGCCAGGCGGGAAGTGCATGTAGTCGCCCATCCACCACCCGCCGCAAATCGCGCCGCCGCTGACATAGGTCACGCCAAGGTACTCGAGCCGCTCATGCTGATGACTGTGCCCGCTCAGACACAGGCGCACATTCGGATGCTGGTGGAACAGCTCGACCAGCCGGCGGGCATCGATGTGGATCCAGGCGCCGGGGACGACCCAGTTGCCGCTCGCCTCATTGTCGCCGTCCAACAGCTCGCCGGCGCTCAGGATCGGGATGTGCGACAGGATCGCCGCCGGCCGCTCGGGGTCGGACTGCGCCAGCTGCTGTGCCAGCCACTCGAACTGAGCGTCGTCGAGGCGACCCGTATAGGGCAGGTCGGCGTAGGGATCACCGGCCTCCAGCATGGGACGATGCGTGCTGTCGAGGGCGTAGAACTGCCAATCGCCCAGTTCGAAGGCGTAGTACGGGCCGGGCAGCCCGAGCGCCTCGATCGCCCAGGCCTTGCCGTAGCGAGGCTCACCTTCGAGCGAGCGATCGTCAATCCCCCATCCCCACACGTCATGATTGCCGATGAGGCTGTAGACCGGGAGATCAGTCCCGGCCTGCATCTCCTGGGTGAAGGCGTCCCACTGCGCGGCGACATCTGCCTGGCGCGCCTGAAGCGCATCCATGATCGAGTCGCCGGCGTTCAGGATTGCCTGCACGGCAGGCCGCTGCTGGTGGATGTGATCCAGGGCGCGTTGCAGCCCGTCGGTGGCAACATCGTTGGGGAGCATGTGGACATCGGAGATCAATGCCAAGCGGAGCGTGCCGGAACCCAGGCCCAAGCCCCGACAGGCCGTGAGCGCGACGCCTGCCGAGAAGACGCCTGCGGTGCGCAGGAAGGCGCGGCGGCTGAGCGGGGGTTGGGTCACTGTGTTCTCTCCCTGTTGGCTCGCCTGCGCAGTAGATCGGCCGGCGTCCTTCGTCAGACGCGCTCCACCACCCAGACGTGGGACAGCCCGAACACGCGCAGCGGCGTGCGCTCGAGCGCCTGCA
>Ga0105100_10001113_pt1 | contig 15802 bp, 12 predicted proteins | sample PPLLak12cMay2015_2_FD_87033 | JGI IMG/M metagenome (GOLD analysis project Ga0105100, IMG submission 87033) | Freshwater sediment microbial communities from Prairie Pothole Lake near Jamestown, North Dakota, USA - PPLs Lake P8 Core (1) Depth... | ecosystem: Environmental > Aquatic > Freshwater >...
TACGAGTGAGGCTCGCGGAAAACGGTCACCAATACCTCATCCAGAACCTTTTCCCGGGTGCCAATGGTACCGAGGATTACGCTATTGGGAGATTGTTGCTTCAGCTTTCCGGTTTTCCCGGCCGCCCTGAAAACCTTATCCGCTATTGCAATAGCTTCATGCCCGCTCAGCCTGACGATGGCAATGGCTCCCGAACCGGGAGCCGTCGAGGGTGCGCATATAGTGGTTCCGCCTTTCAATCGTTGTTTTTTACAAAGATATAAAAAATGAGCAAGCGTTTTATCTATAAGGCAGAGAGGAGGGAAACAGGACAACCATGGCCAACAGGTGTAACCGTTTGTCACCCGGCAAATCCGTGCGACTGTTGGAAAGATGTATCAAATAATCTACTTTTGAAGCAGCATAAAACATGCCTGAACTATGAGTGTATTAGTCAATAAAAACTCGAAGGTTATTATCCAGGGATTTACCGGGAGCGAGGGAACTTTTCATGCGCAGCAGATGATTGCGTATGGCACCTGTGTTGTCGGCGGAGTCACTCCGGGAAAAGGAGGGCAACAGCATCTTGAAAGGCCAGTATTCAATACGGCAGCCTATGCCGTAAAAGAAACCGGCGCTGATGTAACGGTGATCTTTGTACCTCCTGCCTTTGCAGCGGATGCCATTATGGAAGCCGCTGATGCCGGTATTCAGGTAATCGTATGCATTACCGAAGGGATCCCGACATCCGACATGATCAAGGTAAAGCATTACCTTCAGGATAAGAATTCAAGGCTGATCGGTCCCAATTGCCCGGGCATCATCACTCCCGGAGAAGCCAAAGTAGGCATCATGCCTGGTTTTATTCACAAAAAGGGAAGCGTTGGTATTGTTTCACGCTCGGGTACATTGACATATGAAGCTGTTGACCAGGTAACCAAAGCGGGGCTGGGACAATCCACCTGCATCGGTATCGGGGGTGATCCGATCATTGGCACCACAACCCTTGACGCTATTAAATTATTTATGGACGACGATGAAACGGAAGGAATTATTATGATCGGTGAGATCGGCGGCAGCATGGAATCGGAAGCATCCCTGTGGGTGAAGGAGAATGGCACCAAGCCTGTGGTTGGATTCATTGCCGGACAGACTGCCCCTAAGGGAAGAAGAATGGGGCATGCAGGAGCAATTATCGGCAGCAAAGATGATACAGCAGCAGCAAAAATGAAGATCATGCGTGAATGTGGCATTCATGTTGTGGAATCCCCGGCTGATATCGGCAGAACCATGCGCAATGCGTTTAAAAAGTAGCCTTGCCAGTTGTTAGCAATATTTATCATAAAGTTTATATCTTCGCACTCCAAATCATTTTAATTAATAGCTGATCCCATGAAACTACTCGAAGGTAAAACAGCCATTGTCACGGGCGGTGCCCGGGGCATCGGTAAGGCGATTGCCATGGCATTTGCCGGTGAAGGAGCCAGTGTGGCCATCACCGATCTTAAACTAGATGACCAGACGGCTGCAGTAGAAAAACAGATTGCCGCCCTGGGCGTGAGATGCAAAGCCTATGCATCGGATGCCAGCCAATTTGATGATACGGAACGGGTTGTTACGCAAATAGTGAATGATTTCGAAACGGTTGATATCCTGGTTAACAATGCGGGAATAACCATGGATAACCTGTTGCTGCGCATGACGGAGCAACAATGGGATGCCGTATTGAACGTAAACCTGAAATCGGTTTTTAATTTCACCAAGGCCATACAGCGCATCATGATTAAAAAGCAGTGCGGTTCCATCATCAACATGAGTTCCGTGGTTGGGGTGGGAGGCAATGCAGGGCAGGCCAACTATGCCGCTTCTAAAGCCGGGATAATAGGATTTACAAAGTCCATGGCCCAGGAACTCGGTTCCCGCAACATTCGCTGCAATGCCATCGCACCAGGATTCATCATAACCGAAATGACCCATAAGCTGCCGGATAATATCAAGAAACAATGGGAGGATAAGATACCGCTGAAACGGGGCGGGACCCCTGAAGATGTTGCCAATGTCGCCATTTTCCTGGCGTCCGACTTTTCATCCTATGTCAACGGACAGGTCATTAATGTGTGCGGGGGACTCAGAACTTAGGGAGGTTTATAAGTTGGAATATTTGAAGACCTGCCTGCCGGCAGGCAGGTTTGAAAGTTATATTATTATTAGTGTATTGATATATAAGGTAATATATAAAATAACCTAATTAGTAACTTTAAGTACCACTCACCAATCAATAGTCACTTCATAAAATGCATAATGCATTGTTTTATATAATACTCGGTATAATCGTTGTCGATTTTGTGATCGAGAGATGGCTTGATTACCTCAATAGCAAAAAGTTTTCCACTGAACTGCCTGAAGAATTAAAAGATGTTTATGATGCCGGGCAATACAAAAAATCACAGGAATACAAAAAAGTCAATGACAGGTTTTCGCTGATCACCAGCAGTTTCAGCTTTCTGTTAATTTCAGGCATGTTGATTTTTGGTGGCTTTAACCTGGTTGACAACTGGGCACGTTCCTTCACAGGGCATACCATACTTATTGCCCTGATATTCTTTGGCATATTAGCCATTGCCTCGGATATTCTTAATCTGCCGTTTACCCTTTATGACACCTTTGTAATCGAAGAGAAATTCGGATTTAACAAAACAACGGCACGGATTTTTATATTGGATAAGTTGAAAGGTTATTTACTGGGAGCGGTCATTGGCGGCGGGATACTCTCGCTTATAATCTGGTTCTACCAGCTGACCACGACCAGTTTCTGGCTTTATGCATGGATAGCGGTAAGCCTGTTCAGCATATTCATGACCATGTTTTATTCCACGCTGATCGTGCCTATCTTTAACAAGCAAACACCGCTGGAAGAAGGTGAATTGCGCAATGAAATTCAGAAATTCAGCGACAGGGCCGGTTTTAAACTGGATAATGTTTTTGTTATTGACGGGTCCAGGCGTTCAACAAAGTCCAATGCCTATTTCAGCGGCCTTGGATCCAGGAAGAGGATCGTTCTTTTTGACACCCTGATCAAGGATCTCAGTGTTAATGAGATTGTTGGCGTATTGGCGCATGAGATCGGCCATTATAAAAAGAAACACACCTTGACTGCCATCATTACCAGCATTATTCAAACTGGTATTACACTGTTCATTTTTTCGCTGTTTGTAGATAATCCGCAATTATCAGCTGCACTGGGTTCGGATATCCCCAGTTTTCATCTTGGCCTCATTGCCTTCGGAGTGCTCTACAGTCCTATCTCTATGATCATAGGTCTCTTTATGAATCACTTCTCGCGGAAACATGAATATAGTGCCGACTGGTTTGCCAAAGAGAAATATAACGGTGATGCATTGATACAGGCCCTGAAAAAGCTTACCTCCAAAAACTTAAGCAACCTCACGCCCCATCCCATATATGTATTTTTTCACTATTCGCATCCGACACTGTTACAGCGCATCCGTGCGTTAAAGCAAAAGAGCTTTCCCGGCAACCGGGAAAATTGATATATTTGCACCGGTTCTTTTAGCGTTTTTTCAATTGCCTCTTTAGCTCAGCTGGTTAGAGCGGCGGTTTCGTAAACCGCAGGTCGGGGGTTCAAATCCCCTGAGAGGCTCGGAGTATTTATTGACCTGCCTGCCGGTAGGCAGGTTTGTTGATTTGTTGATTTATTACCCTGCCGGCAGGCAGGTAGGTTTGATGATTGGTTGATTTTAATTTCTGTTACGCTTTAGGTATCCTGCAGAAAGAATTTTTTATATTTTTACCAACCGGTATTTTAATCAGCAGCGTTCTTTCAATCAAAAAATCGACAGATCAACAAATCGATAAATATTATTGCGGCAGTAGCTCAGTTGGTAGAGCGTGAGCTTCCCAAGCTCAAGGTCGCGGGTTCGAGACCCGTTTGCCGCTCTTGTCCGCCGAAGCCTTGGCGAAGGCGGATCTCATGCTCCGTAGCCTCAGCGAAGGAGGGTCTTAGCCTCTGTAGCTATAGCAAAAGGAGAGTCACATTAATATCCGCATTTAATATCTTTGCACTTTTCAATTAGTAATCCTGATGCTTGCAGAAATTATTACCATCGGCGATGAGATCCTCATCGGCCAGGTCATTGATACCAATTCAGCTTTCCTTGCTGATGAGCTAAACAAGATCGGCATCAGGGTAGGGCAGATTACTTCAATCCGCGACGACAGGGACTGCATAATAAACGCACTCAATGAAGCCTCACAGCGCGCAGGATTGGTGGTAATAACAGGCGGGCTCGGACCCACCAGTGATGATATTACCAAACAAACGCTCACAGAATATTTTAATGCAAAGCTGGTGTTGAACGCAGCTGTGCTGGAACATATTAAATCACTGCTGACAGCAAGGGGAGTGGAGGTCAATGACCGCAATGTTAGTCAGGCTGAATTGCCCGATCAATGCAGGTTACTGCATAATGCCTCAGGTACTGCCCAGGGGATGTGGTTTGAAAAGAACAACACCGTATTCATTTCACTACCCGGTGTGCCTTATGAAATGAAGGCAATCATGACGGATTATGCCCTTCCCATGATAAAAGTAGCCTTCAGGCTTCCTCCTATTCAGCATTATACCATCCTCACCCATGGGCTGGCTGAATCGGCCATGGCCGTAAAAATCGCATCCTGGGAACAACATTTGCCCCCGCAGGTGAAGCTGGCCTATCTTCCATCACCCGGCATACTCCGATTAAGGCTGAGTGCTTTTAACCCGGTGGACAATAACGGAAATGCCCTGCTGGCCAAAGAAATTTTAAAACTCGAATCGTTGATCCCGGAATATATCTTCGGCTACAACGACGATACCCTTGAAGCAGTTACCGGAAATCTTTTGCGACAGAAAAAATGCCATTTGTCCGTTGCTGAAAGCTGCACCGGGGGAAAGATCGCCTCCATGATAACAGGTGTTCCCGGATGTTCTGATTATTTTTTGGGCTCGGTGACTTCGTATTCAAATGAAAGCAAATGCAAACTGCTGGGCGTTGATCCGGAATCTATAAGGATTCATGGGGCAGTAAGCCAGGCAGTGGCCGAGGAAATGGCCCGTGGCGTACGGGAACGCTTCAGCGCTGAAATATCAATGGCTGTGACAGGGATTGCAGGCCCTGCGGGGGGAACTTCCGAAAAGCCTGTGGGCACTACATGGATAGCCGTATCGACGGCGGATTCGACCCGGGCTGAAAAGTTCAATTTCGGAGAACACCGCGGAAGGAATATTCATAAAGCGGCTATTGCCGCCCTTTTCATGCTGCGCAGCGAACTAATCCGGATGGCCTGATGCAGGATCCAGGGTATTAATATAAAATTGTTCATAATATATTTGAATTTTTGAATAAAATTCACGTACTTTGCGACCTGTTTAAAAATGGCATAAATTTCGAAAAAAATGGCACGTACTTGTCAGATTACAGGGAAGACAGCGATGGTCGGGAATAATGTTTCGCACTCGAAAAAACGGACAAAAAGACGTTTTGAAGTCAATTTATTCGATAAGAAATATTTCCTCCCCGAAGAAAACCGCTGGATCAACCTAAGGGTATCAGCTTCCGGCATCAGGATCATCAACAAGAAAGGATTGAAAGCTGCGCTTCAGGATGCACAAAGCAAAGGATTCATAACCAGTTATTAATCGTTAGAAATCACAGGATATGGCAAAAAAAGGAAACAGGGTACAGGTTATTCTTGAATGCACCGAGCATAAGAACAGCGGATTGCCTGGAACGTCAAGATACATTACAACCAAGAACAGGAAGAATACTCCTGACAGGCTGGAACTGAAAAAATTCAATCCCATCCTCAAAAAAGTAACGGTTCATCGTGAAATAAAATAAAGATTCTCAACTATGGCAAAGAAAGTTATAGCTACATTGAAGACAGGAGCCGGTGCTACATTTACCCGGTGCATTAAAATGGTTAGGTCACCGAAAACCGGAGCTTACATAACCAAGGAAGAAATCGTCCACAACGATCATATAAAGGATTTTTTCAAAGAAAAGTAAACGAATATCCTTTTACGGATTTGAATAAGGCTTTCTTCGTAATGAGAAAGCTTTTTTTATCCTTGAAAAATCCGACAGTTTTTATCCATAGTACAATGAAATTCAGTCTCTTCAATAATTCAAAAAAAGAGGATCTCAACCGTGGCCTTGAAAAAACAAAGGAAAATCTTTTCCGGAAGATTTCCAGGGTCGTTGTTGGAAAATCGCATATTGATGATGAGGTACTGGATAACCTTGAAGAGGTGCTGGTCACATCCGATGTTGGCGTCACAACCACCCTCAGGATAATTGAAAGGATACAACAGCGGGCAGCCCGTGATAAATTTCTCAATACAGGCGAACTCAACACCATTTTGAAGGAGGAGATTGCATCCTTACTGGGAGAGAACAATAAACCGGAAGCTGACGGTTTTGCAGCTGATTTGCCGCAGAAACCCTGGGTGATCATGGTGGTTGGTGTGAATGGAGTGGGAAAGACAACCACGATTGGCAAAATCGCCTATCATTATAAAAAAGCCGGGAAATCAGTATTGCTGGGCGCTGCAGACACCTTCAGGGCAGCAGCAATCGATCAGCTTGGCATTTGGGCCGAAAGGGTGGATGTACCGCTTATCAAGCAGCAGATGGGTTCCGATCCTGCCAGTGTTGCCTTCGATACATTGAGTTCAGCCCGCGCCAGTAACACCGATGTGGTTATCATTGATACGGCCGGGCGGTTGCACAACAAGGCCAGCCTGATGAACGAACTGTCAAAAATCAAGAGGGTAATGGAAAAGGTAATCCCTGACGCCCCTCATGAGGTATTGCTGGTGCTTGACGGTTCAACGGGCCAGAATGCCTTTGAGCAGGCAAAACAATTTACGGCAGCCACACAGGTTACCTCACTCGCTATCACAAAACTTGACGGAACCGCCAAAGGAGGAGTTGTTATTGGAATTTCAGACCAGTTCAAAATACCGGTCAAATATATCGGGATCGGGGAAAAGTTGGATGATCTGCAGGTTTTCGATAAAACTGAGTTTGTCGATTCTCTCTTTTCCCAGTAACGAACCGTAACGTACTGAAGGCGATATCAATTTTATGAGAACACACCGGAAGCGAATAAGGATCAATGTGATATCCCTCGGGTGTTCCAAAAACCTTATTGATTCAGAACAGTTACTGGCACAGCTGACAGCCAATGATTTTGATGTGGTCCATGAGGCAGATGATCCTGCCGCACGGATCGTTGTTATTAATACCTGCGGCTTTATTCTGGATGCCAGGCAGGAATCCATCGATACCATCCTGCAGCATGCAAAAGCCAAAGAAAACGGGCTGATCGACCGGGTGTTTGTGATGGGATGCTTGTCCCAGCGCTATAAAGATCAGCTGACGAAGGAAATACCTGAAATAGACGGCATTGTCGGAGTCAATAACCAGGCGGGACTGGTGAAAATGCTGGGCGGTGATTACAGAAAGGATCTGGCAGGTGAGCGGGTGATCACCACCCCTGCTCATTATGCGTACCTGAAGATCTCAGAAGGTTGTGACCGGAAATGTTCATTTTGTGCCATTCCGTTGATCCGTGGCCGCCATGTTTCAAGACCTTCCGGGGAAATTCTGGCAGAAGCCAGGCTGCTGGCCCGTAAAGGAGTGAAAGAGATCATGCTGATCGCCCAGGACTTAACCTATTATGGCCTGGACCTCTATAAAAAACAAAGCCTGGCTGGCTTGCTTGAAAAGCTTGCTGCCATAAAAGGACTGGAATGGATAAGGCTGCATTATGCATATCCGGTCTCATTTCCCCATGACGTCCTCACGGTAATGCGCCATCACAACAACATCTGTAATTATCTGGACATACCGTTCCAGCACATCAATGACAATGTGCTGAAGGCCATGCGAAGAGGCATAGACGGCAAGCGAACCTATGAGCTCATTGACCGCCTCAGGGATGAGATTCCGGGGTTGACCTTACGGACAACACTGCTGACAGGACATCCTGGTGAAGATGTTAAGGCTTATGATGAGCTGCTGGAATTCGTAAACCGGGTCAGGTTTGACAGGCTGGGAGTCTTTGCCTATTCGGAAGAAGAAGGGACTTATGCTGCCCGTCATTACCCCGATATAATTCCACTTGAGGTCAAAGAAGAACGTGTTGCCGGAATTATGCAGATCCAGGAAAAAATATCCCTTGAAAAGAACCAGGAAAGGGTAGGGAAGTCCTATAAAACATTGGTTGACCGGAAGGAAGCGAAACACTATATAGGGCGCACGGAAAGTGATTCGCCCGAAGTTGACAACGAAGTGATCATTCACTCCGGCCATACACTTAAAACAGGTGAGTTTTATGATGTCGTCATTGCAGATGCAGCAGTTTACGACTTAATTGGACGGGTTTAAAAGAAACACCCTGCGAGGGTGAGGATCCTCGCAGGGTGTTTTTAACTCTATTTACTTGGATTTCTTTTTCCCTGCATCTTCCTCTTCGGCAAGTTCTTTGGTCGGGTGTACCACATTCATGACAATTTCGTCCTTCTCTTTTTCAAGTTCCACTTCAATGATGTCACCGCTCTGCAGATCTGTTTTAATGATGACCTCGGCCATTGGGTCTTCGAGGTATTTCTGAATAGACCTCTTCAGGGGCCTTGCTCCAAACTGGATATCAAAGCCGTGTTCGGCAATAAAATCTTTCGCTTCCTTGGAAATCTTCACACTGAAACCCATGCTGAAGATACGCTCATAAAGGCCTTTCAACTCAATATCGATGATCTTGTGAATATCTTCACGTGTGAGGGCATTGAAAATAACCACATCATCAATCCTGTTCAGAAATTCAGGAGAGAATGTTTTCTTCAGCGCATTCTGAATTACGCTTTTTGCAAATTCATTGGCCGAAGCCTGTTTTGCACCTGTAGTGAATCCGACTCCCTGGCCGAAATCCTTCAATTGTCTTGTGCCAATATTGGAAGTCATAACAACAATGGTATTCCTGAAATCAACCCGGCGTCCGAGACTATCCGTAAGCTGCCCTTCATCCAACACCTGCAAAAGAATATTGTATACATCGGGATGGGCTTTTTCAATCTCATCGAGTAAAACCACGCAATATGGCCTTCTGCGGACTTTCTCCGTAAGCTGTCCGCCTTCTTCATATCCCACGTATCCCGGAGGAGCACCGACAAGCCTTGAAATGGAGAACTTCTCCATATATTCGCTCATGTCGATCCGGATAAGGTTATTGTACGAATCAAACAGATACTGAGCCAATACCTTGGCGAGCTGTGTTTTACCAACCCCTGTAGGGCCGAGGAAAATAAAAGTGCCAATGGGTTTATTAGGATCCTTTAAGCCAGCCCTGTTTCGCTGAATCGATTTGACAACTTTCTCAATGGCTTCATCCTGACCGATAACACTGCCCTTCAATTGGTCTCCCATGCGCAGCAAGCGTTGTCCTTCTTCCAGCGCAATTCGCTGAACCGGCACACCGGTCATCATAGCGACTACTTCGGCAACCTTTTCCTCATCCACTACCTGCCTGTTCCTGGCCAGTTCTTTTTCCCACCGGAGTTTTTCTTCTTCCAGCTGTTCGATATATTCTTTTTCCTTATCGCGGTAGCTTGCAGCCTTTTCAAAATTCTGGTTCTTTACTGATTTTATCTTGTCCTTTTTGGTTTCCTCGATCTTCTTTTCCAGTTCGAGCATTTTTTCGGGAACGACAATATTGGAAATATGCACCCGTGAGCCTGATTCATCCAGCGCATCAATGGCCTTATCGGGCAGGTGCCGGTCTGAAATATACCGGTTGGTAAGTTTTACGCATGCGACAATGGCTTCGGGGGTATATACCACGTTATGATGGTCTTCATACCTGTCTTTAATATTGTTCAGGATTTCCAGCGTTTCTTCAGGGGATGTAGGTTCAACCATCACTTTCTGGAATCTTCTTTCCAGCGCGCCGTCCTTTTCAATATGCTGCCTGTATTCATCCAGTGTTGTTGCCCCCACACATTGTATATCACCCCGTGCAAGAGCAGGTTTCAGCATGTTGGCGGCATCCAGTGAGCCGGTAGCGCCGCCGGCCCCCACGATGGTGTGAATTTCATCAATGAAAAGGATGATATTGCTGGTCTTGGATAATTCATTCAAAATGGCTTTCATCCTTTCTTCAAACTGTCCGCGGTATTTTGTACCGGCTACGATGGCTGCAAGATCGAGTGTGACCACCCGTTTCCCAAACAGCACACGCGATACTTTTTTCTGTATAATGCGCAAGGCAAGTCCTTCAACAATGGCCGATTTACCAACTCCCGGCTCACCAATGAGGATAGGATTGTTCTTTTTGCGACGGCTTAATATCTGGGCCAGCCGTTCAATTTCCTTTTCACGGCCCACGATCGGGTCGAGACGGTCCTCTTCAGCAGCCTTTGTCAGGTCGATACCAAAATTATCCAGTACCGGAGTGTCTGAATTTGATTTTGAGGCCGGTTCGGAGGGCCCGCTCTTTCCTGAACCAAAAGATCCCATGGGCTCATCGTCCTCATGTGGAAATTCATTCTTGGGCTCATCATCTTCCGTTTCTCCCATATGCTCGCTTACCAGTTCCCGCCTCACTTTATTGTAATCAATGCTGTGTTCAAATAAAACCCTGGATATGGTAGAACTTTCATCTTTGATAATAGCCAGTAACAAATGGCCTGTATCAATGGTTGTTTTCTTAAGTGATTTAGCTTCCAAGTAGACTATTTTTAGAATTCTTTCTGATGATTTCAGTAAGGGTACATTATCGGATTCCGTAACCTTAACCGGTCCGGTAGGGGTAAGAGAAGTTTCAATGTCTTTTCTCAGCTGAAAGAGATTTGCTCCGAGAGATACCAGGACATCAATGGCAACACCTTCACCTTCCCGCAAAATTCCCAGCAATAAATGCTCCGGTGCAATTTCTGCATTTCCGAGCCTTATGGCCTCCTCCTTGCTGTATGAAAGCACATCCTTTATCCGTTGTGAAAACTTAGCATCCATAAAATATCGATTCAATAATTCACCGTAAGCAATTAAGCATTTCTTATGCAAATATACTAATTATATAAGAACGTTTTTTTAACATGATTTGTTTACAAATTGGTCATAAAATTCACCGAAAAACAACGAATAAATAGTTACCTTTAAGCCCTGTTCACAAGGCTTATCTTCTCATGTTAAACGGATTTGCTGTTGTTTTGTTATGCCGGTGCCTTTTATATATTAAATATAGTGATTTTTTTTAACTTTTAAAATGAAAATGCCAGTATGGCTGAAAACGAAAGAATTGTAAAGATCAACATAGAAGAAGAAATGAAATCAGCCTACATCGATTATTCGATGTCGGTTATTGTTTCCCGCGCGCTGCCGGATGTCAGGGATGGCCTAAAGCCGGTTCACCGCCGTGTATTGTTTGGTATGCAGGATTTGGGGGTATTATCCAACCGTCCCTATAAAAAATCAGCAAGAATCGTTGGAGAAGTGCTGGGTAAATATCATCCCCATGGTGATACTTCCGTGTATGATGCGATGGTGAGAATGGCACAGGACTGGTCATTGCGGTACCCGCTGGTGGAAGGGCAGGGCAATTTTGGTTCCATGGACGGTGATAGTGCTGCTGCCATGCGATATACAGAAGCAAGGCTCAGGAAGATAGCAGAAGAGATGCTGGCGGATATTGAAAAAAATACCGTTGATTTTCAGCTGAATTTTGATGATTCGTTGCAGGAACCTACGGTTTTGCCATCCCGCATACCCAACCTGCTGGTTAACGGAGCCTCAGGCATTGCGGTCGGAATGGCCACCAATATACCTCCTCATAACCTTGCTGAAGTATGTAAGGCTACCATTGCCTATATCGACAATAACGAGATCACCACGGATGAACTGATGGTGTATATCAAAGGTCCTGATTTTCCTACCGGGGGGATCATTTATGGGCATCAGGGGGTGAAGGAGGCTTATGAAACAGGAAGAGGAAAGATCATCCTCAGGGCCAAGACTGAAATTGAACTGACACCCAGCGGCAGGGAGGTCATTGTGGTCAATGAAGTTCCCTATCAGATCAACAAGGCTGAGATGATCCGGAAAATTGCCGAACTGATCGACGAAAAAAAACTGGAAGGGATCTCCTATATCAATGATGAATCGGACAGGACAGGACTTCGTATTGTGATCATTCTGAAAAAGGAAGCCCAATCCGGTGTAGTTCTTAACAACCTTTACCACCTGACCCAGCTTCAGACTTCGTTCAACGTAAACAATATTGCACTGGTTCATGGACGTCCCCGGACCCTGTCCCTGAAAAGTACCATACGTTTCTTTGTGGAACACCGCCATGATGTGGTGATCAGAAGGACTCAATTTGACCTGGAAGAATCCGAGAAAAAGGCTCATATCCTGGAGGGCCTGTTGATTGCCCTGGATCACCTGGATGAAGTGATCAGTCTGATCCGTGCCTCCAAAACACCTGAGGATGCCAAGAACGGACTCATAAGTACATTCGCACTGTCAGAAATACAGGCTAAGGCAATTCTGGAAATGCGGCTTCAAAGACTGACAGGATTGGAAAGGGAAAAAATAAAACTCGAATACGAGGAGATTCAGAAACTCATTGCCCATTTAAAGGAAATACTTGCCAATGAAAGTCTGCGGATGAAGATCATTAAGGATGAGTTGCAGGAACTCATTGATAATTATGGCGATGCACGCCGGACCATCATTGTTCCGAATGCCGAAGAATTTAATCCTGAAGACTTCTATGCCGATGACGATATGATCCTTACCATTTCCCATCTCGGTTATATCAAAAGAACCCCGCTGACGGAATTCAGAACGCAGGCAAGGGGAGGGATCGGGTCTAAAGGAAGTGAAACCCGTGATGAGGATTTTCTGGAGAATATGTTCCATGCGACCATGCACAATACCTTGTTATTCTTCACCGAAAAAGGCAGATGCTTCTGGTTAAAGGTATATGACATCCCGGAAGGCACTAAATCCTCCAAGGGCAGGGCCATCCAGAATCTTATCAATATTGAGCAGGGCGATAAGGTGAGTGCATTTATCAATGTAACAAGCCTGGTCGATGAAACCTATATCAACAATAACTTTATCCTGCTTTGCACTCAGCATGGCATAATTAAAAAAACGTCGCTTGAGGCCTATTCACGGCCAAGACAGTCAGGGATCAATGCCATCAATATCAGGGAAGGGGACAGGCTTTTGCAGGCAAAGCTGACCAACGGAAATAATGAGATTCTGCTGGCTGTTCGGTCAGGCAAGGCTATTCGGTTCAACGAGAAAAAGGTTAGGCCGATGGGACGAAATGCATCCGGCGTTAAAGGGATCAAAACAGGCACCGATAATGCTGACAAGGTGATCGGCATGGTATGCATTCAGGATCCTGAAACGACCATTCTGGTGGTATCGGAAAACGGATATGGGAAGCGGACGGAACTGGAAGATTACAGGGTGACCAACAGGGGCGGAAAAGGCGTTAAAACGATAAACGTTACCGAAAAAACGGGTGATCTGATTGCGATTAAGGGGGTGACTGATAAAGATGATTTAATGATCATCAACAAATCAGGCCTTACCATCCGTCTTGCAGTATCATCTCTGCGGTTGATGGGACGAGCTACTCAGGGTGTCAGGCTGATCAATTTGCGACAGGGCGATTCTATAGCCGCTGTAACCAGCGTGGTAAGCTCTTCAGAGACTGAAACGGAAAAACCGGATACCGGGGATGACCAACCTGAAAATCCTGAGGATGTGGTATGATTCAAGGAGCATTCATTATATAAAATTCATTTAATGAATTAATTATTATTTTTTTTTGTACAATGTATTTTTTGAATTTATATTTGGCAACATTTTTGATTAAATAGCATTAGGATTAAAACAATAACAAATGAAAAAAATTAGTATTGCGATTTTATTCGCCCTGTTTTTTAACCTGGCAGGCAAGTCCCAGGCGGATCCAACGGCAACGCAGACCAATCTGATTAATTATACTGCGCTTGAGAACAAGTTGAAGAAAAGCAACGATGATATACAGGATCCGAAAAAGAATACCAAGGCAAAGACCTGGCTTACCCGGGGAGCTTTGATGAATGAAATTTTCAATGTCAATCTTCAGTTTCTGCGGAAAGACATGTCTGTTACAAACGTAAAACTCTTTTTTAAGGAGCCTAAAGAAGTCAAGAAATACCAGGATCAGGCAGATGCCATGGAAGACCATATTTATGAACGGCTTACCGTGACGTATAGAAACGGAGTGGTGGACAGCTGGGTTGAAACCAATAAAATTCATGAGAATCCCTTGCCGGAGGCCAGAAAAGCACTCGAAGAAGCCGCTAAACTTGACACAGATGGCAAAGAAGCTGGTGATATTAAAGAACAGCTTGGCATTCTTAAGCTGGCCTTTGAAACAGACGCCGTATTTGCCTACAACAAAAAAGACTTTGCGCTGGCATACAGCAATTTCTCGCAAATTCTTGATATCAATAAGCTGCCCATTATGGAAAACATGAAGGACACCATAATAATGTACAACAGCGGCCGTGCAGCCTATGAAATGAAAGACTACAATGATGCCATCCGCCTTTTTAAGGAGGTTAAAAGTCTTGGATTTAATGAGTCATTCCTTCATGTATTCCTGAAAAACTGTTATTTTGGAATAGGGGATACCCTGGCCGGTGTCAATGAATTGAAGGAAGGAATCAACAAATATCCCAATGATGAATCCATCATGATTGAGCTGATCAATTATTACCTGGTCACACAGCAGTCTGAACAGGCGCTTGATTTTCTTACCCTTGCTCGTCAGAATGATCCCCGGAATGTATCCTATATCTTTGCCGAGGGTACCATACGGGATAAAATGGGCTACTTTGAAGAGGCGAAAAATACCTATATGCAATGCCTGGAGATTGATCCGGAATTTTATAATGCAGCCTATAATCTTGGTGTACTGCATTACAATAAAGCCGTTAAAATGTATGAAGACATGATCAATATTACCGATAATCAGGAATATGAAAAGGCTAAAGTAGATGCTGACGATATGTTCAAGGCAGCCATACCGTTTATGGAAAAGGCACACGAAATTGAACCCACCAGCAAGGAGCCCCTTGAAACCCTCAAAACTTTATATTATCGTTTACAAATGAACGATAAATATGAAGAAGTGAATAATATGCTTAAATTCATGTAAGATTCAAAAAAAGGGGAGCTGCAAAGTTCCCCTTTATTATTCATTATTTCTATTTAACATAATATTAATTATAGGACATATATTTTAGTTTTGTTTTTGCTGCTAAGCTGGTTCTTAACTATATAATATTGCCATGCTCCGACGGGCTATAGCTTTATGCTAGCGGGCAAATAAATTGCAATATAAATGATTATATTTAGGACTTGATTGTATCGCAAATATATGGCGTATGAGTCTTCGCAGGTTATTGATGGCAGTTTTTCTTCTTCTTCCCCTTTCATCCAGATCCCAAGTGGTGATCAATGAAATCATGGCCACCAATGCTACTTCGCTGCTCGAGACTGACTTTTACAGCTTTCCTGATTTTGTCGAACTTTATAACTCCGGCAACACCAGCATAAACCTTGCTGATTATTTCCTGTCAGATGACCCGGATAACCTCATGCAATGGAAACTTCCTTCCGCCACCCTGGCTGCCAGCCAATATTACCTCATCTATTGCGACAAGAACAACACAGGCCGACATGCAAATTTCGGA
>Ga0105100_10001114_pt1 | contig 15793 bp, 13 predicted proteins | sample PPLLak12cMay2015_2_FD_87033 | JGI IMG/M metagenome (GOLD analysis project Ga0105100, IMG submission 87033) | Freshwater sediment microbial communities from Prairie Pothole Lake near Jamestown, North Dakota, USA - PPLs Lake P8 Core (1) Depth... | ecosystem: Environmental > Aquatic > Freshwater >...
AGGATCTGGACGTTCTTGATGAGATCTTCGGGATCGACGGGTTTTTCCATGAAGATATCGGCGTGGATCCAATCGAGGTCCTGGTCAACGGATCGGGAGTAGCCCTTTTCCACAGGGGGCCGTGCAGAAACGATGAGGATGGGAATGCCCCAGACACCTTCTTTCTGCTTGATTCTGCTGGCAAAACGGAGGCCGTCGTCCATGGTCGCCATCATGATATCCAGAATGAGCAGATTCGGGCGTTGTTCCTCCACGAGTTGACCGGCGGTGACGGTGTCCTGTGCTGTCAGGACATGGTAATCGTAATCCGTGAGGATCTCCTGCAGGGCTTCACAGATCTCGGGGTCATCGTCGACAATCAAAATGGTCTTCTTATCCGGCATGGCTTTTTCCTCCATTTCCTTTCCCGGACCAATCCGGAGGTTGAATGTGAGGTCTTCAAAGACCCAATCATGGGCCAGCAGCCCCGCTTTGGAGCTGATTCTTGAACGCCGGTCAGGATTTGATCTGTCAAGCTTTATTTTGAGTTTACTATAAAACCGAAGACGAAAAAATCGCAAATGCGAAATGGAAGCCAGCGATTGCAGGGTCAGTGAAAATCAAGCACTTCTCTCGCTGTATGCTGCACTTCGAAACCGGGTGATGATGACTGGATCCAGGCGAGCCGCCGCGTCGATGAGGCAATTTCAGACTTCGGGCTTCAGATGTTTTGAAATGGAGATGCTGAAGGTGGTGCCCTTTTCGCCCGGTGGCTCCAGCCAGACCTTTCCGCCGTGGCGCTCGGCAATTTCCTTCACCGTTGCCAGACCCAGACCGGTGCCTTCGATGCCCCTGGCGGTCTGATCCCGATGAAAGAGCTGAAACAGCACTGCCTGATCTTCCACCTTCAGGCCGACGCCGTCATCCCCCACCGACATCACGTGGTGATCCGGCTCCTCGCGGCAGCTGATCCGGATCTCGTGGAGGTCGCTCCCGCCGTATTTCAGGGCATTGTCCACCAGATTGCGAAGAACTCGAAGCAGAGAAAGCCGGTCCGCCACCAGGGTCGGAAAAGTCTCGTCCTCGCTCCAGGCCACGCCTCGCCGCGTCAGGGCCCCCGAAAACTCGATGCGGATGGCTTCGGTGAGCTCCTTCACGGGGATGGCTTCGAACCGCAGCTGCGATTCCTTGGCCATGACATAGGCATTGATGCGGTCCACCAGACGGACCACCTGCTCGGCCGCCTTGACGATCTGATCACAGACCGTCCGCCCCCGATCGTCCAGAAGCTCCCCGTAATTTTTGTGCAGAAGGCTGGTCAAACCATGGATCCCAATGGCGGGGCTCTTGAGATCGTGGGAAATGGAGTAGGCGAAAAACTCGATGGATTCCTTCTGCAGCTTGAGCTCCTTCACCTTCCGCTGCAGGTCGTCGTAGAGCCTCGCGTTGTTGACGGCCACGGCAATCTGGTTGCCGATGGAGATGAGCAGGTCGATCTGGGCCGAATCGAATTCTATGGCGCGGTTGGTGGCCAGGTTCATGACCCCGAGGACTCTGTCCATGGCGATGAGGGGCACGCAGACGATGACCTCGAAGCCTTTGCTGAGCAGGAGCTCGGACCTGGCCTTGTCACCCAGCTCGGATACATGTTGGGCAATGAAGGAGCGGGTTTGGGCGGCTTTTCCCGAAAAGCCCTCACCCATCTTCAGCCGCTCCAGCCCGACGGAATCCACGCCGATGCAGGCTCCGAGCACCAGATTCTCCTCCGAGTCGTCCACCAGGTAGATCCGGCCCGCTTCCATCTCAAAGAATTCCAGGACCTTGGCGAGTGCACCTTCCAGGATCTCCTGGATTCCCCTGGTGGTCGTGAGGAAACTGCTCATGTCGAGCAGAACGGACAGTGCCCAATTCCGCTCGCGGAGCTGGGGCTCGCTGACTTTTACGGAGACATAGGTCTTTTCAATGGGCTGCGGCATGCTCGACGGTGGCCAGGTTAGGGTTGATGATGGCATCGATGTCCTGCATCATCTTCGATCGATGGTGATGGTAGGCGGCATCGTTGGCCATGATCATGTCCAGCTGCCGCGTGTGCATCAAAAGATAGCCCAGCATCCTGAGGCGTGCTTTCATGAACTCTTCATCAAAGCCTTCCATGCGGGCGAACACCCCGTCATCCTTGACCTCGACCCGGAATCCGTACTCCTCGAGGAGGCTCGCCACGAACTGGGCGCGCCTGAGCCGCCGTTGGTAGTCCGCCGCCCCGCCCTTGAACTGGAAGCTGATGTAGTTCTCATGGGCCCGATCTCCCACCAGGGTCTCCACCGTCGAAAAATGAAAGCCGAATCGAGAGCTGAGACTGCAGAAGTTCTTGGAAATCATGAAATAGTTTCGGTTGGTGTAGTGCGACGGCATGGAGGGATCCAGCGCCGGGTTGGCGCTCGCCTCCAGCAGCACGGCCATGAATCCCCTGGCGTCCATCGGGGGGGGCCCTTCCCAGGGAACGGCGTTGATGCCCTCCCAGAGCGCCAGCACCGGGATGGAGACGATGTTGTCCAGAAGCACGAACTTCCCCGGCACATCCTCCTTGAACCCGTCATCCAGGTTGATGAACCACCACTGCATGGGCACATCGCAATACAGCTGCTTGCTCGCCCTCTCGGAGAAGTGATGGTCCTTGCCGAAGCTGAACATCTCCTGGACCGACTTCTCGTGACAGAAACGGGTGATGTCGTGCATGGTGCGGCAGTTCCGGGGCCGGAATTCCGTAGAATCCGGGTCCAGCAGGTACAGGGGCACGATGTGCTGGATCACCTCCCTCAAAACCTCGTGGACCGGGCTGCCCTCCATGAGATTCTTTTTGGGAGCCTCCTGGCCCAGGAGCGATTCGATGCGCCCGCGGTAGATCCTGAGTCCGTCGGCATCCACCGTGACTTCCTGGTCGGTCTCCAGGGCGGCGGTCGCCCCGGCCACCCCGAAAAGCGCCGGAACCCCGAATTCCCGGGCCACATTGGCCAGATGCCCGGCCACGCTGCCCTGCTCGGTGACCACGGCGGCAGCACGGTTCAGGAGGGCTGCCCACCGCGGCAGGGCCTGGGCCGTGACCAGGACGGCGCCCTTCGGAAACTGCAGAGCATCGCTGTTCTTGCGCAAGACAAAAGCGGGGGCGCAGGCCACCCCCGCACTGGCCGTTTCCCCGCCTTCCAGCAGGAGAGACTCCCGCCCCGCTGCATCATGGGACCGGCCATAGGCCTTCTCGGCCACCTCCGTCTGCTTCAGTGGACGGCACTGGAGAACGTAAATCTCTCCTTCGCCATCGATGGCCCACTCCACATCCTGAGGCGTTCCGTAATAATCCTCGAGCTGCAGAGCGATCCGAGCCAGCTCAATGGCCTCCTCATCCCGAATCGACGGGAGCTCGCGGCCTTCCCCCGTCAGGTCCAGGCGGCACACGCCTTCGTCCTGATAGCAGACGAACTTGTAATCCTTGACCTTGATATCCTTGTGGACGACGGACAGAGGCTCCCGGCGCGAAATGATGAAGGTGTCGGGAGCCACGCTGCCGTCCACCACCGATTTGGGCAGTCCCCACACCGCGTTGATGATGACGGAGTCGTCCCGGATATTGAGGGGATTCCTGGAATAGATCACTCCGCCGGCCACGGCGTTGACCATCACCATGCACCCGACGCACATGGAGATGTCCTCGTCCAGGATGCCCCGGCTGTGGCGGTAGGCAACGGCCTGCAGGCTGTATTTGCTGGCCACGATGTCCTTGTACGCATCGATGAGGTAATCGGGGCTCACGTTGAGCTCGGAGCGGTATTGTCCGGCAAAGGATGTGTCGGCGGCATCCTCGCCGAGGGCACTGCTCCGCACGGAAACCCGGACTTCCTTTTCCCCCGCCTCTTCTTCCAGCGCGCGGTAGGCGTCCAGGATCTCCCGCTCGAGGTCCTCCGGGACCCTGGATCGGATGATCAACTGCTGGATGTCGGCGCTCAAGGCATAATACTGATCCAGCTCGTCGGCCTCGGACGCCTGGAGCCTCCGATCGATCTCGTTCTGGAGCTCGTTGGCCTCAAAGAAGCGCTGATAGCCTGCGGAGGTGACCACAAACCCTCCGGGGACCTTCAGTTTGAGCCGATTCTTCACCTCCCCGATGTTGGCCATCTTGCTCCCCACCAGGTCCGCCTTGTCCTTGTCGATTTCGGCGAAGGGCAGCACCAGCCGATCCCCTCGGGGGATGGTGCGCTTGGAGAGAACGCCGTTGATCTGATCCTGAATGTCCCGGAAGCGATCGAACAGATTCTGGTACCTTTCGGGGGCCAGCTCATCCAGGTGCTTGATGATCCGGAAGACGTTGACTCCGACGGCCGTGCTGTTGGCGCGAACGAAGGACATGCTGAAGGGGCGGCTGCCTCTCAGGGCCGTCTCCATCTCCGACATGATCTCGAGGGCTTTGTTGTTGGCGTTCAGCAGGAGTTTGAAGCTGTGATAGCGAGCCTTGAAAGCCGTCCGGAGCGCTTCGGCATCCACGGCCTCATGGCCTTCACTTCGCTTCCAGAAGGCAATCTTTCGGAAAACTTCGCCAAGCCTGGGCATGACCTCATCCCCCGTGGCCCAGCTACGGCCACCCGGCTCGAGAAGACCTTCGAAGCTACCTTGCGAGCTCTCTCAAAGTCTTCTTCTTGTAGGCATCTTGGAGCTTATAGAGCAGTTCGTCGATGTCCATGGGCTTCATGAGATAGTCGAAGGCGCCCAGCTCCATGCCCTGCATGGCAGCCTCCATGTTGGCATGCCCGGTCAGCATGATCACTTCCACATCGGGACTGGTGCTCTTGATCTGCCTCAGGGCCTCCATGCCATCCATGCCGGGCATCTTCACATCCAGTACCACGATGTCGACGGGCTTCTCTTTCAGTACCCGAATGGCATCCAGTGCGCTGGTGACCCCCGTGACATCGAGCTTTCGCTTGGTAAGCCGCTTGACCAGAGTCTCCAGGAACTCCTCTTCGTCATCCACAAGAAGGACGCTGAATGCTTCCACTCCTTCAACCTCCCGACCGTAAGAATACCGTCGCCTTTTTAAAAGCTTCGAGGAACGTGCGGTTCGCAGTCCCCAAACGCCGATCCCCTCAAACGGACCCTGCTCCCCCCGCTTCTCAGCATTCGCCGGAAATCAGGGAGCTTGCCTGTAGGATAGCACAGTCCCCACGCAAACCCAAGGTTCATTGTGTGGGCTCCCGCAAGGTCGCGGAGGGCTGATCAAAGGGCTGTGGGCGGTTGCGACCGGCAGGCGCTGACGAAAGGGAGGCGGGATTCCCGCGATCTAAGTACATCTCTACAGAATTGAAGACCGGTTGCGTCGTCATTCCCGCGTGTCCCTGGCGGGAATCCAGAGGTTTCCAAATCCCTGGATCCCCGCCAGAAGCATGCGGGGATGACGTGCTTATTCAATGGGCACTTTGTTCTGTGGATGTGGCTAAGGGCGGCCCCCCTCAAGGCGATCGGGGTAGGTCTTCGCCAGGACTTCACGAACCATGGTCTTCAGACGATCCGTATTCTCACTTTTTTCCAGGAAGGCCGCCGTTGGGACGGATATGGACGGCCCACCATCTTCCGGCGAGAAACTGTGAATGATAACGGGCAATTCGGGTCTAAGCTGGCCCAGCTTCCTGAGGAGCCCCACCTCCGCCACGTAGGGGATTTCGAGATCCAGGATCAACAGGTCCACCGTCGCCACATGATAGAGGAACCCGAGGACCTCCCGCCCATCCCTGGCTGTTTCAACCCGATAGCCTTCACCGGACAATTCGCGCCGCAGCAGTTCACGAACATGCCGGTTTCGATCGGTCAAAAGGATGGAAAAAGACGACTCCATGAGGTTCCCGTGAAATCCTGATCCATCATGCCGTCGAGAAGGCGGCAGACCCAGGGATCGGAGATGGACGGCCGTCTGGATGGCATGTTGATCGCACGTCGTCCCCGCATATTTTTGGCGGGGATCCAGGCCTCTGAGCGGCTCTGGATTCCCGCCAGGGACATGCGGAAGGGACGATTGATGCGGTCACTCAATCGGGTCGAGGTGTGTTAGGCCGTCACTTTGACCAGGTAAATCGAACAGGGGCTGTATTTCACCACCTGGGATGCCACGCTTCCCAGCTTGAAACGGGTGGAGGCGCTGAGACCCCGGCTGCCCATAACGATGAGGTCGATTTTTTCATTCTCCGAGAATTCAATGATGGCGTCGGGCACGGAAACCGAGGTCAGGATGGTCTTCGAGCAGCTGGCTGTCACGCCCTCTTTGAACAGCAGCTCGCAGGCCTCCTTGACCGCATCCTCGCACACCCTGGTATAGCCTTCCATATGCCGCTCCCTGCGGGAGGGCGAGATCTCATGACCCTCCATGCCGCTGATGTAAGGAACCACGCTGATCACCAGCACCTCGGCCCCCTTGAGCTTCGCGAAATCCACCGCTGTCTTCACTGCTTCCATCGAATGCGTCGAGCCGTCAACCGGTACCAATATTTTCATCTCTTCCTCCTAGATTTCTTTTCTCACTTTGGCCTTCTTCATGCTCAGCCCTATTCCCTCGAACAGGTAAAAAATCGCGTATCCCCACCACATGGTGTAGGCCACGTAGAAGGAGAGCAGCGCGATGACGATTCCCGCCTTGTCGCCAATGTTCTGGGCTTCGATGCCGAAGAAATTGTAGGCGGGCTCGACGCCCCTTTTCAGCACCTGGTTGACCATGTTGGCTTCTTCGATCTTTTTGGCCTTCTGGAGCTCTTTCATGCCCTTGGTGAGGACCCCGTGCCAGAGTCTCAAGACCTCTCTGGCATCCATCCCGTGCCGTGCCGATACTTCCCCCTCATCGTTTCTGAACATGGCGTCGGAGTCCTTCAACAGGCTGGAGAGGAGTTTCCCGAGGTCGCCGCTCACCTTCAGGGTACCCTCCGAGACCCCCACCTGGGCACCGCCTGTGATGAACACCCTGACCGCTCTTTCGGCTTCTTCCGGATTGTCCATCTTGACGGCGAAATCGAAGGGTCTCCCCATGAACGCCTCGTTGCTCTTGACAATGGCCGGAATGAAGTAGGAGGAACCCTTGGACAGCTTGTTGAACAGGTTGTCGGAATACACCAGGCCGTTCTTGCCGTCTCCGAAGATCGGTGCGAAGATAATTAGGAGTACTCCGGCGAATGAAATGGCCAGTATCAATCCTATAATGAACGGTTGCTTATGTCTGATGAGCATGATTACCCCTCCTCTCGCAGAGCGCCGACATTGCCGAAGAATTTTGCAAAGATCCAGATACCGAAGATCGCGACGACAACCCAGAAGAGATAGTTCCCGACCGTCTCGATGCTGTTTACGACATTCTTGGGCATGTCAAGCACCTCGAGCTCAACGAGCTTCTTGGGCAGTGTGGCGGCGCGGTTGACGAAGCCGGCGAGGATCGACATGGCGTAAAAACCGCGGATGTGGATTCCCTTCACCACCTTGGTGGTGAGGGCGCCGACCTGGATGCCCAACAGCGAGCCGATGAGCATTCCCATGGCCAGGGTGTAGAACACGTACCCGTGGATGGCGTACTGCAAGATGGCGGCCAGGCCGGCCGTGAAGATGATCTGCAGGATGTCGGTGCCCACCGTCGTCATGGAGGAAACGCCGAAAATGTACACGAACATGGGGAAGGTGATGAACCCGCCGCCCACACCCATGATGGCGGCCATGATGCCGACCACGACGCCGCCCATGGCGATGATGACACCGGAGAGCTTCTTGCCGCCGGGCACGAAGTCTTCATCGAAAGTGATCATGGGCGGGATGTTCAAATTCTGCAGCTTGGTGGCCAGGGCGGGCGTTCCACCGGCTGGTCCGCCGTGTGCGTCGCCGCCTCCGGGTCCTCTGCTCGACTTGATGAAGTCGATGAGGGCGTAGAACCCCAGGAAGCCCAGCAGGATGGCGTACACGCCGCTGATGAACGCCTCGCTCAGAAGCGGATCTTTGTTGTAGAGGCCCTTGTTGATGGCCCCCCCGATGAAGGTACCGCCCGCCGAGCCGACCAGGAACGCCACGGCCAGCTTCACCGAAACGTTGCCGAGCTTCTTGTGGACCGTCGTGCCCATGATGGCCTTGGCGAAAATGTGGAACAGGTCGGTCCCGACGGCCAGGATGCCTTTGACACCCGCTGCCATGAGGGCCGGTGTGATGATGAAGCCGCCGCCCGCACCGATGCACCCCGTGATGAGCCCGGCCGCCAGGCCCACGGCTATGGACACTATGAAGATGGTCGTGGTGTAAAACGCCGGGGCGAAAGCCGTCTTGCCGCCCAGCATCGATGCCGCCTCCAGAAAGGAGACCGCGAAAATGGGCAGGGTCAGAACGAGCAGGATGAGAAGTTTCTTTCGATTCTTCACAATCGACATGGAGACTTCATAATCCCATCTCGCATGCATCACCGCTGATGCTTTTAGAAATTCATAAACCTTCCTCGGACCACTCATCGATAAGACCTCCTTTGATTGAACCATCCCTGATGAAGACCATGATCCATGAAACCGGATGCCAGTGCCCGGTTATTCAATGGCAAGGCCTGTGCCAGGGTGCACAAGGAGGATCTGTTGTTTTTAATGAATTGAAATAGCTAGATAAACTTCATTTGAAGAATTCCGGTGGGGATGCGGTGAAAACGATCTCCTGTCGATGGTTTTTACAAAGTGTAAAATCTCGCAATGATCATCATAGAATCGATGAGCTGCTCAGGAGATCGTTTTCGGGGCTCCGGGAGCTCAGGAGACAGGTGAAATCTGCAAGCACCCGTGCACTGGCAGACCATTCGATGGATGCCGCGGCAAGGTCAAGCCAGGCGCTCGACGCATCGATGACAGCCTGGTCGCTGCTTGCGGCCACGCATCCATCTATGGGGATCTCGGATTCTGGAACCGGAACGGCCCGGCTTTCGCCCCTGAGCCCATTCTGCCTCAGGCGCTTTCGGTACTGCTCGGCCAGATGACCGCTGTGACTCATGGGGGCATCGAACAGGAACAAAACCTCCCGAGGACGGAACTCGCTCAGAAATCCGAAGATCCAGTCCTGGGCGACCTCGCTCACCTCCGTCAGCCTGAACCGCGCCGACTGGCCGGCCAGGTCCCGCAGCGCAGCGTCGTTTCCCTTGAGGAGAATCCTTCCGAGGATGGCGCTCTCCACCGTGATCTGGACATTGTGCCCATCCACCACCAGAAGCCGGCCGAGCCAGTCCTCGCCCTTGCATCGGCGGGATTGACGACGAAGGGCCGTCTCCTGGCCGAACACGCCTCGAAGCAGAAGCTGGCGCTCGAGGTGCGTCAGCTGATACCGGTTGCCCACCCATTCCAGGGCGGAGGCCCTCGGGTAGCCCCGGTTCTGGAAATGGTAGAAATCCGGCGCCGCCCGGGCGATCAGGTGAATTCGTTGAGGGGGCAATTCATTGCGAGTGACTTCAGTCATGATCTTCCATCAGACGGCAAATGCCGGGGCGAGGAGCAGCTCGCCCGCATTGAGGGCGGCTGCAGCTCCCGCGACCCGGCATCTGAACTCTTGAAATATCTGCAAACCTAGGAGCAGGTGGCCTTCAGCTTGCGGACCTCTTCCGTGAACAGGGGCAGGAAATTGAACAGGTCCTCGACCACGCCATAGTCCGCCTTCGTGAAAATGGGGGCTTCAGAGTCCTTGTTGACCGCCGCGATGAACTTCGAAGACCCCATGCCGGCGAGATGCTGAATGGCGCCGGAGATCCCCGCGGCGATGTAAAGGTTCGGGTTGACGACCTTGCCCGTCTGGCCCACCTGATCCGAATGGGGGCGCCAACCGGCATCAACGGCCGCACGGGATGCTCCCACCGCAGCGCCCAGGACCTGCGCCAGCTCCTCGAGCATGGCATAGTTCTCGGGACCCTTCATGCCGCGGCCGCCGGAAATGATGATCTCGGCTTCGGTGAGCTCCACCTTGCCGGAGGTATCCAGGTCCAGCCCCAGCACACGCGATTTGGCGGCGGGAATGACCGCTTCCACCTTTTCCACCTCGGCCTGATCCCCTTCCGAAGGCAGCATGCAGTCCATGACGTTGGGACGACAGGAAATGATCGGGAGAGCCCCTTCGGCCCACTCGCACCACGCAAAGCATTTTCCGGCAAAAACCGGGCGCCTGGCCTTGAGCCTGCCGCCATCACACACCACCTGGGTGCAGTCCATGGCCAGAGCGGCATCCAGACGGGCCGCCAGGCGGGCGCCGAGATCCTTTCCGTCCACGGATGCCGAGAGGATGACCACGGCAGGATCGCACTGCTTCACGATATCGGCCACAACGGGAACATACGTCTCGGCCACATAGCTCTCCAGGGCCGGATCGTCGGCCACGTAAACCTTCTTCACGCCGTAGCGCCCCAAATCGGCTGCGCTTCCGCTCACTCCGGACCCGATCGCCACAGCGCAAAGGCTGGCTCCCAGAGCATCCGCGATTCGCTTGCCCTCGCTGGCCACTTCATAGGAGACGCGGCGGAAATTCCCCCCTCGAAACTCGGTGACGACACAAACACACTTGGACATATGAATTCTCCTTCTCCCGGACTAGATCACTTTGGCTTCTTCATGCAGGGCGCGAACCAGCTCCCTGGCCTTGGCGGCGCCATCCTCGCCTTCGATGATTCTGCCGGCTGCCCGCTGGGGCGGCATCTCGAAGGAAACCATCTTGATTTTGGCCGCCTGGGCGGAGCACTGGGTGTCGTCCAATCCCAGATCCGCCAGCTTCTTGACCGCCAGCGGTTTCTTCTTGGCCTTCATGATCCCGGGTAAAGAAGCATAGCGCGGATTCCAAACCGCATGGGAGCCGCCGAGGGTGATCAGGGCGGGAAGGTCCGCCTCCAGGGTGACCTTGCCTCCCTCGATGGGACGCTCAGCCGTCACCTTGGTCCCATCGGACTCGAGACTCACGGCCAGGGCCAGATGCGGCCAGCCGAGAAGCTCGGCCACCATGGGGCCGCGTTGGGCCAGGTCGTAGTCGACCGCGCGGGAACCGCACACCACCACGTCCGCATTCAATTCCTTCACCGCTGCAGCCAGAGCCTTGGCCACCCCAAGGCTGTCGCTGCCTTCCAGAGCCGGGTCGTCGATGAGAACGCCGGTATCCGCACCCATAGCCAGCGCCGTCCGAATGGATTCCACCACCCGCTGTGGTCCCCAACTCACGATGGTGACCGTGCCGCCGTGTTTTTCCTTGAGTCGAAGAGCCGCCTCCACTGCGAATTCGTCATAGGGGTTGATGATCCACTTGAGGTCGTTGGTGAGGATCGATTGACCGTCACCTGCGATTCGAATCACCGATTCCGTATCCGGGGTCTGCTTGAGAAGTACTACAACATTCACGGCTGTTCCTCCTTCATCGAATTGGGCCTGTTTGAGGGCCTTGTTGAACCTCAAATCTGCTTCAGGGAGCGGGTGCGTTTCGTCCGATAAAACAAATTAAGGTTCGAATTAATCATGTTTCCTAGCACAAGATCCCATGGCAATTCAAGCAGAAACCCTGAGAATTCAGAGGCCTGTCATTTGAGGCCCGGAGCGGGATCTTCTCTGGATGAGCGGTGTGGTGCGGCAGGGTGAAGGCCGTCTTTTTAAGATGGAGGAGGCGAGAAGGTGCGAAGGTGAGACCAAACGAACGGACGTTCCTGAAATTCGCAGACCCCGATCCTCCCACCCGGTTCGGGGAGAAAATCGGGGCGATCCAGTCCGAAGCGCTGAAACGGTTGAAGTCATTTCAACCCGGCGGGCATTCAAATCATTTGGGCTTGCAATGGGCGCAGTATCCCTGCAGAATCACCTGTCGACGCATGACCTCGAAGTCATTCCCTTCAGGAAGAGACACTTTGACATCCAGGCCCGGATCTTCGAAATCCTGGATGGTCTGGCATTCCAGGCAGATCAGGTGATGATGATGGCTGACGTTGGCTTCATATCTCGCCACTTCCGTCACGGGACTCACCTTCTGAATCAGTCCGACCTCGTGAAATCGTTCCAGAGTCTTGTAGACGGTTCCCAAAGAGATCATGGGGAATCGCTTCCTGACCTGCTGGTAGATTTCTTCAGCGCTGGGATGCACCTTGGTGTGGTAAAGAGCCTGGTAAATGGCCAAACGCTGGTAGGTGACCTGCAACCCATGCTGTCTCAAAATCGCAATGAAATCTTTGTCACTGTTCTCAGACATTCCCTAGCCCCCCCCTTTTCTTGATTTAGAAATCGATGATTGAGTGGTGTTTTGATCAAAGTCACCCGTTGAACACCGAAACAATAAATCATGTTACATTAATTCTTATATCTTCGACAACACTTTTGTCCATTTGATGGAGTTATTTTAGGTCCTTATTCTCGACCCAAGGATCTCCCTCACAGCCTGAGCCGTCAGAGAGGGTCTCAACTTGCCGTGAAGCCTTCATGGATTGGAATGGGCAGAAGGTTGGGCGGGGTCACCCGTTGCAGACCGGTTTTCGGATTTGCCGAGTGCGCGCCTGAGATACACCATGAGGATGGAAAGAGCCGCAGGCGTCATCCCCGGAATCCTGGATGCCTGGCCCAAAGAGGCCGGCCGGATGCTCATCAGCTTCTGCCGGATCTCGTTCGAGAGCCCCGGTATCGACTGAAAGTCGAAATCCCCCGGAAGGAGCGTCTGCTCGAGCTGCTTGAACTTGTTCACTTCGGCTTCCTGACGCCTCAGGTATCCCTCGTATTTACACTCGACCTCGACCTGCTCTTTGATGCGCTCGGCAAGCCGGTCCGGGGAAGGGGCGAAGGCCTCGAGATCGGCGTAGCAGACCTCGGGTCTCTTCAGAAGCTTTTCAAGCGACAGGGGCTCGTTCAGCGGCGGTGACCCCTTGGTCTGGAGCATGTCATTGACGGCAGGCGAAGGCCGGAGCAGGGTGCTGCGCAGGCGCTGCATTTCGGACGCTTTCGACCGGCGCCGCTCCTGGAGCTCCTGATAGGTGGCCCGATCGTGCAGGCCCAGTTCGAACCCCTTTTCCAAGAGCCGCAGATCGGCGTTGTCCTCCCGGAGCAGGAGCCGGTATTCCGCCCGGGAGGTGAAGATGCGGTAAGGCTCGTTGGTCCCCCTGGTGACGAGATCGTCCACCATGACGGCCATGTAGGCTTCGGAGCGATCGAGGATGAAAGGGGGCCTTCCCTGCACCGTGCAGGCGGCGTTGATTCCCGCCCAGATGCCCTGGGCGGCGGCCTCTTCGTACCCCGAGGTTCCATTGATCTGCCCAGCCAGGAAGAGACCGCGGACCAGCTTGGTCTCCAGGGTCGAGTGCAGCTGAGTCGGCTGTATGAAATCGTATTCGATGGCGTAAGCCGGTCGCATCACCTCGGCATCCTCCAGGCCCGGAACGGAGTGGATCAGCTGCAGCTGGACCTCGTAGGGCAGGGAGTTCCCCGTCCCGCTGGCGTAGATTTCCTCCGTCTCCAGCCCTTCGGGCTCCAGGATGATCTGATGGTATTCCTTGTGGGGGAATTTCATGATCTTGTCTTCGAGGGACGGGCAGTAGCGGGCCGAAACCCCCGTGATCGTTCCATTATAGAGGGGAGACAGGTGGATGTTGCGCCGCACCAGCTCATGGGTTCTCGAATGCGTCTTTCCGATGTGGCAGGGCATCGACGTGAACCGGACGCCGTCGCTGAAGAGGGAGAATGGCCTCGGTTGATCATCCCCTTCCTGGACTTTGAACCGGCTGAAGTCGATGCTGCGCCGTGCCAGCCGGGCCGGGGTCCCGGTTTTCATGCGCCCGAGGGTGAAGCCCAGAGCCTGGAGCTGATCGGCCAGGGCGTCCGATGGAAACTCCCCGGCTCTTCCCGCAGGAATGTGAGCAGACCCGATGTGGATGAGACCGTGCAGGAAGGTGCCCGTCGCCAGCACGACCGCGGGGGCCTCATGAAAGACTCCCAGCTGGTCGACCAGCCCCCGCACCCTCCCGTCCTCCACCACGAGGGAATCGACCAGGGCCTGTTTCAGATGCAGTCCAGTCTGGAGCTCGACGGACTGTTTCATGAGGGTGCGGTAGCGAACCTTGTCGTTCTGTGAACGGGTGCCGCGCACTGCCGGCCCCTTTTTGGTGTTCAGCCAGCGGAACTGAATGGCGGTGCGATCGGTGATCCGGGCCATCTCCCCACCCAGGGCATCGATTTCCTTGACCAGATGCCCCTTCCCGATCCCCCCGATGGAGGGGGAGCAGGGCATGTGGGCCACCGTGTCGAGATAGATGGACAGGATGAGGGTCCTGCAGCCCATTCGGGCCGCGACCAGGGCGGCTTCACAGCCGGCGTGCCCCGCACCGACGACGATCACATCGTAGCGATTGGACATGAACCACCAACCTCGGGTTTTCATGAGGTTCCTGCAGGATGCCTCACAACAGGCTGTGAACAGGCCCTCAAACGACCTTTCGGAGCCGATTGACAATCATTTCGGAACCTTTTGGAAATGAATACTTTTCCGGTTACTCTTAGACGCTTCCACAGAACAGGGCCATCATGATCCCCGTGCGTCATCTCCGGGCGGGGATCCACGCTTCTCAACGTCGCTGGATTCCCGACAGGGACATTCGGGAATGACAAACGGCGTGGTCACTCGATTATGTGGAAGGGTACTCAGCCTCGTGGCGTCATCTTACGGCACCTGTTTCCCAATTCCGGCGAGGAGGCGCGCAGCCTGCCATGGCAAACAAGCCATACCGCGATTTCAACAGCTCCCTGCGGGAGCAATTCGGCTGCCGCGTCCAGAAGATCACCCTGGACGCGGGTCTCACCTGCCCCAACCGCGACGGCACTCTCGGGCTGGGCGGCTGCATCTACTGCAACGAAAAGGGATCGGGCACCGGCGCCGCCTCGCAGAGGCTTTCCATAACGGATCAAATCCGAAACGCCAAATCTTATCTTGTGAAACGTTACAAGGCCAAGGCCTTCATCGCCTATTTTCAGTCCTATTCCAACACGTATGCGCCGCTTCACATTCTGAAATCCCTGTATGAGGAAGCCCTCGCCGACCCCGATGTGGTGGGATTGAGTATCGGGACCCGACCGGATTGCGTGGAGGATGCCGTTCTGGACCTCCTCGGGGATTACGCCAGGGAGCGCCTGATCTGGCTGGAATACGGTCTTCAGTCCGCCCACGACGCAACGCTGGCCCGCATCCGGCGCGGGCATTCGGTGGCGGCCTTCACCGACGCCGTCCGCAGGACCCGTTCGCGGGGCCTGCCCGTCTGCGCTCATGTCATCCTGGGGCTCCCCGGAGAGGGCCGCGAAGAGATGCTCGCTACGGCCCGTTTCCTGGCCGACTCAGACATCCAGGCCGTCAAGATCCATCTGCTTTACGTCATTCGGGGAACCGCACTGGATACCTGGTACCGGAGCGGCCTTTACCGTTGTCTCACGCGCGACGAATACGTCTCCATCGTCTCGGAGCTCCTCACCCTCCTCCCACCGGAGATGATCATTCAACGGTTGACGGGTGACCCTCACCCGGAGGAGTTGGTGGCTCCCCAATGGTCCCTTGAAAAACCTCAGAATCTTGAGGCCATTCATCAATACATGGCCGCCCGGGGCCTTTTTCAGGGCAAAGATTGTGTCAGGCGGGCACGTTGACACGACGCTTCGACTCCGTTAAATACGATCCATGTGAGATGAGCCGAGGAAATCCAGTGTTTTGTTTGAGCAGTCCCTCATGGCTCCTTCCGGCCACCCTGAACCATGAAAAGGCCCACGGCCGGGTTGGTTTTCAACCCGAAACTCGTAAC
>Ga0105100_10001115_pt1 | contig 15793 bp, 11 predicted proteins | sample PPLLak12cMay2015_2_FD_87033 | JGI IMG/M metagenome (GOLD analysis project Ga0105100, IMG submission 87033) | Freshwater sediment microbial communities from Prairie Pothole Lake near Jamestown, North Dakota, USA - PPLs Lake P8 Core (1) Depth... | ecosystem: Environmental > Aquatic > Freshwater >...
AGGCGGTGCATTTTACTTTGGGGATCAGAGAGAGATTCCGGGCGAAGAAGAGAGCGGACTACGGAGAGCCCCTCGGGCCCGACCCCGAACATCTGGCTAGACTCCTGGCCGCCGCCGAAGCCCGGTTCTTCAACATCATCGGCCGGAACACCGATTCCATCCTGATCGTGGACCCGGCCGGAACGGTCATTTTCGCCAACCCGGCCGCCGTCCAGCTCTTCGGACAGGATGACCGGCCGCTCGGCGGCCGGCCCTTCGGTTTTCCTCTGTCCAGCGGGAAGGCAACCGAGATCAAGATCCCCTCGCTGAGCGGGGAAGCCCGGACCGGCGAGATGCAGGTCGTGGACATCGAGTGGCAGGAGCAGCCGGCCCGTCTCGTCACGGTCCGCGACATCACCGAGCGCAAACAGACCGAGGAGCTCCGGCTCGAGGTTGAAAAACACATCCGGCTGGACAAACTCAAGGACGATTTCATCAACACGGTCTCCCACGAGCTGCGCACTCCCCTCTCCATAACCAAGGAAGCGATCAGCCTCATCCTGGAAAAAGCGATCGGAGAGATCAATGACCAGCAAGCCGAGATCTTGGGCATCGCCAAGAACAACACCGAACGGCTCGCCCGGATCATCAACGGTCTGCTCGACGTCTCGAAAATCGAGGCCGGAAAAGTGGAGCTCCGCAAGCAAGACGTCAATATCCAGAATCTCGTCCGCGAAATCGTCCAGGGCTTCGAGGGCAAGGCGCGGGAGAAAGGCATCGAACTCCGGCTGAACCTTCCGGGAGAGGCCGTCCTGGTCTACGCTGATGAGGACAAGCTGAGCCAGATCTTCACCAACCTGATCGATAACGCCGTCAAGTTCACCGCCGTAGGTTCGATCGAGGTCTCTGCAGCCGAAGGCAGCGGGGAGGTCGAGTGCCGCGTTCGGGATACGGGGATCGGCATCCCGCCGGAGAGCCTGCCCAAGATTTTTGACAAGTTCACGCAATTCGGCCGGAAGGACGGCCCGGGAGAAAAGGGCACGGGTCTCGGGCTGTCGATCGTCAAGGGCCTGGTGGAGGTCCACGGCGGGAAGATCCGTGTCGAAAGCGAACTCGGCCGGGGGACGACCCTGACCTTCACCCTCCCCAAGTTGAGCTTCGAGGAGAGGCTCGAGGAATACATCTCCGGGATGATCCAGGAAGCGGCCGAGCGGAAGGGCGCGTTCTCCCTCCTGGTCTTCACCGTCCGGCAGATGGACGCTCTTCTGCGCCGGTCGCCGGAGAAAACCGAAGAGGCGATGAAAGAGCTGGTTCAGGTGCTCAAGAGGTCGCTCCGCCGCCGGGCGGACACGGTCATGTACAACCAGGGCCGCTTTTATCTCATCCTCCCCGAGACCAAGCAGAAGGACGCACCTTTCGTCCTGGAAAGGATGAAGGAGAACCTGAAACAGGCGATCCTGGCCGACGATTTCATCAAGGACACCCTGACTCTGGAAACGGAGTTCCTGTCCTACCCCGAGGATGCGGTCGAGCTCGGCAAGCGGCTCACCGCTGTGAGGTGATCCCAATGGCCAGGATCCTTGTCATCGAGGACGAGCCCGACCAGGTCAAGCTCATCAGGCTCCGGCTCGAAGCGCGAGGCCACAAAGTCCTCAGCGCGGCCAAGGCCAAGGAAGGGGTCGAGTTGGCCGCCCGGGAAAAGCCGGACCTCATCCTGCTGGACATGATCCTGCCGGATATGCACGGACTCGACGTCGCGATCAAGCTCAAGCAGAATCGCGAAACTCAACCCATCCCGATTATTGCCATCTCAGCCGTCGGCTCTCCCGATTTCACGAAGGCATGCCTTCAGGAGGGCGTCGTCGCCTATATCCACAAGCCCTATAACCCTCGGGAGCTCTTCAAAATCATAGAAAAATACATCCGGCCCCGAGAGACGCCAAAGGCGGACAAACTCAAGCGCGCTGCCGCAGCCGAGAAGGACTACCGGGAAAAGCTCTCCGAGATCGAGAAGCAGTTCACGCCTAAACCTTTTACCCCTCATCCTTCCGCCCGGCGGGGAAGCGAGCCCCAGCGCCAGGAAAACATCGACGAGATGCTCAAGGGCGCCCTGGCGGACTTCCAAGTCCCCGTCGAAAAAAAACCATCCCTAAAAGCGGCCCCGCCGGTGCCGGCAGCGGGGATCCGGTCCGGCCCCAAAAGCATCTTGATCATCGACGACGATACGTCGTTCGGCCGTGTCGTCTCCAAACACCTGACCGACCATGGATACGAGGTTAGCCTGGCCCTGGACGGAGTCACCGGTCTGAAGCGGGCGTTCCAGAGAAGACCCGACCTCGTCCTCCTCAACCTGATCCTCCCGGCCGGCGGCGGAGAGATCGTTCTAGCCAACCTCCGCAAATCCCCGGAATCCGGTGCTGTTCCGGTCTTCGTGATGTCGAGCCTCCTGTCCTCCAAGAAGCTCGAGGAGAAAGCCCGCGAGCTCGGAGCCCAGGGATTCATCTCTAAGCCCATCGAACCGGAGGACCTTCTTTACATCATTCAGTCCGTTATCGGATCGTGAGCATGTTGCCCAAGAAGCGGATCTTGGTCATCGATGATGAGCTGGATTTCGTCAAGATGCTCCGGGCCAGGCTCCGGATTGAAGACTACGAGGTCCTGGTGGCCGAAGACGGGATCAAAGGCGTTCAGATAGCCCGCCGGGAGAAGCCCGATCTGATCATCCTCGATATCATGATGCCCGGCATGGACGGGCACACGGTTTGTGACACGATCAAGAAATCAACGCTCACCTGGTCTATCCCGGTGATCTATCTCACCGCCAAAACGGGTCAGGCCGACGAGCTCCTGGCCATGGAGAAGGGGGCCAGGTATTATCTCACCAAACCCTACAACCCGGCCATGTTGCTGGAGATGGTCAAGAGCGCCCTGGCCACAGTCGACCAGGCCGAGGGGAAAGAGGGCAGGGTCCTCCTGATCGATAAAGACCTGGCTTTTGCCGGCGACTGCGAGGCCAAGCTCAAGCAGGCCGGCTACGAAGTAATCCTGGCTCCGACAGCGGAGCAGGGGCTCCGGTCCGCCCGCGAACTCCGCCCGGAGATTATCCTCCTCGATTTCCAGACCTCGCATGATGATTCCCACGCCAGCATCAAGGTGATCAGCCACAACGATGCGCTCAAAGACATCCCCCTCTTCATTCTGGCTCCGCAGACAGTGATCGACAGGGTGGACCCCAAAACAGCCCACCTGGAGAAGTTCATCACCAAGCCGGTCAGCTACGGCCAGCTGTTGGAAATCCTTCAGAATGCGCTGCGGCTGAAACCGTCTCCCGATGGGACCGGAAGGCCCGAAGGCCCCTGATCAGTCGCCGCTCAGGATGGCGATGGCCTTTTCGATAGCGGAGACATCCAGAATGACCGAGGTGATGTTACCCTTCCGGCTGAGGGTCCCGTAGCAGTATTCAATGTTCACCCCGCGGTTGCCCAGCCGGGTCGTTAATTCGGCTAAAGCGCCGGGACGGTTCTCCAGGTCGACCTTCAGGACGTCCCGGAGCTCTGTTGTGTAGTTCAGCTTATTGAGCAGCTTAACCGCCTTGCTGACGTTCTTGACATACAGCTTGGCGGTATCGTGGAAGACGCCGATGGCCTCGACGTTAATCTCGTTCTCAGCCAGGTGGCTGCATAGCTCGCCCAGCGTCGACGGCCTGTTCTCCAGGATGACGAAGATTTCGGTTATCCTTTCCATGTCTCCCCCGTAACGAGGCATAGTATCCTCTCCATAAATGCCATAAAACGCGTCCGCAGGTCAACCCTCATGTCCATGGCTCAGTCGAAGATTTTCCCCGGGTTGAGGATTCCGTGGGGATCGAAGAGTCTCTTGATTCCCTTCATCAGGTCCACCTGCTCATCACCCAAGGCCAGGCTCAGGAACGGCTTTTTGACCAGCCCGATGCCGTGCTCTCCGGAGATCACGCCTCCCCGAGCCTTGGCGTCGGCATATAACTCAGCGCGGACCTTCTCCGCCTTGCCCCGCCATTCCTCCTCCGGGAGAAGAATCGTCTTCCCTTCCATGTACCTGGCCTTCATGATGTGGGTATGCACGTTGCCGTCGGCGGCATGGCCGAATGTGGGCAGCCAGATGCCGTATTGCCGGGAGACTTCGCGGATGCGCCGGACGTGCCCGGGAATCTCGGCCCGGGGGACGCAGATGTCCAGGATCTCGACCGTCAGGGACTTAATGGCCTCATAGATTTTGCTGCGGATTTCGAGGACGAGATCCTGTTTCGCCGGCGTGTCGGCGATGAAAACGTCCAGCGCGCCCCGCTCAAGGCAGACCTCGGCCACGACCTGGCTGAGCCTGTCCATCTCCTCTTCGGTCGACGCATCGAGGATAATGAGGAGGGATGTCCGGCCGGCCGAGGCGGGCCAGCGCTTGTTGAGATACTCCTCGGTGATCCGGATGACCTCCTGCTCGATGAACTCAACAGCTAGAGGAACGATCTTTCGGCCCATCAGGAGCGGCACGGCCTCGACCGCGCCGTCCACGTCATCGAACGGGACGACCAATGACCGGCTCAGAGGTGCGGCGGGCAGGAGTTGAATGATCGCCCGGGTGATAACCCCCAGTGTCCCTTCCGAGCCGATCAGGAGGTGAAGCAGGCTGTATCCGGTGCTGCTCTTGACCAGCTTGCCGCCCAGGCGGATGATCTCCCCTTCGGGCAAAACAATTTCGAGACCGCGGACGTAGTTGCGGATAACGCCGTACCTGACCGCCCGGCTTCCGCCGGCGTTGGTGGCGATCAGGCCCCCGATCATGGCGCTCTCGTCTCCGGGGTGGGGCGGGAAAGAAAGCCCCGCCTCTTCGACCGCCCGGGAAAATTCCCCCAGCATAACGCCCGGTTCGACCACCGCCATCTGGTTGGCAAGGTCGATCTCGAGGATGCGGTTCATCTTTTCGAGAGCCAGGACGATCCCGCCATAGAGCGGGACGCAGCCGCCGCACAGCCCGGTCGCGCCTCCCCGCGGAGTCACCGGGATTTGGGCAGCGGAGGCCAGCCGCATGACCGCCGCCACTTCCTCCGTCCGCTCGGGCTTGACGACGACCTCCGGATAGCGGCCGATTTCGCGCAGCGAGAACTCGTCGTGGCTGAAGTCCTCGAGTTTCTCCCCGTCGGTGATGACATCCTCCGGACCGACTATGGCAACTAGCTTCTGGAGGATTTCCTGGCTGACCTTATTATACATTTATCTTACCCGACTCCCCCCACTTTATTGGATGATGATGTGCGGGATGCCGGCCTCCTTGAGCTGGGCGTTGAGGTTGGGGACGTCCGCTTCCATGATGGATTTGAGGGTGGCGATCTCCGCATCCGCCTTTCCCGCCAGCTCCTTGAATAACTCGAGCGACTGGTCGGTCGGCCGGGCGTCGGCGCCGGCCGTGATCGAAGCCAGGGCAGAGATTTTGTTGTCGAGCTTAACCGGATAGTTGAGCGGGTCTTGGCTGCTCTTGGATTTTGCCTGGATGAGGACATCCTCCACGGATGTCAGCTTCGCCCTGATTTTTTTGGACTCCTCGATTACGGCGGCGGCCTCCGGCCTTCCCTTGATGACTTCAGAGACGCGGTCGATCTCGGCCCGGACCTGACGCAGCTGATTGATCGCCCGGCTGACCTCGCTGAACTTGTCACGGACCCGGATCAGGAAATCGAACTGTTCCTGGAGTTCCTGCACAGAGGCTCCAATCCTGGGGTCCTTCTTCCACTCCCATTCCTGGATAACCGACTCCTCGCCTGTGGTCAGCTTGACTTGGTAGAGGCCAGGGACGGCGATCGGCCCTGTGCCGGAACCGCCCCAGAGCACCGCCCCCGGAACCCGCTCGGCATCGGGATATCGCATGTTCCAGCTGAATCGGTTCATCCCGGCTTCCGCCGGCGGGCGCCGGCTGTCTTCCCCCCCCAACATCCGTCTGAATTCGTCCCCGGATTCCGTTTCCGTCCTGGCCAGGCTCGAAAAAGTCCTGATGCGGGAGCCGTTGGAGTCCATGATCTCGAGGACGACTTCCTGCGCCGGTTTCTCCTTGAAATAATAATAAAAGACCGTCCCGGAAGGCGGGTTTTTCCCGGCGTTGGGCACCGGGAAGCCTCCGCCGCCCATCCTGTAGGCGTCGCGGGGCCGGAACAGAAAAGAGGAAGCGGCGGCGGTTTTCTCGTCCAGCTGATGGAGAGGGGTCAGATCATCCAGGATCCAGAAAGAGCGGCCGTGTGTGGCAACGACAAGGTCGTCATCCTTTACGACCATGTCGTGGATTGGCGTCACCGGAAGGTTGAGCTGGAGCGACTGCCAGATTGCGCCATCGTTGAACGAGACGAAGACACCGGTCTCGGTGCCGGCATAGAGGAGACCCTTGCGCTTGGGGTCTTCCCGGACGACCCGGACAAAGGTGTTCTTGGGCAGGCCGGTCACAAGCAGACGCCAGGTCTTCCCGAAGTCTTCAGTCTTGTAGATGTACGGTTTGAAATCGTCGAGCTCGTGCCGGTCGACGGCGAGATAGGCGGATGCCGGGTCAAAAGTGGAGAGTTCAATCATGCTGATCAGGCTCCATTTGGGGAGCTCTCGGGGTGTGATGTTCTCCCATGTCTTGCCGCCGTCGCGAGTCAGCTGGACCAAGCCGTCATCCGTCCCCGCCCAGAGGATGTTCGGGTCCTGGAACGATTCGGCCAGCGCGAAGATCGTGCAGTAGTACTCGACCCCCGTATTGTCCTGGGTGATCGGGCCGCCCGAAGATTGCTGCCGATCTTTGTCGTTGGTGGTTAAATCGGGGCTGATGACCTCCCAGCTCTGGCCTTCGTTTGTGGTCTTGAAAAGCACCTGAGCGGCGTGGTAAAGAACGCTGGGGTTGTGGCGGGAAGCCAGGATCGGAGCCGTCCACTGGTAGCGGTATTTGAGGCCCGCCGCTCCCGCTCCCATCGGGCTTTCCGGCCAGGCCGTGATGATGCGCTGCTGACGCGTGCGGTAGTCCCAGCGCGTGATGACACCGCTGTAGCTCCCGGCATAAACGATGTCGGGATCGTCCGGACGGGGAACTACAAATCCGCTCTCGCCGCCGCCCACGTCGTGCCAGTCGGGAGCGCCAATTCCGTAGCCGGCCGTGCGGCTGGCGATACGCACCGTGGAGTTGTCCTGCTGGGCCCCATAAACCCAGTAGGGAAAACGATCGTCCACGGCCACATGATAGAACTGGGCGGTCGGCTGGTTGTCCTGGCCCGTCCAGGAAAGGCCGCCGTTCGACGTCACGTTGGCTCCCCCGTCATTGGAGTTGATCATCCTCTGGGGATCCCCGGGGTCGATCCAGAGATCGTGGTTGTCACCGTGTGGAACCCGAATGGCAGCATAGGTCTTGCCTCCGTCTGTGGAGCGGTAAAAACCGGTGTTGAGAACATAGACGGTCTCAGCATCCTTGGGGTCAGCATAGATCCGGCTGTAGTACCAAGCCCTCTGCCGCAAGCGGCGGTCATCGTTGACCCTCTGCCAGGTGAGGCCGCCGTCGTCCGAGCGGAATACTCCTCCCTCGTCAGCCTCGACGATCGCCCAGACGCGGTCCGGGGCGACCGGCGAGACGGCGACTCCGATCTTCCCCAAAACGCCCTGGGGGAGGCCTTTGCGGCCCGAGATTTCCGTCCAGGTGGTCCCGCTGTCCGTCGACTTGAAGATTCCGCTGCCCGGCCCGCCGCTCGTCAGGCTGTGGGGAGTCCGGCCGGCTTCCCAGAGAGCGGCATATATTATCCGGGGGTTGGCCGGGTCGAGAGACAAGTCGATGGCCCCGGTCCTGGTGTTGCGGAAGAGGATCCGTTCCCAGGATTTCCCGCCGTCGATCGTCCGGAAGACGCCGCGCTCCTCGTTCGGCCCGTAGACGTGGCCGAGAGCGGCGACATAGACCAGATCCGGGTTCCGGGGGTGGATCCGGACCCGGGAGATCTGGCTGGTGTCGACCAGGCCGATGTGCTGCCAGGTCTTCCCGGCATCGGTGGACCTGTACATCCCATCGCCATGGGAGACGTTGCCGCGGATGGGCGCCTCCCCCATCCCGACATAGACGACGTTGGGATCATACTCGGAGACGGCAATGGCGCCGACCGATCCCGTCCGGAAAAAGCCGTCGGAAATGCACTTCCAGTTGAGCCCGCCGTCATCGGTCTTCCAGACGCCCCCGCCCGTGGCGCCAAAATAGTAGGTCTGCGCCTGGCTGGGAAGGCCGGCCACGGCCGTCACCCGGCCGCCGCGGAAGGGGCCGATGGAGCGCCATTCCATAGCCTTGTAGAGGCTCGAGTCGAGAGCGGCTGGCCGGCGCTCACGCTGGGCCGAGACGCCCCAACCGCTGGCGGAGAAGACGATCCCCGCAGAGATCAGGACGGACAAAGTCTGGAACATGGCTCTAAACGATGTCATGGCAAGGACTCCTTGTTTCTCAGGTTTTATAAACCAACCCCGGAATCATGTCAATCGGAGTTGGCGGGGAAAAGACAGCATGATCTGAGGCCGCCCTCTGAATTCCTCCAAGAAACCCGTGACGATGATCTCCTTCCCCGGGCAACTCTCGATACCGGGGAAAAACGGGAGACGGTTGCGCGGGATAGGCACTTCAAAGGCCCCATCTGCGGAACGCAGGTAAAGGAACGGCTTTTTCTGAGAAATCTCCGCGCAGCGGAAGCGCACCGAGATGACCTCTCCGAGCCGGCCCCGCACCTCGGAGACGGCAATGTCTGCGGGGGCTTCTTGACGCCAGAAGCCCCGGTTTTCCTTTCTGGCTTCAGCCTCGGCGGCCCGAAAACGTTTTTGATAGTCCTTTCTGTAAGGATATTTCAGGAAGGCGGCGGCAAAGCCCTGCCGGATGATGAAGTCATTGAAGAGCATTTCCTCCCCCGGCCAGACGTAGGCGAGGACCCGGCCGTGTTCGTCGAGGGGAGAGAAGTCATAAGTCAGGCGGACATCCCGGCGGTAGAGATGATGGAAAGCGAACCTCGTGGCCAGGAAGGCATGAAAGGCCACGTCTTCTCTTGAGTCGTCGATCTCCGGGCAATCTACACCGATGAGCCGGACCCGTCGTTCGACGCCGTCGGCGAATTTGACGGTGACCGTATCGCCGTCGGTGATCCGGACAACGGTGCCGGACCCGGGAAACGTGTCCTCACCGGCTGCAGGAAATCCTGGACATGCGCCTAAGAGAACCCCCAGTAAACAAGAGAGGAAGCTCCGGGCTAAAGGCGAATGTTTTCCATTTCCTTTCAAGGCGCTCGTTCTCTTTTATCCAGCGCGGCCCGGAGCCCGCGATCACGGCCGGACGAGATCATGCACCGCCCGGACGATGTGGGAGGAGCTGATCCCGTAGGCCTCCAGGAGCTCGCCCGGCTTTCCCGAGCGGGGCAACTCCCGGATGCAGAGATGGAGGATCTTGGCCTGGCCCGCCAGCGCGGCGGCGACCGCCTCCCCCAGTCCTCCCCCCGGAAAATGGTCCTCGACAACGACGACCCGGCCGCCCGTCTGAGCCACCTCGCGGGCGATCGTCTCGACGTCCAAAGGTTGGACGGAATACGCATCGATGACCCGCAGACCGATGTTCTTGCTCTTGAGCTCATCATGGGCCTTGAGGGCTTCGAGCACGGTGATGCCGGCAGCGACGACGGTGGCCGAGTCCCCATCCCCCCGACGCAGGACCTTGGACCCTCCGACGGCAAACTTCTCCTCCCTTGAATACAGGAGCGGCGTCGCCGGCCGTGTCGTCCTGATGTAAAAAATTCCTGGCTGGCGGGCAGCCGCCTCGACGCAGGCTTCAGTGGAAAACGCATCGCTCGGATAGAGGACGACACACCCCGGGATCGGCCGGAAGATGGCCAGGTCTTCGAGACCCATCTGGGACGGCCCGTCCTCGCCGATGCTCACGCCCACGTGAGACCCGCAGAGTTTGAGGTTGGCGAAGGAATAGGCGGCCATGCGGACCTGGTCGTGGGCCCGGCTGAGAAAGGCGGCGAAGGTGGCGATGAAGGGGATGTACCCCTTGGCCGCCATCCCCATGCCCATCCCGACCATGTTTTGTTCGGCGATATACGACTGGAAGGACCTCTCCGGGAAGGAAGCGAAGAATTTCTCGGCATAGGTCGAGTTCTTGACATCGCCGTCCAGGGCGACCACCCGGTCGTTCACCCGTCCGAGCTTTTCCAGGGCGATCCCGTAGGCCAATCGGGTGGCCGTTTTGTCGGCGTAGGCCGTCCGCTCAAAGGCAAACGTCTCCTTCGAACCCGGACGGAGCGCCTTTTTCGGAGGCCGGACGGATCCCTTCGAATCGACGGCCGGCATCGGCCCGAGCTCCCGGAGCGCTTTTTCGAGCTCGTCCTCCTTGAGCGGCTTGCCGTGCCATCCGTTTTTGTCCTCGATGAATGAGACGCCCTTGCCCTTAACCGTCTTGGCCAGCACGACCGCCGGGACGCCCGAAAAACGGACCTTCTTGAACGCTTCCAGGATGGCCGGGATATCGTGCCCGTTCACCCTGTGAACCGCCCAGCCGAAGGCCCTGAACTTGCGCGCATAGGCGCCGAGGTCGTGGCCGTGCATGGTGGCTTCAGATTGGCCGAGCCGGTTGACATCGATGACAGCCACCAAGTTCTTGAGCTTAAGGTGGGCCGCGGCGCCGGCCGCTTCCCAGACCGCTCCCTCGGCGCATTCACCGTCGCCCATCAGGACAAAAGTCCGGCCTGGAGAATGTCCCAGTTTTTGAGCGAGCGCGATCCCGACGCCGACCGAGAGGCCCTGACCCAAGGAGCCCGTCGCCGCCTTCACCCAGTTCATTCGCGGCGTGGGATGGCCTTCGAGGCGGGAGCTGATCTTGCGCAGGTCCAGGAGCTCCGTTTCCGGGATGATTCCCGCCTCGGCATAGGCCGCCCAGAGAATGGGCGCGGCGTGTCCCTTGGACAGGACGAATTCGTCGTTGCCCCAGTCTTCGGGGTCGTTGAGCCGGTACCTCATCTCGCTAAAAAACAGACAAGCCATGAGGTCCGCCATGGAAAGGCAAGTCGTGGGATGTCCGGAGCCGGCCCGGGTGGTCATGCGGAGAGAGTGGATGCGCAGCCGGGCGGCGATCCTGCGGAGGGCGTCGGCTTTGGTCATCGGTTTCATCCTTTCCTTGAAGCTCTTACCCGAAGGAAGCTCATTATATTATCATCGCGATGAATGGTACAGCCCTTTTGCGGCTCGTCCTTTTGTTTGCGTGTTTTCCTTACCTGCGCGCGCTACCATTGTTGAAAGAAGGGGTGGCGCAGGGCCAGCTCCGCGACAGGACCCCTTCTTTCATCCCGAATTCTCACCCATGTGGGTGAGGAATCCGCCCGAAAATCACCTCGAGAATCCCCTCCGGCGGTTATTGACCCTTTCGGGCACCCGCCAGACAATAGGCGGCGAGGACGAAACTCCGCTCAGGACAGAAGGACCGTATAAATGGAAGATATGTACTGGAAGGCCGGACAGGTCCTGGACGTTCTGCACAAAATCGAGCTCATCGTGGCTGAGTTGTACAGACGCTTCTCCCATTCCTTCGACCAGGATAGAGTCTTTTGGGAAAACCTGAGCCAGGACGAAGAAAGCCATGCCGTCATGGTGACCGAGCTTAAAAATACACTCTTTAAAAACGGCTCGCCGTTCGAGCTCGGGAAAATCAACCTCTTAGCCCTCAGCACGTACCGTCAGGGAATAGAGACCCAGCTGGGCCGCCTTGAGAGGGGCGAGCTCCGCCGGCAGAACGCCTTCTTCATCGCCCGGGACTTTGAGAAGACTCTGATCGAACGCCGCTTCTATGAATCGATCCAGAGCGAAAACCCGGACTACAGGGCCATCCAGGATAAGATCCGGAAAGAGACCGAGTTCCATCTGCAAAAATTGGAGAATTATATTAAAACGCTTTTTCCTCTCTAGAACCGGATGAAAACACAGCCATGAGACTGACCGTTACACTGAACGAGGCGATCGAGCTCGAGGAGAGGATCCAATCCTGCTATGGACTCTTGAGCAAGGTCGCGCAGGACGGCATCGCGGACGAGCTGAGACAGCTGGCCCGTGAAGAAAAAAGCCATGTCAATGTCCTCCGGACGGGAAAGAATTTTGTCATCCGGGCGCCGGACGTGTTCGGCCAGGAGATGGTCTCCGACACCGAGATCCGTCTGGGCATCAAGGCCGCGGCCGACCTCGAGGAAGGACTGAAAGCCCAGAAAATGGAATACCCACAAGCCCTGAAGAGGGTTTATGACCTCGAGAAAAAGTACGAGCGGATTCACCTGAACACGGCGGTGGAGGTCAAGGATTACACCCTGAAGAAGCTCTTCGAGGCCCTCGCCCGGGCGGATGCCGAACACCGCCAGCGGCTGGAGCGGCTGATCGCCCGGCTCTGAGCCCGTTTATTGAAGCTGTCTTCTGACTCGTGAGAAGTGGGGATAGAGCTTCAAGGCCTTCTCAAACTCGGCTTTGGCCTCGGCGTCTTTGCCCAGGCCGCGCAGTCCCAATCCCAGAAGAAAGTGCAGGTTGGCTTGCCTTCTCTGGGCCGACTCCTTCTCGCCAAACTTGGCAAAGTAATCCATGGCCGGGGATTTTTCCAATTTTTCGCGGGCCAGCCGGACCAGGCGCTCAAAAGCCTCTCTTGCCAGCTCTGTTTCTCCCCGGGCGTCCAGGGCCGTGCCGACGAAATAGTAGACCTCGGCATCCCTGCCCCCTGAGGCCGGCCTCCCCACCTCGAGGTTTTCCGGATACTCGAGCGCGGCCCGAAAATCAAGCAGCGCCCTATCGGTCTTCCCTTCGGTCATCGCTTTCTGCCCCCGCAGAAGGTGGGCATCGACATAGACACCATGAATCGCCCCGCCCCCTTCCCAGACATGGAAATGATGTCCTTCCAGAAGCTCGATCGCCCTATCGTACTGGCCGAGCTCGACGAGCAGGACGATTTCCCGGGCCAGCGAATCGTCCCTCCCGGCTACGACCACGTGGTTTCCCGACAGGACGTCCAGCCTTTTCTGCGGCGCGACGTCGGACAAGTCGTAGAGCTCATCGAGCTCGGAAAAAAGACGAGGGTCCGCAGGATCGCAAGCCACGGCCTTTTCAAGATGCGCTACGGCCCGCGGCAGGTCGCCTTTCACCCGGGAATAGGCCAGGCCGAGGTTTCGGTGGGCGGTGGCGAATGTACCGACCAAACCGGCGGCCTTCTACCATTCTGCCATAGGCGCCTCGGGCTGCCCGTCGCAAAACAGGTTCCCCAGGTAGTAGGGAGCTCGGGCATCCCGGGGAGTTGCGCTCTCCGCCCACCTCAGGACGGCGATGTCGTCAAGGCGAAAAGGAAAGCCATAATCCGGAGCCATCGTTATGGCCGTTTGGAGGCGCTGCCGAGCGCCGGTTCTGTCCCCCGATTTGTGACAATAAAAGGCCAGGTCGTAGTGGAGCATCGGGCCGGAAGACTCGGCCGCTCCATCTGCAAGGGGGCTGAGGACAGAGACGGCGTCGCCATATAGGCCGCAGGCCGCATAATCCCAAGCCAGCTCCAGATAGTTCTCCACGGCATCCCGCATCTTGAGTTTTAGACCAACAGCCATATCGTCGGCGTCCTCTTCCAGCCCGCGGGCCGACAGGATCATTCGGAGCTCATTGGCTGCCCAAAAATCTAAAGGGTCGGCAGCCAGGCTCTGCCTGGCCATGCCCTCCGCTTCCTCGAGCCGGCCGAGAATCCGGAGCAGGGTCGCTTTGAGGTCTCCCCCACGGCTGTCCAACGCGTTCATCGCCAGGGCGCGTTCAGCCTGCTCGAGGGCTCTAAGATATCGTCCCCGGCCGGCGGCGAGCTCGGCCATCTGGAGCGCGGCCGGCGCTGTCCAGCCGGCGTCCCAGGAAGAGCGGCCGAAGGCCTCCTCCGACTCCGCTTCTCTTCCCAGAAACCTCAAAGCGACTCCCAGGTAATAGAGCGCTTCTCCCTCCTTCGGCCGGGTGTGGTCCTTGCCCGCGCGGGCAACCGCCCGGAGGAGATGCTTCTCGGCTTCGGCAAACATCCCCCGCATCAGATAGAGGCGACCCAGGGCGGTGTTGACACGACAGTCGTCAGGGTCCCTTTTCAGCGCTTCTTCATAATAAGGATATGGCTCTAAGACGGGATTGAAAAACTGCTCGAGGCGAAGGCCCGCAAGATACAGCTCTTCGTTCGTCCTGATTTCCGGCGGTGCCGGAGGCGGAGTCACCGGATCGGGGAGAGATAGCGATCCTCTTTGTTGCGGCCGGTAGCCAACGAGTTCCCGGCCGTCCTCAGCGATCAGGGAAAGGTGGAGGGACTTCTCCTCAATCGGCTGCGCCAGCTGGACCTCGGCCGTGAACGGATCGCCGGGACTGAGGTCGGCCGTTTTCTCGAAAACCACCCTCTCCCCTGCTTTGAGGAGTATCCGCGCGTTTTCATGGACTGCCGTCGTGACAACACCCAGAAAGACTCTGCCTCCTTCCCTCACCTCCAGGTTGCAGGCGGCATCCGCGTTGGCCTTCTTGACCGCTCCGATGGCACGTATCGGATACCAATATTGAGTGACTGTCTTGACCTCGCCCGGCGCGATCCAGCTGTAATCGGGTTGGTTGTCCGAAAACGACCCGAACATCAGCTCGAGGTAGGGGCCGTCGCGGTCGGTCAGGATCTTCTCCCAGCGCGCTCCCTCGCTCCCCGTTCCCCAAGTCCAAAACTTTTTTCCCGGGACGAGCGCATGGTCTCCGACAAAGACGACGCCGGCGTTTCGGCCGTGGTCATAGCCCGCGAGGAAATCTTCCTCAGACTCAAAGGCAAAAAAGGAAGTCGGCGAGGGGTGGTTTTTCCACCAGGAGACATCCACGCCTTGGGTATAGTCGACGCCGTTATAGACTTCGCGGGAGATGGGCCAACGGGAAAATTGGTTCTTCCCGTGAAACGTGGCCAGCCCTGTGCTCGGCGGGAAGATGATTTGGTAGTCTTCGTTAGCGTGGACGGCGGCGTTGGCCCAACAGAGGATCGAATGAGCGAAAGGGGTGCGGTTGATAACCCGGTAAGCGACTTCGAGGACCGAACTTCCCGGACGGAGGGTCAGACCGACAAGCCAGCGCATCCGCTGGCGGAGCTCCAGCTCGCCTACCCAGACGGTTTTGCTCCCGTCGGGGTTTTCAGTGATCGTCCAATCCACCGGCATGAAGGTCGTGGCCCGGTGATGATGGGGGACGTTCCACTCCACTCCCCCCGAGATCCAGGCGCCGAGCATTCCGATGAGGGCCGGCTTGATGACGTGCTGACGATAAAAGAAATCATAGCCGTTCGTCTTGTCGAACGCTTCGAAGATCCGGCCTCCGACCTCGGGCAATATGCAGTAGCGGACGTATTCGTTCTCCAGAACAAGGGCCGCATACGTCTTTTCCACACGCTCGTCGGTCAGCACATCGAGGAAGGGATAGGGATAGACCGGGCCCTTGGCGCCCTGATAGGCTCGGCCAAAATAAAACATCGGGTTGCGTTCGGGCGCCCCGGGAAGGTAGGTCGGGATGACAAGATTCTCCCGCCTGACAGAAACAGCCGGGTCGGCCGGCCACGAATACGGCCCGCCGAAAATGATGACGCCTTCGATCCCAGCCAGCAGAATGCAGAGCCGAAGGGAACCCTTCTTCCTCATCTTTTCTAAGACCGCCAGGACTGCGGAAAGAAGAGCTTCTCGAAAAGGGCCAGGGCATAGAGGTCGGTCATGCCGGCGATGAAGTCGGCAGCCCGCCTTTCCATGGAACCTCCCTTGGGCAAAGGC
>Ga0105100_10001116_pt1 | contig 15791 bp, 17 predicted proteins | sample PPLLak12cMay2015_2_FD_87033 | JGI IMG/M metagenome (GOLD analysis project Ga0105100, IMG submission 87033) | Freshwater sediment microbial communities from Prairie Pothole Lake near Jamestown, North Dakota, USA - PPLs Lake P8 Core (1) Depth... | ecosystem: Environmental > Aquatic > Freshwater >...
CATTCCGAAATCAAATGCGACTGATTGGTTGGAAGCATATGGAGAATTTGAAAAATGAAACGTGTAAACTTAGCCTCAGTTAAGGATCAACTGTCTAAATATTTACGCCAGGCTGAAAAGGAAGAGATTCTCATCACTCGCCATGGCAAACCGGCAGGGGTGTTGATTGGATTTGCCAGCGAAGATGACTGGTTTGACTACCGGCTGGAGAATGACCCGCGCTTCCTAGCAAGAATTGCCTCCGCGCGCGAGAGCTTAAAGGCAGGACGGGGGGTGAGGATCGAAGACCTGGAGGAATAATCAATTTGGCTGGTTATTGGCTTCTTTCTCGCAGCGATGCTCTCGCGTCTCTGCGTCCCAGGTGACGCTCCGCGTTCAGAACCGATATCCGGGAATTATTTACTCTGTCGCAGAATTAGTTATTGTATAAGTCAGTTGGGTATGGGTATCTGGAGAGAGGGATTGGGGAAGCAACAATTGTGCACGGAGCGTAAGATCAATGTCTCAACGCGGAGCGTTGAGACGAGAACAGAGTCGATGGAAAATCAATTTTGGTTGGATATTTTTGAAGAACCTTTCTGTCGTTCCTGCACCACGCGCACCAGATAGTGGCAGGTATCTTCCTTAAAGAAATCCTTCAGTGCTGCCTGGATGGAGTGATCCAATTCTTCCGCTGTGCCGGCTTCGACTTCGATCGGATAACCCATGGCTCGGGCTTTGAAACCACCCCCAGGTGAGTCTTCGACGAAAAAGATGACCTGTCCCATTCAACCCTCCGAATTTATTCATAACTGAACTTGATTTATTTCCCGAACAACTCCTGGATAAGCTGATTCCGATCCAAATCCAAATGATATGCAACGTCTGTCAAGATAGCGTTCAGAGTACCAATTCGCAGCTCTGGATGACCAGGTACCTTGATGTGATGCTCGCCATTTTCCAGGGTGGTTAAACGAATATGGCTACCGGTCTGCCTGGTTACCGTGTAGCCATATTTGCCAAGCAACTTTGCCAGCTCCTGGCCTCCGATATCTCTGGGGAGCTTCATAAAGCGAACACCTCATCCCTGACCAGGTGCATCCTTACCAGATTTGGCCGCTGATGCTCTTCAAAGTGACAAACCAGGGCATCTGATATAGAAGCTCTCAAATCTTCCCAATTATCCGCTTCTGTAAAGATTGAAAAGCCAAGTGCTCTAGCAGTAAAACCACCTTCGGGGGCTTCTTCAACAAGAAAAATTACTTCTGACATGGAGATCTCCAAATATATAAAATTATACCTTATCGACCAGATACCCCCGCGCCTCCCAGGCCATGTACAGCGCCAGCGAGCCGGCTACGGCGGCGTTGAGCGAGGCGACCTGGCCGCGCATCGGCAGGCGCAACAGCACGTCGCAGGAATCACGCACCAGCGGGCGCAGGCCCTGGCCCTCGCTGCCCACCACCAGCGCCAATGCGCCATCCAGCCGCACCCGATCCGGCAGGGAGGCGCGAGGGTCGTTTTCCAGACCTACCACCCAGACGCCAGCCTCCTTGAGCAGCGCGATGGCCTGCGCCAGGTTGGCCTGAGCTACCAGCAGGTGCTCGCAGGCGCCGGAGGAGGCACTGACCACTGCCGGGGTCACTTCAGCCGTGTGGCGCAGCGGGATGACGGCACCGTGCACGCCCACGGCATCGGCGGTGCGCAGCAGGGTGCCCAGGTTTTGGGGGTCCTGCAGGGCGTCCAGCAGCAGGATGAACGGGGGTTCGCGGCGCTCGCCTGCCCGTTCCAGGATGTCTGGCAGCCCTATATATGGGTACGCGCTGGCTTCGAGCGCAACACCCTGGTGAGCGGGTGCGATGGCATCCAGGCGGGAGCGCGGAGGGCGCTCGACCGGGACTTTTCTGTCTTTGCAGAGCTGGAGAATTTCTTCCAGGCGACCTTTGGGCTGCGCACCTTCGGCTACCAGCAGGCGGAAGGATTGCCGCCGCCCGGAGTGCAGGATTTCATAGACTGGATTGCGACCATAGAGCCATTCGTGCATTGATATTACCTGTGTTGAATGTGAGCGCAGAGCACTGGTGGGAGGTTTCAACGCTCCGCGTTGAAACCAGGGATGCTCCGCGATGAAACCAGGGAAAAGGGGCAATCTAACAGCCTGTCCTGGCGGACAGTCCAGGGATTGCCCTACATTTTCCAGCGCCAGGTGCTGCCGTCTTTGGTGTCTTCCACCAGGACACCCAGGCTAGCTAACCGGTCGCGGACCTGGTCGCCCAGCTGCCAGAGCTTCTGCTGGCGCAATTCTGATCGCACCTGCACCAGGAGGTCGACGAAGGCATCCGCCGGAGTGACTGTCACCTTCTCACGACGCAGGCGCAGGCCGAACACCCCCGCCAGCTCGACGAGCAGCTCCTGCGCCGGCTCCAATTGACCGGCGGACAAACCGGTATCGCGCGCCTGGTTGATGGCACGCACCAGCTCGAAGAGATACCCCAGGGCACCGGCGGAGTTGAAATCGTCGTCCATAGAGTCAAGGAAGCCCTGGCGCGTGGTTTCCATCTGCCGGGACAGGACTGCTTCGTTCTCAGTGGTTGAGGCGGAGACGGAGGAAGCTGCCCTGCCTGGAGCGAGTACAGCGCCCGGACGCAGAGCGGAGCGCAGGCGCTCCAACCCGCGTTCCGCCTGAGAGATGACCTCGTCGCTGAAGGCCAGCGGGTTGCGATAGCTGGAGTTGAGCACCATGAGGCGCAGGACATCGGCTTCGTGCTGCGCCAGGAAGTCCCGGATGGTGACCAGGTTGCCCAACGACTTGGACATCTTTTCGCCCGACAGCTGCAGCATGCCGTTGTGCACCCAATAACGGGCAAAGAACTTGCCGGTCAGGCTTTCGGTCTGGGCGATCTCATTTTCGTGGTGCGGAAAGACCAGGTCGTTGCCGCCGCCGTGAATGTCGATCTGCTCTCCCAGGTGGGTGAGGTTCATGGCCGAGCATTCGATGTGCCAGCCGGGGCGGCCCTGACCCCAGGGACTGTCCCAGGCCGGCTCGCCCGGTTTGGCAGCTTTCCACAGGGCAAAATCCATGGGGTGCTGCTTGCGAGCATCCACTTCGATGCGCGCTCCGGCCTGCATGTCGTCGAGCTTGCGGCCCGATAATTTGCCGTAATCCGGGTCGCATTCAACCCGGAAGTAGACATCTCCGCCAGCCGGATATGCCAGGTCTTTCTCTACCAGCCGGGTGATCATCTGGATGATCTGGGGCATCTCGGAGGTGGCACGCGGGTTTACGGTGGCTTCCAGGACGTTGAAATCCGCCAGGTGGTCGCGAAATTCGCGGATGTAGCGTTCGGATAAGTCAAACGGATCCACCCCTTCCTGGGCAGCAGCCTGGATGATCTTATCATCGACATCGGTGAAGTTCATCACATGCAGCACCCGGAAACCGCGATATTCAAGAAAGCGGCGGATGACATCGAAGACCAATGTTGACATGGCATGCCCGACATGCGCCCGGGCGTAGACGGTGGGCCCGCAGACGTACATGCGCACCACCCCTGGCTCGAGGGTTTCAAAGTCTTCTTTTTTACGGGAGAGGGTATTGTAGATGCGCAACGCCATGCAGGACCTCCAATGATTCAGAAAAAGACGAGTGAAAAACTGGCAATTTATCCTTGAGCGATAAATGGCTGGCCACCTTCGTCTCAGATATCAGCTGTTATCCTGGTAGATGCGAGCGAAAATCATGCGGCCGGCAGCGGTCTGCAAGACCTTGGTCACCACCACGCCGGCCCGCCTGCCGATGAATTCCTTGCCGTCTTCCACCACCACCATGGTACCATCGTCAAGGTAAGCAATCCCCTGGCCGGACTCACGCCCTTCCTGGATAACATCAATCGTGACGACCTCACCGGGCAATAAAACCGATTTTACGGCATTGGCCAGCTCGTTGACGTTCAGCACCGCCACGCCCTGAAGCTCTGCCACGCGGTTGAGGTTGTAATCGTTGGTCAGGATCGGACAGCGCAGCTGGCGGGCGAGAACCACCAGTTTATCGTCGACCTCCCGAACGCCTTCCACGTCGATGTCGCTGATGCGCACGGGCACCGTGGTGTCTTTCTGCAGCTGTGAAAGCACTTCCATGCCGCGCCGCCCGCGCTGCCGGCGAAGTGCGTCGGGGGAATCGGCGATATATTGGAGCTCGTTCAACACGAAGCGCGGGATCATCAACGTGCCAACCAAAAACCCGGTGCGAGCAATATCGGTGATGCGCCCATCGATTATCACGCTGGTATCCAGCAGGATATTGCGTCCCGAAGCTGGTGTCTGATCTGCGGCTTCGGCGCCTTCGCTCGACCCGCGATGCCTGCGACCGGGGACAATCTCGAAGATTTCTTTTTGGCGCAAGACGAATATCATCACGCCGAAATACACGAAGACCACGACTGCCAGGAATGGCAGGATTTGCCCGAACGGCCTGGGTAACAGGGACAGCGGAAAGGAGAGCAGGGCTGCGATCAACAGGCCGACAACCAATCCCAGCAAGCCAGCCATCAGGGATTGGGAGGAGACTTTCGACAGGTTGGATAAAATCCAGCGGGCAGGGCGGGTGGTGATAAATGGAGTCAGCACCAGGCCGAATAATGCTCCCACCAGGGCCATCACGGCGGCGTAAAACTCTTTCTGCCCGCCGAACGGCTGTCCCATGGTATATCCCCAATACCCGGCCAGCGTCCCAAAAACGACCATTCCGATCAAGCGAAAAATGAATTCAATTCCGATCATTTCGAGTACTCCAAAAAGAAAGAGCGCCAGGAGCGCTCACATCTTTAATACCCGATTTGTGCAGGGGAACCAACTGAGGAGGGCTTATAATAAAACAGACAATTTCGACAATGAATGATTGCAGATGAACCCTGAACAGGCTGGATCGTGTGAGCGTTTAATTTTTAGTTTTATCAAATACCACAAATAATAATTCAAATAATTGCATGATTATTATAAAGCATAATACGTCCCGCGCATCACCAATCTGTGGGCAATACCTGTTTAGATGCGTGCATATTCCCGTTTTATGATGGGTGAACCAGAAAATCCAAATATAGATTCTGCGCTTCGATCAGATTGACAATTAATAATAGATTCTTTGCTGCGGACGAATTGACAATTTAAGGAGGAGACCATGACCACGGCTGCAATCAGCTCTTCCCATGCGCTCGACGAGAAAGAATACCGGCGGCGCATCCGGGCCTGGACGATGTATGACTGGGCAAACTCGGCTTTTGCCACCACTATCCTGGCCGCGGTTTTACCGGTCTATTTCAGCCAGGTAGCGGGAGCGACCTTACCGAGCGCGACCATTGCTACAGCCTACTGGAGCACCGGGCTGAGCGTTTCGCTGCTGTTCATAGCGGTCCTCTCACCGATCCTGGGCACGATTTCCGATGTCATGCGCGGGAAGAAACGCTTCCTGGCGATATTTGCCGGCATCGGAATTGTCAGCACGGCGCTGCTGGTGCTGGTTAGCACAGGCGATTGGATCCTGGCTTCAATCTTCGGAATCATCGGCAGGATTGGCTTCAGCGGAGCGAATACCTTCTACGATGCCCTGCTGCCGCACGTCGCCAGGGAAGAAGACCGGGATGCGGTTTCGGCGCGCGGGTATGCCATGGGATACCTGGGCGGGGGCATCCTGCTGGCGATCAATATCGTGATGATACAGTTGCTGCCCGGCACCTGGGGAGCGCGGCTTTCCTTTCTAAGCGTGGCTGTGTGGTGGGCGGTATTCACAATCCCGCTGATGCTGCGCGTACCAGAGCCTCCCGCAGCGACTGTCATCCTTGAGCGGGGCGAGAAGATCCTGACGACCAGTTTCAAGCGCCTCAGAGAGACCCTGCGGGATATCCGCCGTTATCGGGAGTTATTCAAGTACCTGCTGTCGTTCCTCATCTACAACGATGGGATTGGTACGATCATCGGCGTGGCGGCTATTTACGGTGCAGAGCTCGGATTCGGATCGGTGGAATTAATCCTGGCCCTGCTGCTGGTGCAGTTCGTGGGCATTCCATACAGCCTGATCTTCGGAGGCTTACCCGGAGGCCGTTCGAAACGCAGCGGCTTCTACCTGGCTTTCGTGCTGTTCAACCTGGTAGCTTTACCCCTGGCGGGTATCGGCGCATCCAGAGTGCTGCCTCCCGCAACCAGCGGTGCACCTGCTGCCCCCTTCCTGGCCAGCGACACGGCTGCCGGGGAGGGATCTTACCCAGCCGGGTCAGATGCCATCCAGACGGCAGGTGTATGGGAGCTGCTGGCGGTGCCAGCCAGCGAAGTGGGAGAGAAGGAAGACCTGGCGCTTATAACGACGAACGATCCCGGTGCAACCCTGGACTTTGCTTTCAACGGCCAGAAGGTGCAGGTCACCTACAGCCTGGGACCGGAGGGCAGTGATTGGGAGGTTTTCCTGGATGGCCAGCCGGTGATCGACCCGGACAGTGGTAATCCGATGGTGATCGAGGGGTTCAATCCCACCGTACGTCACGAAGTCAGCTCAACGATTTCCGCGGAAAATCCGGGAGAACACAGGCTCAGCCTGGTGAACAGCGCTGCAGGTGGAGCGATGTCGATTTCGGGGATAACAGTGCTGCCTGGAGCCCGGCAGAGCAATTTGGGCATCATCCTGGGCCTGATCCTGGCGCTGGAAGCGCTTGGACTGCTGCTGGCATTCCTGGTTGGGCCGCGATTTTTCAGCGGCCTGGCTGGCAGACTGACTACCCAGACGAGCATCCTGCTGGCACTGGTTTTTTATGCAGTGGTGGCAGTATGGGGATTCTTCCTGAATTCGGTGGTGGAATTCTGGTTCCTGGCATGGATGGTAGCCGTAGTGCAGGGCGGCAGCCAGGCATTAAGCCGCAGCCTGTATTCATCCATGTCGCCGGCAGCCAAGAGCGGGGAATTTTTCGGCCTGTTTGGGGTCATGGAAAAATTCTCGGCTATCATCGGCCCGCTGTTGTTCGCCATCGCGGGGGTGATGTTCGGCAGCAGCCGCCCGGCGGTACTCAGCCTGATCCTGATTTTCATCCTGGGAGGCTACCTGCTAACGCGTGTCAACGTGGAGGAAGGCAAGCGCGTGGCTCGGGAGGAGGATGCCCTATACTTTACAGAGACGTCTCCATCCTGACGCCTGCGATCTGCGGGTGTGCTTAAGCCACACCAGGAGGTTTTCCGAATACTTCTTCGCGATAAGCCGACATCGAACGGTAAATCCACATCCCCAGGGTGAAGAGAATTACCAATAACCAGTATACAACTGCCAGAGGACCGAAGGTGGTCTTCCAGCGCCCGCTGTCTGCCAGGTAATAAGCACCGTCTGGAACGCGCACGTAGCGGCCGTCTACGATCCGCAGGTGCTGGAGATAGCGGTGGTAATTCTTCATATCCATGAATAAATAATCGGTATACTTCCCGTGTGTATCCCAAAAAATCAAGAAGCGGACGTTTGCAAGCTTTTCCGGATTGGAGGGAATTTGACGGGTGCCCTGCAATTCAGCCAGTAAGGCACCGTCTCCACTGCGGAGGGTATTTTCCAGGTCGGTCAACAACGGGCTGGGGACGGCGTAGCGCTCCTGGTATGCCTCGGTAAAGTAGGCAGGATCGTAACGAGTCAGGCCAATTATCCAGGTGACCAGCAAAAAAATGCCCGCCAGAACGATTGGCAATAGCAGCAAGCCGATAACATACGGCAGATCAATAAACTTTCGAGTTTTCATAATCCATCTCCGCCAGCGAAATCAACCTGAGGCTGATTGTAATTCAGACTGGCACAATATTAACATTCCAACTCGCTGAAAAGTTCACACAGGCGAACTATTTCTCCCCGTTAACCTTCATGGTAGGATTGTGCTTGAGATCACGATATTTCGGCGTCTCTATCCCCTTCGGGAGGCTTGATTGTCGAATTTACCCGCCAGGGAACAGAAACAATTCATACGTTCGATGTTCGGCCGGATTGCGCCGCGCTACGACCTGATGAACCGCATCATGACCGCAGGACAGGATTTGCGCTGGAGAAAAGAAGCGATCCGGCACGCCAACCTGCGGGCAGGAGGACTGGTGCTGGATCTGGGTGCCGGCACAGGAGACCTGGCGCGCGAAGCCCTTCGCCAGCAGCCCGCCTGTCGGCTGGTATGCGCCGACCTGACACTGGAAATGATGTTCATCGGCCAGGAACGCACACATTCTTTGATTGGAGAAGGAGCGGTGCTGGGCTGGACAGCTGCAGACGCGCAAGTCCTACCCTTCCCGCAGGGATCTTTCCAGGCAGTGGTCTCCGGTTTCCTACTGCGCAACGTTCATGACGTGCGGCAAAGCCTGGCCGACCAGTACCGGGTGGTCGAAGCGGGAGGTTGGGTCGTGGCGCTGGACACCAACCCACCCCCCAAGAACATGCTCACACCTGTGATCCACTTCCACCTGCGCAGAGTCATACCGACCCTGGGGAGGATCATCGCAGGCCATCCACAAGAATACCAGTACCTGCCTGCTTCCACCGAAGGCTTCCTGCAACCCGAAGAATTATCGCAGCGCTTCATCGAAACCGGGTTCGTGGAAGTGGGATTCGAGCGCCTGATGCTGGGGACGGTATCGATCCACTGGGGGCGAAAACCGCTGAATGAACCTGTTTAGAGGCAATACGAGGGACAGAGGATGGTTGTGAAACCTGCAGAGAAAAAACGCCTGGTGGTGGGGATCAGCGGAGCCTCGGGAGCGATCCTGGGAATCCGGTTTTTAAACGCATTGAAAGAGCTGGGGGTTGAATCGCACCTGGTCATCAGCCCTGCGGCAGAGAAAACGATCAACCAGGAGACCGGCTGGCAGGTCAGCCAGGTTCAGGAGCTGGCGAGTGCGGTATACCGGTACGAGGATATTGGCGCCAGCATCGCTTCCGGTTCTTTCAAGTGCGATGGGATGGCTGTGATCCCCTGCTCGATCAAAACACTCTCGGCGATTGCCAACTCATACTCGGCCGACCTGCTAGCACGCGCAGCCGATGTCACACTAAAAGAAGGCCGCCCGCTGCTGCTGGTGGTGCGTGAAACCCCGCTGCACCCAGGACACCTGAGGCTGATGACAGAGGCTGCCAATGCGGGAGCAGTGATCTTTCCGCCGGTGCCAGCTTTCTATGCCAAGCCGCATAGCATCGAGCAGGTGGTCGATGACATGGTCGGTAGGGCGCTGTTAAGGCTGGGAATAGACAACGACCTTTACACGCGCTGGACTTAAAGCTGATCCAGGAACCATATCAAGCCAGTGTCCACCCCCAGAGAAATCCAGGCTGACTTAGAAAAAGCCGCCCGCTGCGGCGAACCTTCGTACGTGTGGCGCGCAGGCCAACAGCGCAGGCTTAACATGATCCTGGAGGCAGCCGGAGAGCGCCTGCAGGGGCGACTGTTGGAAAACGGCTGTGGAATCGGCATGTACCTCGAGCATCTCGCAGCGCTTACCGGCAGGGTGACGGGTTTGGAATACGATTTCAGCCGCGCCGTGAAGGCAGGACAGGCAGCAGCCCGCATGCACAATGCTGCTGTAACCTGCGCAGCCGGGGAAGAGCTGCCCTTCCCGGATGGGAGCTTCGACCTGATCCTGAGCCACGAGGTACTGGAACACGTGCGAGACGACCGCCTGGCAGTGCAGGAAATGGTGCGTACGCTGCAGCCAGGGGGCAGGATCATCCTGTTCGCTCCGAACCGGGGCTATCCATTCGAAACGCACGGCATTTACTGGAGGGGGCGGTACCACTTCGGAAATGTCCCCCTGGTGAATTATCTTCCCTGGAGCCTGCGCAACCGCCTGGCTCCGCATGTGCGGGTTTACAGCGCAGGGATGCTCAAAAACCTGTTCCAGGGCCTGCCGGTTCAAATAGTACAGCGGACGGTGATCTTCGGCGCATACGACAACATCATCGCCCGTTTCCCGGCTTCCGGGAAAGCATTGCGCTCAGTGCTGCGATTCCTGGAACGCACTCCACTGCGAATCTTAGGCCTGTCACATTTCTGGGTGCTGGAGAAGGTCGCGCTGGAAAATCGATAGAGGCCGTACATATTTTTATGCAGCTAAGCAGGTTGAAATTTTATTGAATAAAAGAGCGGATTATGCATAACGAATTATCAGACCTTCATTTCTCGGGGCAGGCTCTGAACAGAGTGAAGGGTCCAGATCCCCGGCGAAGTACGCCAGGACTGGCCTTCATTGCGTTCAGGATGACAAATAAGATATGGATCTGGAGGTAGTGTTTTATAAATTTACTAATGGCTGCCGAAAATCGTAGATGCCATCGCGGATCGCCCAGCTGCACCCGCAGGAAGGGCAGTCCAGTCGGTCTCCGGATTCTGCCAGCGGGTGGAAGGTGCACTCCGGGCAGCGGAAGAAATCGCCTGCTGGGATTTCGGCGGTCTCGCCCGGGACGGTGGAACGCAGGAAGACGCTGGGAGTGAGCTGCCACCAGGCGCCGCTCCACTGAAAAAGCGCATCCAGCTGAACCAGCAGCCCCAGGGGGAAAAGGCGCTTCATCCACTCAATCCGAAAATGTGAGACTGTCAGCTGGCGCTCGAGCCTGAAACCGGCGGCAGCAAGCCAGCCGCGCACTGCGCGCGGGTGGAAATCGAAGTTGAGCTCGGCAAATTCGACAGGTGCCAGGGAAAAGGGATTCCAGGACTGCTTCCCCTGCCAGTAGCGCAGGATGGCTTTCAGATTGCGCTTGTTGGCATATTCTAAAACAAAAACCGCCCCCGGCTGCAGCACCTGGTGCACCTGCTCCAGGGCCAGAGCCGGCTCCTGCAGGTGGTGCAGGGTGCGGATCATCGTGGCAGCGTCAAACAAGCCTGCGGTGAAGGGCAGGCGATACACGTCGGCAGCCACATAGATATAACGCTCGCTGATACCCAGGCGCTCCTGCGCCAGTTTCAGCTGTGAAAGCGAGTAATCGAGCAGCACGATGCGGGGGAAACCCGTATAGCGCGGCGTATTGCGCCCCGCGCCGGCCCCCAATTCCAGCAGCAATCGCCCGGAGGGAGGCAACAGCCTGCGCAGGGCGATGGCTTCGACCCGGTCTTCGTATTCCCTCTCGCCCCGATCCCAGAAATTCGCCTGGTATTCGGAGCCCTCGTAGTCACAGACCGGGGGATGCTGCATTTTCATGACAGTTGCAATCGAATCACTACCCAATTCAGGCAGGTGCTGAATTCCCCGCTTCCTTCACATCCTGCAGCGACCCATTGTATCCACGACCCAGGCCGCGATAGTAGAAACCCAGCCTGCGCATGGCCTCCGGATCGTAGATATTTCGCCCATCAAAGATCACCGGCTGGCGCATGACCTGCCGGAGGTGCTGCATGTCAATCTGCTTGAATTCGTTCCACTCGGTCACCACCACCAGGGCATCGCAATCCTGTGCCAGCGCGTATACGTCCTGGCACATCTCCACATCGGGCAGGCTCGTACGTGCGACCTCCATGGCGACCGGGTCATAGGCCCGCACGCTGGCGCCGGCCGCGATCAGGGCATTGGCCAGGTCAATCGAAGGGGAATCGCGCATGTCATCGGTGTTGGGTTTGAAGGAAAGACCCAAAAGTCCGATGTTTTTTCCCTGCAGATCACCCAGCATCTCCCGGATGCGGTTCACCGCCATCGGACGGCGGTCATCGTTGATTTCCATGACCGCGTACAGCAGCTGCGGGTGGCGGCCCTTTTCGGCAGCCATGTAGGCCAGCGCTTTGACATCCTTGGGAAAGCACGAGCCACCATACCCCAACCCGGCATCGAGGAACAGCGGGCCGATGCGCCTGTCGTAACCCATCCCGATAGCAACTTCTTTCACGTCTGCGCCCAGCGCTTCGCAGATATTGGCGATTTCGTTGATAAAGGAGATTTTGGTCGCCAGAAAGGCGTTCGAAGCATATTTAATCATCTCGGCGGTACGCAGGTCGGTGATCACGATCGGGGCACGCAGCGGGAGATGGAGCTGGGCGACTTTTTCGGCGGCTTCGGGATCCGTGGATCCCAATACAGTGCGGTGGGGCTGCATGAAATCGGCAATCGCCGATCCCTCGCGTAAGAACTCGGGGCAGGACACTACCGAAAACTGTACCGGGCGGGGCTGGTGCTGGCGGATAATCTCTGCCACCAGATCCCCGGTACCGACCGGGACGGTGGATTTATTGACAATGATCAGCGGCTCACGCATCGAGCGGGCGACCGATTCTACGGCTGCAGACAGGTAGCGCAGGTCGGCTTCCCCCTCCATGCCCGGAGGCGTGCCCACGGCGATAAAAACGAACTCTACTCCGTGCAAACCTTCATCATAGGAGGTGGTGAATGTAAGCCGTCCAGAACGCACGTTGCGTTCCACCAGCTCCCCGAGACCCGGCTCGTAGATGGGCATCTCCCCGCGCCGCAGCCCTTCGATCTTCTGCTCGGCGATGTCCAGGGCGATGACCCTGTTGCCCAGGTCTGCAAAACAGGCTGCCGTAACCAGACCCACATAACCTACACCGATGACACAGATTTGCTTCATCCACCTATCCTCATCCAGCATGAATTGTCGGGCAGTAAAGATGAGCTAAACAGAACATTCCCGGCTTGTGTGCGCCAATATTACCATAAACAGCAAGGCAGTTCATGGGGTGAGCACCTTTCAAATTATTATCATCTCAAGATGACAATCACATCAAAAAGATGACCGTCATATCTGAAGCATGATGTCTGTCACTTGTAATTAGGTCAAAAACAGTCTAAAATATTGAAGATAAATTTTATCCTTAAACATTACAAAACGGAGTTTTACCATGCAGATTACACGCCAAGCCGACTACGCAGTCCGAGCCGTCTTATACCTGGCCAAAATTGGCGAAGACCGGCGAGCCGCCACCAGCCAGATCGCTCAAGAACAACAAATACCGCCTTCCTTTTTAGCCAAAATAGTCTCGCAGTTATCAGTCGCCGGGCTACTGCAGACCTCGCGCGGCGCGCGCGGTGGTGTATCCCTGGCACGCTCACCTGAAGATATATCGGTGCTCGAAGTTGTAGAAGCCATCGATGGACCGATCCTGCTGAACGAATGCGTCGCGAACCAGGGCGCCTGCACTTTTGGCGATACCTGCTCGATGCGACCACTGTGGTGCGACACCCAGGCAGAGCTGGTCAGCCGGCTGAAAGCGACGACTTTCGACCAGTTCGCTGGCAACGGCTACAAAGCCGCATCCAAGAATTAGCACACCCGGTTTTTTATCGGTAGCTTCCTTCAGGAGCCTGCTGAGCGGGCCCTCCTACCTGCAGCGCAGGGATTCCCCACTCGCTGCACTTAGCACAGGAGAAGGTAAACTGCTGTTCTGAGTGAATCAATCTCAAACCGAAATCATACTTTAACCGGCCGCCAGAATTGGGCGGCCGTTTTCGGTTTGGCGTATAATCGGACACAAGCCAATTTTATAAAAATCCCCAACCTGGAGACTGATATGCCGCAACCACGCCTGGTGCGCGCCCCGCGCGGGACGCAGCTGAGCTGCAAGAGCTGGCTCACCGAAGCCGCATACCGCATGCTGCAGAACAACCTTGACCCGGAGGTAGCCGAACGCCCGCAGGACCTGGTCGTATATGGAGGCCGCGGGCAGGCTGCCCGCGACTGGCAGTCGTTCGAAGCCATCCTGGACAGCCTGAGGGTGCTTGAGGATGACGAGACCCTGCTGGTGCAATCCGGAAAACCGGTGGCTGTTTTCAAGAGCCATCCAGACGCCCCGCGCGTGCTGATCGCGAACTCCAACCTGGTGCCGCATTGGGCAACACAGGCGCATTTCGACTCACTGGCCGCCAGGGGGCTGATCATGTACGGGCAGATGACCGCCGGCTCGTGGATCTACATCGGGACCCAGGGCATCCTGCAGGGCACTTACGAAACCCTGGCATCGCTGGCCAGCCTGCGCGGCTGGCCTTCGCTGAAAGGAAAATTCGTGCTGACAGCCGGGTTGGGCGGGATGGGCGGCGCGCAACCCCTGGCGATTACGATGAACGACGGCGTCGGGTTGGTGGTGGAAGTCGACCCGCAGCGTGCCCACCGCCGGCAGGAGATCGGCTACATCGACGTGGTGGTGGATACCCTGGAAGAAGCCATGACACTGGTGGAGGAAGCCTGCCAGCAGGAAATCCCGCGCTCGGTGGGGCTGATCGGCAACGCAGCCGAGATTTACCCGGAGCTGGTCCTGCGTGGGGTCGTGCCAGACGCAGTCACCGACCAGACGCCCGCCCATGACGTGCAGATGTACGTGCCTGCCGGCCTGAGCGTGGCAGCGGCAGAAGAGCTGCGCAAGAGCGACCCGGTGGAATACGAACGCCGGTCGATGGCTTCCATGGCTCAGCATGTCGAAGCGATGCTGGCTTTCCAGCGTGCGGGAGCAGAGGTGTTCGATTACGGGAACAACCTGCGGCAGCGGGCTTTCGACTATGGTGTGAAACGGGCTTTCGACTTCCCCGGCTTTGTCCCGGCTTACATCCGCCCGCTGTTCTGCGAAGGCAAGGGACCGTTCCGCTGGGTGGCGCTCTCGGGCGACCCGCAGGACATCTACCGCACGGACGAAGCAGTCAGCGAGCTGTTCCCGCACGACGAACACTTGCAGCGCTGGCTGAAACTGGCGCGCGAGAAGGTGCCTTTCCAGGGCCTGCCGGCGCGCATCTGCTGGCTGGGTTACGGGGAGCGGGCTAAAGCCGGATTGAAATTCAACGAGATGGTGGCAAAGGGTATCCTGTCTGCGCCGGTCGTGATTGGGCGCGACCACCTGGATGCCGGCTCGGTGGCCTCACCCAACCGTGAGACGGAGGGCATGAAAGACGGCTCGGATGCGATCAGCGATTGGGCGATCCTGAATGCGCTGATCAACGCAGTCGGCGGGGCGACCTGGGTGTCGTTCCACCACGGCGGCGGGGTGGGGATCGGGTTCAGCCAGCACGCCGGTCAGGTGATCGTGGCCGACGGCACGCCTGCGGCCGCACGCCGCCTGGAACGCGTGCTGACCAGCGATCCCGGGATGGGGATCGTACGCCACGCCGACGCGGGCTACAAGCAGGCGATTGAGGCTGCCAGAAGGCACGGGATCAAGATGCCGATGCTGGATAAAAAATAAAATCGATGTTGCCGGGGGACTGACCGTGCTCGGTGAGGCGGCGCGCCAGCTCGGAGTGATGCTGCATGCCGTGCAGCACCACGTGCTGCAGGATGCGCCAGCGCGGAAATTCTACCGGATTGCCGCGTCGGGTGGTGAGGGTGATCCCGGCTTCCACTTCCTCCGGCGCCAGCCCGTCCAGGTATCTCCCCCAGGCTGCTTTCTCGGCCAGAAACCCACCTTTAACCGCCATCAGGTTCGGGAATCCTTCGGCCGGCAGGGGCGGCTGCTGCAGCCCGGTTTCCAGCGCCTGGCGCCAGGCCCAATCGGTTTGCAGCAGGTGCACCAGAAGCGAGTGAATCGAGCCGTGACCATAACCGGGATGACCCTGGTAATCATCCTCAATCAGGTTAGCCGCCAGATCCAGCAGGTGGAAGGTGGTGTGCCAGTGATAATCAAACTGGAGATGGAACATTTCCTTACTCAATGTGGCCTCGTATTCATCAAAGTTCGAACCGTATGCCGATCAACTGGCTGGTAATCCTGGCTGCTAACGACCCAGCCAGCGCAGGACTCGCAGGGCCTCCAGGGTGGTGAGCAGATCCTGGTCGGGACCGCCCGTTCCAGGCCAGTAACCTTCTTCCGATTGGAACGCCTCCAGCCGGTCAGCAG
>Ga0105100_10001117_pt1 | contig 15784 bp, 11 predicted proteins | sample PPLLak12cMay2015_2_FD_87033 | JGI IMG/M metagenome (GOLD analysis project Ga0105100, IMG submission 87033) | Freshwater sediment microbial communities from Prairie Pothole Lake near Jamestown, North Dakota, USA - PPLs Lake P8 Core (1) Depth... | ecosystem: Environmental > Aquatic > Freshwater >...
AACAGGCAGGTCACCGATTCTGACAGAAATACTGGTGAAGAAGAGTAAGAAATTTCAAAGGTTCTGATTTTTCCTGAAGAACAACGCGGATTTTTTTATCTGCTGATTCTTTCAATCAATCCCGTTTCATATGATACCGGGTAGCATTGGCCACAGAGAAAGGGAGTTTTAACCCAACAATAATTCCTGTAACATCGGCAGGTTCTGTCTCTGCAGTCCAGGTTCAAAACCATAAGGTCGCATCTGGTCAATGGAGAACCAAAAAAGGTTGGGTTCGTGCATCAATGAGCGATGAACGCCGCCGCCCCCGTGGCGGATTAATGACGAAATCTCCAAAAAACTCATCGACCCGCCGTGCCTCGGAGAGGCCCTGAGGCGGGTGATCATCATTTCATAATCTGATATGATCTTTTAGTCAAGCGAGAATCGGGAATGCGTGCCAGTATAGGGTTTCCGGTGTGGTGAGACTATCATATTCTCCTCATATCCCTGTAACTAAGATCTTGATCCCTTGTCTCACAATCCCTACGTATAGAGCCAGTCATCATCGATGATTTCTTCAATCCGGGCAAAAACGCGTTTGTTGATATCGGCCTCTTTGGGAATGACAATTCTTTCAATAACCCGGTTTGTGCTGCGAAACGATGAGGGTATAATGCCGGACATGTCAACACCCGACAGGATTTTCTCCTGCATGCTCCGTCGATCTCCCTTGTCCGGACCAGCGATAGTCTGGTGAGGCTGCCCGATCTCTGTTGTCCTGACAGGGGCAGGACCTGATGGCTTTGGTTTTTCGGTTACCGCATGTGCATCGCTGTGCACCTCCTGGTCTTCTTCCCTTTGAGTAACCTGGATTCCGCACTGGAGTGAAACGACGATCTGGTCAATTTTTGCAATAACCCGATCAACCATCTGGTCCAGCGTGTCATCAGGCCAGGTGATGGCCAGAAGATGAAAGTCACTGGTGTAGATCCACTGGACCTCGGTCACGGCAGTCTTCTTGTAGATTCGATCGGCAATATCCAGAATACCGTGTTTTGGTTTAAGACCGGGGATGGTACTGGTAAGGTTCCTTGCCACATGAACCGGATATACCTGCAGATCTTCGACAAGTGACACCCTCCCGTCGTTATACTCGAGCACGGCCAGTTCAATATACCGTGTCTTCGGATAGGGTGGAGGTAATAAGACCCTGCCGGAGGTTTTCCCCTTGTATTCCACGATTTCCTGTATTGCCATCTCCCCGCCGGCATTAAGCAGCCAGGAATGACTGATACGATCTCTTCCTGACCTCCGGCTCTCGTGGTAGACAACGATTGTCGTTGAAGTTCGCCCGGGGTCCAGGGCAGCATGGATTCTCCGTGAGAAATTCCTCCGGATTACCCGATATGTCACGGAGCGGGAGAGATGTGAGTCAATCCATTCCTGGAACCTTCTTCCCGCGGAGAACACCTCAGAGAGCCATACGATGAGCATACCAGCTAAAAAAACCGCAATCACAGGACCGATATTTCCCGGGGTGGGATCCAATCCGAGTATGTCCATTACCAGGCTGAATGCAAGGATAAAAACGATGCTTGCGATGACCGAATAGACCAGCCGCCGTACTACCCCGATTTCATTCAGCCAGGGAAAACGGACCAGGGTGATGACAAAACCCGGCATGAAGAACAGGCCGATGACCCAGAACACCTGCAGTCCTGCGAAAATTACGGTTACCAGATCCATCCCCTTGATCTCCCTGTTTAACCCTGGTACTACTTTCCACCCTGTGGTGAGGTTAATGTTTCGCTTCGGATTATTGAACCCTTTCTTACGATCCTCATTCAGTGAGTCTCTATGTATGCATCCCACCTCCCTGCGAAGAAGGCAGTTTACCCGTTACCCGTTACGACCGGCAGCCCGGGCTCTTTGCAGAAAAATAATACATGCATTTTGCGACCTGATTGCCTGTTTGACCATTCTGTCAGAGAAATCTCCTGCCGGAAAAAGAGCAGGGGTATATTTTTATTCTCACTAATCGATAGTACGCATTTGAAATAAAAAACAACAGAGAATGTATTCAATGAGTTCAGATTCCGGGGAGCAGAATGTATATCCGACCGTCAGTGTTGTGGTCCCGACATTCAACCGTGGAGCCCGGCTCTCCCGCTGCCTGGATTCTCTGGTGAACCAGACATACCCGAAGGACCGTTATGATATAATCATTGTCAACGACGGCTCGCACGATACTACCGAAGATATTCTCAGGGAATATGAAAAGAAGGCCACCTGCGGTTTTATCTGGATTACCCAGGAAAACCAGGGAATTGCAGGTGCCACCAATACAGGTATTGCACGGTCAAACGCCGATTTTATTTGTTTTACCGGTGATGACTGCATCGCCGAAAGTGACTGGATAACAAATCTTATCCATGGTTTTACCGATGATTCTGTTGGAGCAGTCGGGGGGAGGATTGAGAGTTACCAGCCTTTGACATCCCTCCAGCGCTACGTTGAGGATTCCGGGATTCTCAATCAGAAAAGGTTCATGCTCCACAATAAACTGCTTTCGGGAAATGCCGCTTACCGAAGGCGTATCCTTGCAGATATCCACGGGTTTGATAATCTCCTCGTGGCCTGTGTGGATGCAGATGTCAGCATCAAAACGCAATTGCTGGGTTATAAATTACACTACGCCCCGGATGCGGTCGTGTATCATGATCACCCTGACACGCTGAAAGGGTTGTGGTACCGTTCCTGCAGGAACGGGAAAGGGCTTGTCCAGTTACATAAAAAATACGGGATCCACTACAACCTTGCGTATAATACCACCATTTTCCTCTTCAGGATCATAAGGACGGTTGTCCTGTACCCGTTTACCCTGGCGTCAGCAGTGCTCTCCGGAAAAGAGCGGTATGTTATGATACGACCTTTTTTTGAAGTCCTCCGGTCCGGGGGACTGACCCTGGGGATCGTGAGGGAAACCTTATGGGGAGGAGAATACAAGGGGGATCTCATCAGTTCGCGGGTCGATTTCATAGAATTTCTGGAAGACAAACCGCTTTTATCCTTATGGGAAAAGGTCAGGAAGAAAATAACCAGATCATCGTACTAAATTATTTCCTATTCCCCCTTCTATCATCACAGGGGTACGTGAGATGAATACCAGGTTTCGGGGGACTGATGACCGGAAAGAGTGATACTGACCCTGACAGCAACGGTTCATGCCGGATATGCGGGAGCCACCGGGTAAAAAATATCGGCCGGATTGACCCCTATAAGGAATTCCGGTTCCCTGTGTACGAATGTGGTGAATGCGGTTGCAGGTTCGTGTGGCGGGACCATGCTATCCATGACAGGTTACATGCATGTGATACCTCGCCCTACCACTGGCAGATATCGCTGGCGAACCGCATTGAAGAACTGTATCACCGCCACAATCCTCAGGAAATTAAAAAAATCCTGTCACAGACCATGAAATTTAAGTTTATCATCGATAAGCTTGCCTTGTTACCGGATTCTGCAAAAATGCTTGAAATCGGCTGTTCCCAAGGGTATGTAACAGCCTACTACCTGTCATGCGGGTATGATATTACCGGAACCGACATATCAGAAGCGGCCGTGTCTCGTTCAAGAGAGCGGTTCGGGGATCATTTTCTGGCAGTAAACGCAGAAGACCCGGAAAGATGTAAAGATCTGGGCCGGTTTGATGTCATCTTCTCAATAGGCACTGTCGGTTGTGTTGACAATCCAGTCGGATTTATCAATAATCTGCTGGGGATGCTTAAACCCGGAGGGATGCTCCTGTTTAACTGCCCTGATCTCCAGTCAGTGAGAGAATCTGGCACTATCTGGGCAGGCTCGCCACCGCCGGATGTCATTACCCTGTTCCCGGAAACGTTCTGGCAGAACTATTTCTCCGGTCCTGCTGCCATTGAAGTTGCTTATGAGCCGTATGATCACCGTAAAAATGTAAAACTCATGCTTTCCCGATTTCAACCGCGGCAGAATACATCGCCCCGGTCGATCTGGGAAACCTCCCCCCCGCCTCCACCCTCAAAAAACATCCACTCACCGGTAGTTCATGCAATTGAAATTCTCCTGGTACCCTTATCGGGCCGGCTTCTTCCCAAAAAAAGACTGGAATATGGCCAGTTTATCACCATGATAAAAAAACGTGAATGAGCCCGGAAAAATTATCCAGTGGTTGCTCCGGATCAGGAGAATACTTTTTGAAATGTACGAGGATCCGGATTTTGATCCTCAGGAGAGATACGTGTCGGTTTTATCCAGGAAAAACCGGGATATATCTTCCCCGTTCGTCATCCATGCCTTCCTGTCATGACAATAGCGGAGAATTTTCTCATACAGCTTCAGGTTTTCCCCCTCCATGTAGACGTTATGCCATAACACAGTAAACACGCCGTTGCATGCTGCAATACGGTCAACGAGCATTTTTACCGCTTCCCATTTCCTGCTGTCAAGCCCCATGTAGGTCTGGTCCATGGTGCGGTCCATCACCGTCAGGGGAATTTCCTGGATATCAATCGTATGGTTCGTGTTCAGGTTGAATGGTCTGAACGGGTGGCACATCCCGTTCCGGAACCCGAAACAATCGGCATATCCGAATGTTGTATCGTACTGGAACCCCGCTGAACTCAGGCACTCCCAGGTGTCCGGTATTCTGAAGCGAAGATAATGATTCCGGTACCCCTTCACGGGTTTGCGGGTAACCTTCTCCAACCGCTCCTTTTTCTCCTTCATTTCCTGTGCATCGAGATACGTAGTATGCCCCCCGTGAAGTCCCACTTCTCCCCCGTGATCGATGATCCCGCCGATCTCCGGCTCAAGGTCCTCGATAGCGTACGTGTAAGCCTGCTCTCCGGGTTTCTCCGCCAGGAAAAAGAATGTGCTCCCCGCACCGTATTTCTCTTCCAGGTCCATGATTGCAGAAAAGTTACAGAGGGGAAGTTTTTTTGATCGCATCCGGGCAATTGAGTGGAATGACTGCAGGGGACGGCCTCTTTTCAGGTTGCGAAGTGCTGACTGTCTCTTTATATGAAGCGAGGTATAGACTCTGTCGATATCGTGGGTCAGGCAGACGGCAAAGGGTGCGTTATCGGGATAAACGCATGAATAACCGTGCGTAATGAGGTATTGTGACGCCTTGGGTTCGAAAATATTGAGATCCCTGCAGGCATAATAGGGAAACCTGTCATATTGATCTCTCCGGGGATTGGTATATTCCTCTTTGCGGGTGAACAGATCCCAGATTTCCGGATCCTGATGTAACAGCTGATGCATGTTCATGTTCTTACGGTGCCAGGTATGGTTGTGGGTTCCTTTGTCACAGGTATCGGAAAATGATACCCCGGGCGATCAACGGGGAATCTTTCCCTTTTAAGAGAATATGGACGGCATTATTATTTAACATGCTTTGGTTTTACCTGAGTCCGGAGAGAGCGTGCAGGAATCCAAGGCTGGGACTGGTTGTTTAAAACCATATAGTGCAGGCCCTGGAGAAATCCTCGAAGAGACGAGGGAGATGCCACCAAACATCTCGTTTGCTCAGTTGGTTACTCCAAAGAACTCAGCGATTTCTCCGGAATCTTCAAAAAATACCTTAAAGGAATTTCTCCTGTGCTTATCCCAGGTACACGGGAGGGGATGCCTGGATACTGCGGGCAGCATTCTTCAGACTGTGAATATGCTTATATGCCGATTCTATCTGGCGTTTGCTGAGTTTCGTATTTCTTTTGACTATTTCCGGGGGAATATGATGTTCATCTGCATACAGGAGCTGGTCGAGAATATCATAGGGTATCCTCAGCGACACTTCTTCGTCCGACGTGTAATGACTCCAGGTATCAGGGCTTGGTGCCCGGGCTATGATCCGCCGGTCAACATGCAGTAATTCTGCAAGTTTATAAACCTGTGATTTATAGCAATCTGCAATAGGTTCCAGGTCAACGCCCCCATCGCCGTACTTCACGAAAAATCCCGTCAGCAATTCGGTTTTGTTGGTAGTCCCGCAGACGGCATAATTCATTTTCTCGGCATCCATGTACTCAACTATCATCCTCGTTCTCTGTTTCACATTCTGCAGGCTGAGCACGGTAAAAAACTGTTGCAGGGACAGCCGTTTTGTGCCGATGGTCTTCCCATTTTTCAACAGGCGGAGTGACGGTATGTTGAGGAGTTCTTCATTGGCAATCATCGGGGGTCGGGATAAGGATGTTGTATGGGATGACGGATCAAACCTGGGGAAAAGTTCGGAAATGAGCGATTCTTTTCTGGCATAGATATTGAATGCCTCCAGCATGGGAGTGATGGGGACTTCGCTATAGCTGATTCTTAATGCCTTGCACAGGTCTGTCCCCAGTTCCCTGCTGGAAGGAGACGACTCCTTTTCCGGGAGGATCAGTCCGTACACCCGCTCCGGACCCAGTGCTTCAACAGACAGAGCGGCAATAACTGCAGAATCGACCCCGCCTGAAACTCCGATGACAATACCCTCTTTTCTGAACAGATCGCGTGTGGTTTGCCGAATAAATGTCGATAATTTTTCTTTGAGATCATCACTGTCTTTGAGCATCTCTTTTTTCAGGTCAAACCCGTTTTCAAAGGTTCTGTCAGCCATGTTTCACCATATTTTTTTATATAACTTATGAGAAATACTATACCAAACACTTTATTTAAATATTTGCCCTACCACCTCCATCGATGTGAACCACCATGAACGATATTCGCGGGGATATACTGGAATTTTTAAAAACGCAGGGATTTCTGAAGGATAACAGTACATTGCAGGAAAATGACTCGTTATCGGAAACAGGGGTAATAGATTCGATCACCTTACTTCAGCTGATTGATTTCCTTGAAGGGAAATATTCCATCGAAATTCCTCTGGAAATGATAACTACTGAAAATTTTGATACCCTGTCCGGGATCAGTCAGTCGGTTATAACCTTAAAAAAAGGCTGAGTGTAAAAATTCTGCTGGATTTTATGGTATAATGGATCTGACAGAATTGTTTTGTCCATGCCCTGGTCATCGAAACGTCAATTTTTTTTAAATTATTAGGTGATTCCTTCAGCATCTCTTTTTTCAGGAACGGGGGATCTTCCCTGGTTTATTTATCAATTATTTTGACAAAATTTAGGATTACATTCAACTAATTTTGTCAAATGAAAGAGTTTTCGTTCGATTTTATTAGCGATATTACTGGTGGTCTGCTCGAATTATGTGAGACTGATTTGTTTTCATTCAAGACTTCATCACATTCGCATACAGCTTTTGGTATGAAATTGTTATCTGTTTTGGTACATGTAAGGGGGGATACGATTGCTATCCATCCTCTTGCATCAATCCACATTCCGGGCACACCCGGTTCATGTATTTGTCAATCGGAATATGTTCTATCCAAAATTAATTCAAACCTACTTCATCGAGTACAATAAGGTGTGTTTTCGCTGCAGAAAACAAGATAATAGTGGCTAACAAATCCTCCTTGTGATGTTTTATCCACTTTTTCAAGGTCACATCCTGTAGATACAATATTTTTCATCTGAATAGACTTGATTTAATTGATATTTGCCTTGAGCGAACGATATGGCATATGTCGCATTATATTTATTCGCAATCTTCACAATTTGCAGTTCGGTCAGACTACGATAACCATCATCGGTTTGCGTAACAGTAAGAGGGAGATAGAACCGATTATTTGTCACATCGTCTGCCCGTTCCCGATATTCCAAAATTGCCTCGTCCCTGAATGGAAACGGCTTTAAATCAAATACAACGCCGCGGTTTGCCTTCACGCGGAAATCCTGCATATTTGGTGGTATGAGAAATATCGCATCTTCCTGTGTGTTGGCACCGATCCATTGATACATTACTGTATTCCCGGAGAGAACTGGTTCCCGGTTTGTTGACAGAACTGCTATGCTGCCTAGACCAAACGCAGCAATTAAAACTATAATGACAATCCGTTTTGGAACTGATATCTTCGGTAATGCGAGTAATTTCACAATCATATTCGATACATAGATTATTCCGAATACTACAACAAACAACGTCGCCTTGAATAGCTGCAGTTTGATTACCGTAGACACTGGAAAAATTTCTACGAATATCGTTCCAAGGGTGCAGAAGAAGATAACAATCGCAAAAATCTGTGGCACTATAGTTTTTCTATCCCTTGCAAACCATAGTGCGATAAGAAATAGAATACAAAAGGATACAAATATAATCCATGCACGTATCGGGAATCTGAACGGCAGGTAATGATGTGGGTGTCGGATTAAAATAGTCGAGATAATTTCTGGTGAATTAAGATGAGATACGTATGCGGATATGACCAGTACAGGGGCTGATACGACACTATAAACAATAGTGAGTGGGACTATCTCAATCAAATCTCTCAAGCCAACGATAATCAACAGGATTAATGCTCCCTGTATCCCCCACAACGGTTCCAAATATGTGGCAGCACCAAGAACAATAAACGCTTCAATGCGTTTGTTTTTTAGAAATAAGAGGAACCCGAGCAGGACTATCGGAAAACAGATTGTCTGAGGGATTGTATAGAACATGACACCGACATTTCCGCCGAGTGAGATATCCGGCGCAAATAGCATGAGGATAGAAGATAATACTCCGATAACCGGATTATCAAACAATTCCATTGCGATGTAATACACCAAAAACCCTGTTGCAAAAATTGAGACAACAAAGAGGAGAAACATTGTATCCTGCAACGAAATAAATTGTACAAATCCACTCACAAACATCGTATAGAAAAATCTGACGGATATCCCGGAATTTGCATTCACATACCAGTCGTTCATGAGATATGCCGGATTCAGCGCACGAAATACCAACGGAATCTGCTCATACTGATCGAAAATAAGATAGAGATATTTCAATTTGATAAAGAGAGAGATAGCAAGAAAGAGAGCGCCCAATGGGAGATATCGCACTAAGTTCTGGTTCATCTGCACTCGTAATTTTTGGATATTTTCGCGCGTAATTGAGAATGTTTTCGATTCCTGTTTTATAATAACATTACTTATAAAATATTCAACATTCAAGTTTTCCCTTTAAAGTATATAACGATAAATTTTTCCCGGTATCAGCAGTCTTCCTATGATTTATCCAATATCCATTTCTGCCATAGAGAATTTTCGGAATAACAAAAAACAAACCTCCAAAGCGGGTGCCGGATTGGTTTGTTTTTCAATAATAGTGCAAACGTGCCGCGTATGCCGGGTATTCCGATAGTGCTCCCCTCTACTGCTCATTGCCCGGTTGGTGTTTCACTACGTGCACAGACCGTTGTCAAGGATTGGAAACTGGGGACCAAATGACAGGCAGGACGGAACGCATGCTTACCCGCATTCACCTTTTTTATCGTAATCATTTTAGGCGCCAGTGGCATGGTTGGGGATGCGAAATCAATTCCCCCCCCGCCAAACTGACGGAAAAGGTGCTGGTGCTCATGTCTGTGACTGCCGGATTGGCCGTACTCGTAATCCGAAGACGGTAGTCAGCCCCGTCGTCAGTGTTGAGGGAACGGTCCAGCTGCTGAAGGTACCATCGTTGGGAGCACTTATTCAAAGACTACATTGAGAGCAGAACCGGGATTTACCGGCTCAATTTGACTATCGAATGGTGATAATCTCATATTGAGTCAAATTATCCAGATTTATTGTCATCAACGTATATCAGCAACCACAAATATTTTCCAAGTGGTGATACCATGACTGCAACGCATGATGTCAGAGTTCCTGTAGCTTCAAACTAAACTCCGTCAGCATATACTACGAAAACTATTGTAACAATGCACCATCTCTATGAGTTTGGGTTTTTCACGGATACTGAACACTTTGATACATACCAGAACCTGAAAGAAATGATGATTTTTCATCGACAAACATCTGACACGTGACCTGCCTGTAAATGAGAGGATACAATGATATTTCACATTTTCCCGTGAATTTTCTTATCTTCCAGGCAGATGCAAAGGACACAAATTTCTTCTGTCACCAGCCGGTTTTATAAAAACATAAGCGCGGGCATTACCCTGATTGCGGAAAAATCTCGGTGTCCCCGCGCGGGGATCAGGGCACAGAGGCCGGTTACGGTATCTTCGGTCTTCGGTATGTCGAAGCCATAATGACCCGGCAGCACCCACATGTCAGATCAATGATTCTCGTGGACTGGCAGCTCCTGGACCGCATCGCCAGGGGTCATATCAGGATCGACCCATACGACCCGAAACTTGTGCAACCCAACTCCGTGGATATCCGCCTGGGAAACCATTTTGTCTGGTATAAGGGGGGCAGCGAGGTGATCGACCCCTACAACCCGGACAGCGTATCTTCGGATGTTGAGGAGACCCATGCAGACACATTCATCCTCAATCCCGGCCAGTTCGTCCTTGCTGAAACGCTGGAGTGCATTGAACTGCCGGATAATATTGTGGCCACGATTGAAGGCAAGTCGAGCATCGCCCGCCTCGGAGTCACCCTCCACCAGACCGGTGGCTGGATCGATGCGGGTTTCCGGGGCACGATCACGCTCGAGATGGCAAATGTCAACGCACGCCCGGTAAAGGTATACGCGGGCATGCCGATCGGCCAGCTGGTCTTTTACACGACCGAGCGGGCAGAAAACCCCTATTACAAGAAAAGCGATGCGAAGTACCTTGACCAGCGGCAGGCGACATTATCAAGGTATCATGCGAACAGGAAGAGATAATCTGTTTTTTTGAAAAAGGATATTCCGACACTCCGTGAAAGGAAAAATAACATTAATATCCCGCGGGGGAGAAAAGAACTGGTGAACATCTGATTATAAAGCGTGGTGGGGTAACATGGGAAATGTAATAAAGGCGGGGCACGGGATTCTGAAAATTGTCATTTTACTCCTCTTGTTAATACTCGTCATATGGCTCTTTTTTTTGGGAGGACTGTACTCCCTGACGGGAATTAATTTTTAAAAAGAACGGTGTGAAAAATCGGGCATGAGTATTTTTCAGGTACCCCCATTGTGGGAAACCCGGAGAATATCGGATTACATCCGATAAGATCTGTCAAACAGATGTTGAATGTGGGCTTAGTGAGTTTTCAGGATAATCAAAATAAAGGATTTTCCGGCTCTTTTGAAACCCTAAAATTTCAACAAATTGCGAATCATCTGGTATTGGAGGGGACAGTGCCTGTCCCCCCGAACCGCCCCTTCGCTTTGCGATGGTGTTGTAGTACCTCCTCTGGAATTATCGCTCCAGGGGGGTGCCAAAGCGGTGGGGCGGAGGCATTACGTGCCGTAGCCCAAAAGAGCGTTGAGAAAAATGTTGTGAGGATTTCCTTATGAAAATTGCACAATCCCGGTAATTTCGGGAAGTGGCAGTCCCGCTGTTGCGAGACCTGCGCCGCCCCAAAAAGGGACGCCCCCGCGGCGCTTCAATGAGCTGAAAACTCCGCCCCTGGCACCTCAAGAACCTGTGACGGATGCCAGTCGTACCTTCACAATTTTTCATGGTTGGGTGAGAACCATTCCCGTTCATGCCTGTTTCACCAGAGCCAATTTTTCCCAGAAAATCCCTGACGCCACGTTTCATTCCCGATAGTATTACCGTCGACCGATTCTGACTCTTGTCGCGTTGCTCTGGTTCAGGATAAAATCGCTTCTCAAATGAATATTATAGTCGGGCAATTGATGATCAGACAGCATTACTTCACGCCTGTTTTCCCTGTCTTATGCGTCAGAGTAAAAACAAGCCCCCCCACGAAGGAATAGCCTGAAAGTTATAATCTTCACATAATCTGTTTCCGGCAGTGAAAAAGAACAAAATTATTGATAGCTTGAGATAATAATGCAGCATATCCACATCAGACAGCAATAATACCAGTGAAAATGAATGTACGCATGTAGACAGCTACAGAAAAAGACACAACGGGATTTGCAGCATCCCTGAAAAAAGAAGAGTTGATACCAGCATGAGACGGTCTGAAAACTGGAATTCCAAAGGAAATGACCTTTATAAACTCGGAAAATATGAAGAGGCCATTGAATGTTATGATAATTCCCTTGACCGGGACCCCGGGGATGTTGATGCGTTATGCTGCAAAGGACGTGCTCTCAAAGAACTCGGAAAATACCAGGAAGCGATCGGGTGCTATAATAAGGCTCTTAACAGGGATCCGAAGGATGCGTATGCATGGACCTGTGCTGGACTTGCCCTCAAAGCGCTCGGAAAATATGAGGAAGCGATCGGGTGCTACGAAAAGTCCCTTACGATAACCCCGGCATCTGTGGAGGCATGGACCAATAAAGGGGCTGCCCTTAACGAACTCGGAAAACATGAAGCAGCACTTGCATGCTACGATAAGGCTCTTGAGATAAATCCAAAAAATGCCAATGCCTGGTACAACAAAGGAGTTACTCTCGGCAAACTCGGAAAATATGAGGAGGCTGTTGGATGCTACAATAAAGCACTCGAAACAAACCCGGAGGATAGTGATGCGTGGTACAATAAAGGAATCGCGTATAGTGTACTTGGAAAACCTCAGGAAGCAGGCGTCTGCTACGATAAGGCTCTCGGGATAAACCCAAAAAATGCCAATGCCTGGTACAACAAGGGAGTTGCCCTTGGCAAACTCGGAAAATATGAGGAGGCCATTGGATGCTACAATAAAGCACTCGAAACAGCTCCGAAGGATGGTGACGCGTGGTATAACGAAGGTGTTGCTTACAGTGAACTTGGAAAACCTCAGGAAGCACTTCGCTGCTACGATCACGCTCTTGCGATAAACCCAAAAAATGCCAGTGCCTGGTACAACAAAGGAGTTACTCTCGGAGAACTCGGAAAATACGAGGAAGCAATTGCATGCTATGATAATGCCCTCGAAAGCGACCCCCGGGATGCGTATGCATGGCTCAACAAAGGAGTTGCCCTGAAACAACTCAGAAAATACGAGGAGGCAATTGCATGCTGCGATAAAGCACTCGTGATAAACCCAAAAATCGGGGGAGCATGGACCTGCAGAGGAGTAGCCTTAAAAGAACTGGGGAACTACGGGGAAGCCATCGGGTGCTTTGATATGGCACTTGACAGGGACCCCGGGGATGCCGACGCGTGGTACAACAAAGGAGTTTCCCTGGGCAAACTCGGAAAATACGAGGAAACACTTGGTTGCTACGATAAGGCTCTTGAAATAAACCCGGGATTATCTGACGCGTGGAACAACAGGGGAAATGGCCTGTATAAACTCGGAAGATATGAGGAAGCAATCGGCTGTTACTATCAGGCACTCCTGATAAACCCCGGATCGGGGGGGACATGGAATAACAAAGGAGTTGCCCTCAAGGAACTCGGGGATTATGAGGAAGCCATTGCCTGCTACGATAAGGCACTCGATACTGACCAGGGACTCCTGGGAGCATGGCTCAATAAAGGAGTCGTCCTCAAAGAACTTGAAAAATTTGAGGAGGCAATTGCATGCTTCGATACAGCTCTTGAGATAAACCCGGAAATATCCAAGGCCTGGTACAACAAGGGAGTTGCGTATGGTGAACTGGGAAAACCTCAGCTGGCTATCGCATGTTATCAGAAAGTTCTCGACCTGGACCCGGGAGATGTCGATGCATGGTACAACAAGGGAGTCACCCTGAAAGAACTCGGGAACTATGAAGAAGCTGTTGGATGCTTTCAGAAAGTTCTCGATCTGGACCCGGGAGATGTTGATACGTGGTACAACAAAGGAGTCTCCCAAAAAGAGCTCGGAAAATATAAGGAAGCGATTCACTGCTATGATAAGGTTCTCGAATTAGATCCACGCGATGCATATGCATGGACCTCAAAGGGAGTTGCCCTGAAAGAACTTGGAAAACGTGAGGAAGCACTTGCATGCTTCGATAAAGCTCTTGAGATAAACCCCCGGCTGGCGGGTGCATGGAATAATAAAAATGTCGTCCTGAAAGAACTCGGAAAATAGCAGGAAGCAGGTGTATGCAGTGATTCGGGGCAGGGAGCAGGTGAACTGGATGTATTTCAGGAAAGATTTCCGACCCAGCATTCATACCGTGCATCAGGTCCTATGGATACAACGGGAAACGGGTTGTGCATCCCTATCCGGAAGGCACCAGCAATCGTGAGAACCGTTACCGTTAGATATTCATGACATGGACGATTTCCTGTCTTTGTTACGATACTTTGGGGATACGGGGCAAGGGACATAAATTCGCAAGTATTATTCTTTATTGTTACACAATTGTGAATGGGAAGATCCGACCTTTCACAACTTTCTGGAGGATCTTCCCGTTCTTTGTTAATTTTCATTTTCGCGTTCCGGAACAGATATCTGTCCTTATGTATGAACGTTCTGGAAAGGTGAAGTCTGCGTGCAGACAGTAGCGACAAACTACGCACCAAAAAGCTCTGGTTCCGGACGGAATAAAAAGGGGGAAATCTGTATTTCCTCTGGAACGGGTTTGAATTGTCTCCCGGATTTCAGCTGTCCCTCTGTGGCATCTCCTGTGGAGACTCCGCATATCACTGAATAAGCCGAAGAAATGGAGTTCTCCAGTGGAAATAAGTCGGCTTGAGCGCCGCTTCATGTCTGACAGGTGAAAAATGAAAAGAGCAGCGGGATGAGGCGGAAGTGGTGTCCGCCGACCCGTCAGCTTGCCATTCAGGGCACCGCTGCTCGTTACGCCCATTCAAACCATCTGGTAAAGTTTCTGGAAGACAGGGATCCTATGACATTCCTGGACACGATTTTCGATTGACCTCTTCAGATACCTTTATCTTGATTTGGTACTCTGTTCCGATATATCCGAAACGGAAATATCACGTCGACAGGGGAATGGAGCACCATTAATGAACCATGATATGCATCATCCTTCACCAGATCAGGGAACAGAACCCTATCATGACAAGACAATCCAACCGGTGCATGACGATGGGGATACGGATCCTGCAGGATCGGATCATATCACAACGGCCAGGCCGGTGCACCATGGAGGAGATACAGGTCCCCATCATACCGGAGCCGGTTCGCATATCCACGATCTGGAAGATTTCAAAAAACGGTTCATCCTGTCAACAATTATCACCATCCCGATCCTTTTTCTTTCACCGGTCATCCAGTCGTTCCTGGGATTCCGGTTTGATTTTGCGGGTTCCGGGTTCGTTACCCTCGCCCTTGCCTCCATTGTTTATTTCTATGGCGGGTATCCCTTCCTCACCGGGATCGTAAGGGAGATGCGTGCCCGCTCCCCGGGCATGATGACCCTGATTGCGGTGGCGATCAGCGTAGCGTATTTTTACAGCGCTGCCGTGGTGTTCGGCCTTATGGGAGAAGGATTTTTCTGGGAACTGGCAACGCTTATCGATATCATGCTTCTCGGGCACTGGATCGAGATGAAGTCGGTCCTGGGGGCCTCCCGTGCGCTTGAGGAACTGGTAAAGATCATGCCCCAGGACGCACACCTGCTCAAAGATCATGAGACGGTAACGGTGAAGGTCTCGGAGTTACAGGTTGGTGACCGTGTCCTCATCAGACCGGGTGAGAAGGTACCGGTCGACGGTATTGTTATTGAGGGTTCAGGCAGCATGGATGAATCGCTGCTTACCGGGGAATCAAAACCCGTGTCGAAATATCCCGGTGACCCGGTGACTGGCGGGGCAATCAACGGTGAAGGGTCAGTTGTTGCAGAAGTGAACAAGACCGGGAAGGAGACGTACCTGAACCAGGTTATTATCCTGGTACAGCAGGCACAGGAGAGCAAATCCCGG
>Ga0105100_10001118_pt1 | contig 15783 bp, 12 predicted proteins | sample PPLLak12cMay2015_2_FD_87033 | JGI IMG/M metagenome (GOLD analysis project Ga0105100, IMG submission 87033) | Freshwater sediment microbial communities from Prairie Pothole Lake near Jamestown, North Dakota, USA - PPLs Lake P8 Core (1) Depth... | ecosystem: Environmental > Aquatic > Freshwater >...
GGATTATCGTTGTGCGCATGCATGCCCAGTATCACCTCATTGATATCGGCCGTGATCTTTTCGGGAAACCAGCCTGGCTTATCCGGTAACAGGCCATGTTCTGCCAGCCTTGAACGGGAAGGCTCAAAGATTTCGTCATCGGAACCGGTCACCCGGTTCCCCTTTTTTCTCAGTGCAATGGCCAGTGCATGCATGGCCGCCCCGCCAATGGCTATGAAATGAATTCGCAACGGTTTCATGTTAAATGCTGTAAGATGGCATACCTGCCTAATTTACATGATTTGGAGAAAATATTATTATCTTTCAAGGGGTTTATATGAACCAACCCGGTTTTTAATGGTTATAACCAAAATACTTTTATCAGTTTCCATTATGAAATCCATGATCATTTCACTGTTTCACCTTTCCACCGTTTCACCTTTTCACGCTATTACATAATCCGTCATACCATTCAAACATCCCTGACCCATGAAGCTCCACGTGATCAATACCGGTAATTTAAAACTCGACGGCGGTGCCATGTTTGGCGTGGTGCCCAAAACCCTCTGGCAAAAAGCATATCCTGCCGATGAGAACAATATGTGCAATCTGAGTATGCGTTGTCTTGTAGTGGAAGCAGAAGGGAGGAAAATTTTAATCGATGCAGGATTGGGAACAAAACAGGACGAAAAATTCCTGGGATTTTATTATCCCAATGGCAGTGACTCCCTTGAAAGATCATTAAAGGCTGCAGGACTGGACCGTAAAGAAATAACGGATGTGATCCTCACCCATCTGCACTTTGACCATTGCGGCGGGGCTGTAGATTATGATGCTGCCACCGGCACTTATAAGCCTGCTTTCCCCCAGGCTGTTTACTGGGTCAGCAGGGATCAGTGGGAATGGGCCATGCATCCTAATCCCCGTGAAAAGGCATCCTACCTGAAGGAAAATATCATACCCCTGTCGGACTATAATTGCCTGCGGTTCATTGAAAATAATACCTTCCTGCTTCCGCAGGTTGAGATACGGTTGTTTTATGGCCATACTGCAGGCATGGCCATCCCCATACTGCATTTGAGCAAAGACAAAGCCCTGGTATACATGGCTGACCTGTTTCCAACCGCCGCCCATATCCCGGTTTCATGGGTTTGCGGATATGATACCCAGCCTCTGGTATCGATGAAAGAACGCGCGGAATTCCTCATGGAAGCCAGTGAAAAAAATTACACCTTGTTTTTCGAACATGACATCCGTATGGAATGCTGCACATTGAAGCAAACGGATAAGGGTATCAGGGCAGACCGAAACCTGTCACTGCAGGAATTCCTGGCATGCTGAAACAATACCCCTATTGGGTATTACATAACTTCCACCAGTCTTTTCAGGAAAGGAAAAAAGGCAATCATAAAAAACACGATACTTAGTCCGGCATCAAGATAAATCCAGATCACAGCCTGGTTATGCTTCAGATAGAAAAGGGAAAAAACCGGGCGCATCAGCAACTGTAATAAGAAAAAGAAGAAAATGCGGGGGCCATGTTCATTAAAATCCCTTGCTGAACGGATACGGCCTCTGACGAGTTCTGAAAAACTGTGTGAAAGGCCCGAGCTGATATCCTTTCCTTCCTTAAGGATTTCCAAAGAGCTGGGTATGGGATAATGATTTTTTGTGGCTGAAAAAGCTGCGGAATATATCATTATTCCCAACAGAACAAGGGTAAGGATAAAATTAATGATGATATAAGGAAAAGGTTTGGACCTGTGTAAAAGATAAATCAGCCTTCTCACATTTATTCAACTCCTTCAAGTGCTTTCAGTGTATCCTCCAAAGCCTTTTCCTTTTCTTCCGCACTTTTGTTTGTTACCTCTATTTCAACCTCACCTTCAAGGTCTTCCAGTAATTCATCCGCATTATCTCCAAGATCTTCCAATACTTCATCCAGGTCACCATCTTTTTTTATTTCCTGAATCACGCTTTTAAGAATCGGTGAGGCATTCTTAAATGTCAATCCCCAGAAAAAGGCGAAAGAAAATCCCAGGATCGAACAAACCAGGGCTGCAATGATCAGTCCTTTTGGTCCTTTTTGCCGGTTAGCCTGTGAAAGTGCAATCGAGCTCAATACAATACCCACCGCGCCAAAAACCAGGGCAATAAAAAAAGTACAGGGTATTATACCCAGGGGGATGGCCATAATACCCATGACCAGCCCTGCGATGCCAAGGCCTTGTCCGGTTGTTGACTGCTGTTCGTTCATGGTTTCTAATTTCTTACTAAATTAATACTATTCAGCATTTTTCCGATTACCTGAAAGCGGAAAAAATTGTTGTTGCAGAAAACTAATCCAGCAATACCTCAAGGATTTTCCGGGCAGCTACCGAAACGGATGATCCCGGGCCAAAGATGCCGACCACCCCGGACTTATAAAGGTAGCTGTAATCCTGATGAGGTATCACACCTCCCACGATTACCATAATATCTTCCCGGTTCAGCCGTTTTAATTCACCTATAACCTGCGGAACCAATGTCTTATGCCCGCCGGCCAGGCTTGAAACGCCCAATACGTGCACATCATTTTCCACTGCCTGCCGCGCAGCTTCCAGCGGGGTTTGAAAAAGGGGCCCGATATCCACATCAAAGCCGATATCGGCATAGCCTGTGGAAACCACCTTTGCTCCGCGATCGTGTCCATCCTGCCCCATTTTGGCAATCATGATCCGCGGTTGCCGGCCTTCCCGTTTGGCAAATTGCTGACACAGCTGACGGGCAATTTTAAAATCCTCATCCGCTGTTGATTCGGAAGAATAAATCCCTGAAACGGATCTTATCACAGCCTTGTAACGGCCGCAGACTTTCTCAACGGCATAGGATATCTCTCCCAGTGTCGCCCTTTGTTTTGCTGCCTCAACGGAAAGCTCCAGCAAATTGCCTGTACCGTTTTTCACCGATTCGGTCAGCCTGTTGAGTGCCTCCTTTACGGCCGCATCATCCCGCTGGCTTTTGAGCTCCTCCAGCCTGCTGATCTGCGCCTGTCTTACCGCGCTGTTGTCAACTTCAAGGATGTCAATGGGATCTTCTTTGTCCAGCTTATATTTGTTAACTCCTACAATGATATCCTTTCCTGAATCGATGCGTGCCTGTTTCCGTGCTGCGGCTTCCTCAATTTTCATTTTGGGGAGTCCTGTTTCGATGGCCTTTGCCATACCGCCCAGCTCCTCAATTTCCTGAATCAGTGCCCAGGCCCGATGCGATAGCTCATTCGTCAGGTATTCGACATAATAAGATCCTGCCCAGGGATCAACAGTACGGATTACATACGTTTCATGCTCCAGATATAGCTGGGTATTCCGGGCAATCCGTGCAGAAAAATCCGTTGGCAGGGCAATGGCCTCATCGAGGGCATTGGTATGCAGTGACTGCGTGTGTCCCAGTACTGCAGCCATAGCCTCGATGCAGGTGCGGGTCACGTTGTTGAAAGGATCCTGTTCGGTCAGGCTCCACCCCGATGTCTGCGAATGGGTCCTGAGCGCTAATGATTTGGGATTCTTCGGATGAAACTGGTTGACTATCTTGGCCCATAGCATGCGTGCTGCGCGCATCTTGGCAATTTCCATGAAATGATTCATTCCCACTGCCCAGAAAAAAGATAACCGGGGTGCAAAGGCATCAATATCCAGTCCCGCTGCCACACCAGTCCTTAGGTATTCAAGCCCGTCAGCCAGCGTATAGGCAAGCTCAATATCAGCGGTCGCCCCGGCTTCCTGCATGTGATATCCCGAAATACTGATGGAATTGAATTTAGGCATGTGTCGTGAAGTGTACCTGAAAATATCAGCAATAATACGCATGGAGTTCTCCGGCGGATAAATATAAGTATTCCTCACCATGAACTCTTTCAGGATGTCATTCTGCATGGTGCCGCTTAGTTCTTCGAGCCTGGCACCTTGCTCCAATGCTGCCACAATATAAAATGCCATGACGGGTAAAACGGCTCCGTTCATGGTCATCGAAACCGACATCTTATTCAGGGGTATCCGGTCAAACAGTATTTTCATATCCATCACCGAATCAATCGCTACGCCTGCTTTTCCTACATCACCGACAACCCGCTCATGGTCGGAGTCATAACCCCGGTGCGTTGCCAGGTCAAAAGCTACCGACAGGCCTTTTTGACCTGAAGCCAGATTTCTTCTGTAAAAGGCATTCGATTCTTCTGCTGTTGAAAACCCGGCATACTGCCGTATGGTCCATGGCTGCATGGCATACATGGCAGAATATGGCCCTCTTAGAAAAGGCGGAAGGCCTGCAGCATAGCCCAGATGCTCCATCCCTTCAATATCTTCCTTTGTAAAAATATGCTTTACCGGGATCTGTTCTGCCGTAAACCATTCATTGACCAGGTTGCTGCCCTTGTCATCAGCAATGGCATTTTGTCCGGTAATTCCGGCCCTGATATCAATGCTGGCAAAATCAGGCTTCATCATTCGATTCCCAGTTTTTGATGATATGCTTTCAATGTTTCCAAAACGTCAGATCGGATATGGATAAAATTATCAATGCCTTTGGCCTTAAGATCCTCCATGCAGGGGGGAGATCCGGCAATGACCAGGATGGCCCTTCCCTTCAGTTTTTCATAGGCTTCCGGCGCAAAAACAGCAATTTCGTCATCGGAACTGCACAACACCACAACATCGGCTTTGGCTGCAACTGCAGCCATGATTCCTTCATCCAGCGTATTGAATCCGGTATTGTCAATAACTTCATAGCCGGCACAGGCAAAGAAATTACAGGAAAACTGCGACCGTGCCAGCCGCATAGACTGGTTTCCGATGGTCAGCATGAAAATGCCGGGCCTTCGTCCACCCAGATCAGTTCTCAACCTGAGTTTTTCAAATTTCTCCGTTGCGCGGTATAAGCATAAAGGCTGAACGATACTTTTACCGGCATTGCAGACACAAGCGGGGATATAGTCGACAGGCTTCTCCTGACAAACCTCTGCAAAATTGGGATATTGATTTGTTCCAATGCTTACCTCCCGTCGGGTAGCTATGGCAAGGTCACGCTGCTGTGCCGTCTTTCCAACCTGCTCCTGAATATAACCCTGTTTCATGGCGGCTATAAATCCGCCTTTCTCCTGCACGGCAAGGAAAATCTTCCATGATTCAACCGCAATGGATTCAGTAAGGCTTTCGATATAATAAGAACCGGCAGCCGGGTCGATCACCCTGTCTAAATAAGATTCTTCCTTCAGCATGATCTGCTGATTACGGGCTATCCTTTCCGCAAATTCCGTGGGCTTTTCATAGGCAATATCAAAGGGCAGAATGGTCAGGGAATCAATCCCTGCCAGTATGGCCGACATACTTTCAGTAGTGGTCCGCAATATATTCACATAGGGATCATAAACCGTAAAATTCCAGCAAGAGGTTTCAGCATGGATACACATGGATTCATGGCAGCCAGGGTCAAAGGCTTTCACAATTTGTGCCCACAATAGCCGGGCAGCCCTGAATTTGGCTATTTCCATGAAATAATTCGGTGAAACGGCGAAATAAAAGGCCATCTTTATGGCAGCTTCCTTCACCGATAACCCCCGGTCAGCAAGCATTGAAAGGTATTCAGCACCCATGGCAAGGCTAAAAGCCAGCTCCTGTATGATGGAAGAACCTGCATTGACAAAATTACGTGCATTGATACCGATGGTGCGGAATGCTGAAAGGCTTTGGGTGTCGTTAATAACGTTGACAAGCATCTCAACAGACAATGCTTCCGAATCATAATGGAAATTACCCTTTATGCATAACCGGCCCAGGGGATCAAAATTAATGGAACCTTTCAGTGCCTCCGGTTTAATGTTGTGTTCATTTGTATAGGGCATCAGCAGTGCTGCCGTAGTTTCGCATTGGTATCCGGTAAAGTTGAGTGCTACAGCAGGCAGGGGTAAATTGTTCAGCAATCTTTCCAGTGCTTCCGGTGTCAGGACTACTTTCTTTGTTAAAACAAATTCCAGCGAGGTAACTCCTTTTTCTGAAAGGTCAAGCGCTTTTTTGTTAGCCGCAGCAATATCTTCAACCAATATCTGCTGACGGATTTGCCACCTGTTATCCTCCGTCTTTGCCCCCCGCACAAATGGAAATGTTCCCGGTAAGGCTTGCTGGTAATCAAATCCATTTATATCTTCTGACCGGTAAAAGGGTTTTATATTGATCCCTTCGATGGTCCTCCAGATAAGCTTCCTGTCATAATCGGCTCCCTTCAGATCCGCTCTGATTTTCTCGTCCCATGCTGAGGTGGATACCGGAGGAAATTCCCGGAACAGCTTGTCTCTTTGTTCTGTCATGGTTGCCGATTCAAATAAATGCGGGGGAAGTTAATGTTATTTTGTCATAATAACTTAATCCATATTGCAGAATTTAGCATCATCTCCCGGTAATAGTAACCAGTCCGGCGTATCTTCCCTTTCCCTGTTCACCAGGCAAACAGACAACCTGCCTGCCGGCAGGCAGGCCGACAACCACCTCTACCACCGGAGCCCATAACCCAAAGCCCAACTCCGACAACCTTCACAACAACCATAACGATCATAACTTACAACCATTACAACCTTAAACCCTCAAACTTTCAAACCTTCTTCAAACCATTTTCCCCGGGTCGACCCATTGATCGAACTGTTCGGCCGTAACCAGTCCCAGTTCTATGGCAGCTTCTTTCAGCGTTTTATTTTCCTTGTGGGCCTTTTTGGCAATTTTGGCCGAGTTCTCATAACCTATATGAGGATTCAGCGCTGTGACCAGCATCAGGGAGTTGTTCAGGTGCTTTTTGATGATCTCTGTGTTTGGCTTAATTCCTATCGCACAATTATCGGTAAAGGAACCGCATGCATCTCCGAGAAGACGGGCGGACTGAAGCACGTTGGCGGCGATCAGCGGTTTAAATACATTCAGCTCAAAATGACCGTTCATGCCTCCAATCGATACGGCTACATCATTGCCTATGACCTGGGCACAAACCATGGTAAGTGCTTCGGGCTGGGTGGGATTTACTTTACCGGGCATGATGGAGGATCCGGGTTCGTTATCGGGAATTATGATTTCTCCGATCCCGCTTCTTGGCCCCGAGCTCAGCATCCGGATATCGTTGGCAATCTTCATCAGCGATACAGCTGCTCTTTTCAGGGCGCCGCTGAGTTCCACCATGGCATCGTGGGCGGCAAGGGATTCAAATTTATTGGGTGCTGTTATGAAAGGGCATCCGGTAAGCTCGGCTATTTTTGCGGCCACTTTCTCAGCATAGCCCTTGGGCGCATTGAGTCCTGTCCCCACAGCGGTTCCGCCCAGGGCCAGTTCGCGGATCATTTCGAGGGCATTGCGGACCGCCCTGACGGAGTTTTCCACCTGCTGTGCATATCCCGAAAATTCCTGTCCCAGCGTCAGGGGCGTGGCATCCATAAAATGCGTACGGCCGGTCTTTACGACGGAAGAAAACAAGCGTGATTTTTCCTGCAAAGCATCCCTCAGCTTCAGCATTCCGGGCAGGGTTACTCCGGTAACCATTTTATAGGCTGCAATGTGCATGGCCGTGGGATAGGTATCGTTTGACGACTGTGATTTGTTTACGTCGTCGTTGGGGTGCAATACCTTTTTTTCATCCGAAAGCTTTCCGCCGCTGATGACATGAGCACGGTATGCCACTACTTCGTTGACGTTCATATTGGATTGTGTTCCCGATCCGGTTTGCCAGATCACCAGGGGAAACTGATCATCCAGCTTGCCTTCCAGGATCTCATCACAAACCTTTCCGATAAGCGCACATTTTTCAGCTGAAAGCACTCCCAGGTCAAGGTTTGTTATTGCTGCAGCCTTTTTCAGGAAAGCAAAAGCGTATATTATTTCACGTGGCATGCTGGCTTCGGGCCCAATTTTAAAATTGTTCCTCGAGCGTTCAGTCTGGGCACCCCAGTATTTTTCTGCCGGGACCTTTACTTCGCCCATGGTGTCGTGTTCAATTCTGTATTCCATAAGATAGCGTTTTACCGGTTAATGGATAAGACCAATATTTTATCCTAATTTCCTGATTTTATCTTTTATTTTCAATGCTTTTAATCAGGATGAAAATATTTCGTCTTCAAAACGCGCGAAACGGGTAGCCATTCATGGAAAACCTGCGAGTAACGCTCATTTATTCAATACCTCATCCACCCTCCCGGCAGGCTGTGCGATAACAGCCTTGTACTTGCCAACAACAATGGGACGTATCAGCAGTTTCGGATTTTCAAGGATGATTTCCTTCCATTCACTATCCGTAAAATGCCTGCCTTTGAGTTCATTTTTAAAGATTTCTTCCTGTTTCCTCACCAGGTCAATGGGTTTTAAGCCTGATTTAAGCAGGATCTCATCAAGTTCATCGGAAGAAAGCAGGTCCCTGAGGTATTCCCGGATGACCATGACATCGGTTCTGGATCTCAGGTAGGCCAGCCCTTCGCGGCTCTTTTTGCACCGTGGATTATGATAAATGGTGATCATAGCAACATGCTTATTTTCCGCCAAATTCCATCAGGTAGGCTTTGATGAAATCATTGATCTCCCCATCCAGTACAGCCTGTGTATTGCCGGTTTCGTAACTGGTGCGCAGATCTTTTACCAGTTTGTAGGGATGCAGCACATAGCTCCTGATCTGCGACCCCCATTCGATCTTCTTTTTCTTGCCCTCGATTTCGGCTTGTTTTTCCATCCGCTTGCGAAGTTCGATCTCATAGAGGTGAGACCTTAATATGCGCATGGCATTTTCCTTGTTCTGCAACTGGGAACGTGTTTCCGTATTATCCACGGTGATGCCGGTGGGAATATGGTGTACCCTTACTCCGGTCTCTACCTTGTTTACGTTCTGGCCTCCTGCACCGCTTGACCGGAAATAATCAAATTCCAGGTCAGCCGGATTGATGATTATTTCTATATCGTCATCGATTACCGGCGAAACGAATACGGAGGCAAAGGAAGTGTGCCGCTTATGATTGGCATCAAAGGGCGACAGCCTCACCAGCCGGTGGACGCCGTTTTCTGCCTTAAGGTATCCGTAAGCATAGTCACCGGTAAACTCAAGCGTAACTGATTTTATGCCGGCGCCGTCGCCTTCCATGTAGCTGATCTCTTTTACCTTGTAGTCATTCCTTTCTCCCCAGCGGATGTACATTCGCATCAGCATCTGCGCCCAGTCCTGGCTTTCCGTTCCTCCTGCGCCGGAGTTGATCTTCAGAATAGCCCCCATTTCATCCTCTTCATTCCGGAGCATATTTCTGAACTCAAGCTCCTCCAGCAACGTAAGGACCTTGTTGTACTGCTGGTCTGTTTCTTCATCCGTGGCTTCCCCTTCATTGTAAAAATCAAAGACAACCTTCAGATCATCCAGTTCCGAAGCCAATTTGGAAAAATCACCTGTCCACTTTTTCAACGAGGAACTATGTTTCAGCTGCTTTTCAGCTGCTTTTGGGTCATCCCAGAACCCGGCCGCATGCGATTGTTCTTCGCCTTCCCTGATCAGTTGCAGTTTTTTATCAATCTCAAAGAAACCTCCTCAGGGCTTCGGTGCGTTCCGTAAGCTCCTTGATCTGTTCAATATATACCATTTTGCTGTGTTTTAAAGAGGCGGTAAAGGTAAGAAAAACCCGGTAATTTTCGTTGCCGGGGTGTTAATATGAATGGGAATGGGTGGAAAGGGGACAATTTATTGATATGGTTGTTACAATGCATTTTATAAGGGCATGACAGGTTTCGTCCCTGCCTTCATTCATCCTTCATAATTTTCCATACCAAATCTTCCTCAAATCCTTTTGAGGCAGCAAACTGCAGCAATTTCATCTTCCGGGTTCCGGGATCTTCCTTCTTCAGGGTCTGTGCTTTTTTCTTCAGCCCCTGATCCAGCACCCGACGGTATTCCTCCTCATCAATCCCTTGTATGGCCTTTTGAATAACTTCCTCCGTCAGCCTTTTTGACCGGAGAAAATACCGGATCTTGATCCTGCCCCACCGGTTGAGCCTGAATTTATCCTGCACGGCTGCCCTGGCATAGCGCTCCTCGTCAATGAATTTATCAGCGGTCAGGGATTGAATGACGGGTTCATGCCATTGCTGAGGAATGTCATGCCGGATCAGGTAATCCATGATATCAGCCTTGCATTTTTCCTGCCTGCTGCAGATCTGCTGCAACTTTTTCAGCGTGGGTTTTATGTCTGTTTCCATTTTCCTAATCTTGATTTTTACCGGCTTTCAACATCCGCGGTTTTCCATTGATGTCCCTGCGGATTTCGGTTACAGGATAATGCCTGCTTCGGAACACTTCAGCTGTTTCACCGGGCAGGGCTTCATTGATCTCACAATATATGCTGCCGCCGCTGGACAGTATCCGGTTTCCTAGTTCAGCTATAGCCCCGTAAAACAGCAGGGGGTCTTCATCCGGAACAAACAGGGCCTGATGCGGCTCGTATTTTAATACATTGGGCTGCATGGACTTTTTTTCAGATTCCCTGACATAAGGAGGATTGCTCACCAGGATATCAAACTTTTCCCTGGCATCAGCGAATTGTTTAACGATATCAAACCGGTAAAACACAGCATCGGTATGATTCAGTTCCGCATTCTTGCAGGCTATTTCCAATGCCTTTTCGCTGATATCCACACCCGAGACCTTGGCCAACGGAAGATTCTTTGCCAGGGCCAGTGCAATGCAGCCACTGCCGGTACCGATATCCAGTATCCGCAACGCCTTCCCGCTATTCTCCCGGATGATCCAGTCAACCAGTTCCTCTGTTTCCGGCCGGGGTATAAGCACATCCGGTGAAACCATCATGGGCAGATCATAAAATAACGTCTCCCCCAGGATGTATTGAACCGGTTCGAAAGCCCTGAGCCTGTTAATGATTTCTGCTATCTTATCAATAAAATGTTGCGAAATCACTTCATTACCCTTCAGCCGGAGTTCAATTTTACTGTAATTTAGCAGATGCTGAAAAATAAGATCGGTGAAATTCCCGATTTCATTTTCATCATACAGTCCGGCAAGGCTTTGTTTGATTTGCTTCCGGATCTCAGCAACGGTTGTATTCCGATTCATGCAGCAAATGTAAAAAACTACTGACGATGGACAGTGATGCATCCCATAAAAAATACATGAGCCGCTGTCTTGAGATGGCAAGACTCGGATTGGGCAGTACTGCGCCCAATCCCATGGTCGGTGCCATTGTCGTATGCGGAGACCGGATCATCGGCGAAGGCTATCACCGTAAAGCCGGGGAGCCTCATGCTGAAGTCAATGCTATCCGGTCAGTCAGCAATAAAGATATGCTGGCCCGAAGCACCCTCTATGTAAACCTTGAGCCCTGTTCTCATACAGGCAAAACACCACCCTGTTCCGACCTGATCATTGAAAACAGGATCCCCACGGTATTTATTGGCACCAAAGACCCTCATGAGTTGGTTGCAGGCAGGGGGATCGAACGGCTGAAACAGGCGGGTATCGTTACAGAAACCGGGATCTGCAGGGAACAATGCATCGGACTGAACAAGAGGTTCTTTACTTTTCATTTGCTCAGGAGGCCTTATGTCATCCTGAAATGGGCGCAATCGGCCGACGGATTTATCGATGTTGTAAGGCAAAAGGCTGATCCGGCAGAGCCTAACTGGATCTCGGGTGAAGTTTCCCGTAAACTGGTGCACAAATGGAGAACAGAGGAACAGTCCATCATGGTGGGTACCCATACGGCCCTGCTGGATAATCCGCGCCTGAATGCCCGTGAATGGCCCGGGGAAAGCCCGCTGAGGATCGTCCTTGACCGTAGGTTGCGATTGCCTGCAAGCCTTCATCTTTTTGATAATGAGCAAACTACGCTGATTATTAACGAGATAAGGGACGGAGAATCCGGTAATTGCATCTACAGGAAAATACCTTTTACCGGAGATCTTCTTCCCCTGATCATGCAATTGCTTCATCAACGGAGTATCCAATCGCTGATCATCGAAGGAGGCAAGAAGTTGCTTGAAAGCTTCATTGTATCGGGGCTTTGGGACGAGGCCCGCATCTTCACCGGCATAAGAAATTTCGGTGCCGGTATCCATGCACCAAAGATCGAAGGTTATTCAAGGCAGGAAATCCGTATTGAGCATGATCTGCTGACCGTCCTGCATAACAACAGTGCACCGAACCGGTTCGACACCCTGTGAGGGGACACCCTGTCAGGGTGGGGGGACCCTGACAGGGTGTCGGGAGTTTTTCCATTTTTAAAGAACATATTATGCCCTTCATGGTATAAATAAAACCATTTGTCAAAACAATTTTGTTATTGTAATTTTCAGCCATGGTAAAGAAAACCACTGAAAAATTTATTCGTATTTAATAAAAAGTACTATCCGACAATATAATGGAATGATGTTCAGATTTAATATGCTTATGAACATATTTTATTAAATTTGAAATACTTGTTTTGCTGATTGTATCAACCAACAAATTCATTTAATTATGAAATACCTGGGCTGTATACTTATAAGCGGATTCATGCTTGCCGCTTCCATCACGGGAAAAGCTCAAAACGCCAAACAATATTATAAAACAGGACTGACTTTCATTGAAGCACAAAATTACAATGATGCTATCGACCAGTTCTCAAAGGCTGTTCAGGTAGATCCTGATTTTGTTGATGCCTATATTGAAAGGGCCAGGGCTTATCAGTTCATCAATGAAACAGGAAAGGCTGCGGAAGACTATGACAGGGCACTGGTATTTGAAAAGAAGAAAGATAAACTTTATCTCGAGGCATCGGCCGTTAATTTTCAGCTGTCACAATATGATAAGGCGCTTGATCTGGTAAAGGAAGCGATCGACCTTAATTCAAAATCGGACGAGGGGTACAGGCTGCAATGCCAGATACAGGTTGGAAAGGAAAATTACTCGGAAGCCCTGATCTCCATCAATAAGGCTTTGCTGTTAAAAGACAATGCCGAGAATAATTATTATCATGGTGTTGTTTCAGATTCGATGAAAAACTACAACCAGGCTGAGCTCGATTATGAAAAAGCCATCGCTAAAGAACGAAAATATATACAGGCTTATCTTTCCCTGGCAAGCCTCAGGCTTCAGCTCAATAAACTCAACAAAGCCATTGATCATTGCAACGTCGTGCTGAGCATGGATCCTAAAAACAAGGATGCTTTCCTGATCCGCAGCAAGGTTTATGTTAAAATGATCGAATATCCTAAAGCCATCGATGACATTTCAAAAGTGGTGTTTAACAGCCCGAATGACCCTTCAGTATATATAATGCGCGGTACTTACTATCAGGATTTTACGCAGTATCAGAATGCCATCAACGATTTCACCAAGGCCATCATGCTTGATCCGAAAAACTCCGAAGCCTATTATAAAAGAGCATTTTCCTTTGAGCAGATCGGGGATTATAAAGCCGCCATTAAGGATTACTCAGCCCTGGCCAGTCTTTCGGAATATGATATGTATGCCCGCAAGCATCTGGATGATGCCAGGAAAAGGCTTTACGAACTGAACCGCGAAAATAACAGACCTAAAATCACCCTGATCGATCCCTTAGCTACAGAGGACTATACAGTCAAGCTTGCCAGGAACCGGTCGAAACTTGCCGTCAGGGGCAAAATAAATGACGAAAGCGAGATCATATCCCTGAAAATAAACGACACGGATATTAGTTTCATTAAAAACTATGATGTATATGAATTCCTTACCGAAGTCGATGTTACCGGCCTGGATATCTTTTCCGTTATTGCGGAAGATACATACAACAATATACAGCAGGTGACATACACCATCGAAAGGACGGAGATCAATCCTCCCAGGGTTGCCATCATTGCACCCTATGCATCTGATGATGGTGAAATATACCTCGATACCGACAATGCCAACCTGTATGTGGAAGGCAGCATTACGGATGAAAGCCTGATCAGGTCCATTCTCATCGATGGTGTTTCAGCCAGTTTTATGCTGAACGAGCGCAATCCCAAATTTTCAGCTACCATCAATGTAGCCAATAAAAACAAGTTTACCGTTCAGGCCACAGACAATTACGGCAATGACACGATACAGATCTTTACGTTGAACCGAGAAGGCGTGTCGTTGCTGGAGGCTAATCCCATGGGCCGGACCTGGGTGATATTTGTGGAAAATTCCAATTATGAGACCTTCCCCAGCCTGGATGGCCCTTCAAAAGATGTCACCCTGATGCGTTCAGCCCTTGCCAAGTATGACGTTCAAAAGATCATTCACAAACAGGATATGAGCAAAAAGGACATGGAGAAATTTTTTTCCATTGAGCTCAGGGATCTTATCCGCAGCAACCGGGTCAACTCCCTGTTGATCTGGTATGCAGGGCATGGAAAATTCATCAATGAAACCGGTTACTGGATCCCCATTGATGCCAAGCGTGATGATGAATTTACCTATTACAACCTCAATGCGCTGCGCGCATCCCTGCAATCCTATACCAATTTTGTTGTTCACACCCTGGTAATAACCGATGCCTGTGAATCAGGTCCGACATTTTATCAGGCCATGCGAGAAACGCCAAAGATACGCACCTGCACCGACTGGGAAGCCACGAAATTCAAATCATCACAGGTTTTCTCTTCCGCCGGTTATGAGCTTGCCGTGGATGATTCCCAGTTCACCAGGACTTTTGCCAATACCCTGGCCAACAATCCGGATGCCTGCATCCCCATTCAGCTGATCGTGCAGAAAGTTACCATGGCTGTAGCGCAAAACAACCAGCAAAAGCCAAAATTCGGAAAAATAACCGGGCTTACGGATGAGGACGGGGAGTTCTTTTTCATTTCAAAACAATAATGACCCTGAACAAACCCTTAAAAACCTGAAATGAAAAAAACCCCAACAACAACCACAACCACCCTGTGTGTATTGTTAGTTATATTGATTACCTGCTGCCGGCAAAGCTATTCACAAACATACTATTTTGAAAACCATGGTGCTGCTGATGGGCTTGATTCAAAGATCTATTCCATTGTGCAGGATGAAAACCGTTATGTATGGATTGGCACCCGGTCGGGTCTGACAAAATTTGATGGTAAGAATTTCACGGTCTTCACCAGTGAAAACGGACTGGCACCCCTTGCTGTCCGTGTGCTTTTCAGGGATAAAAAGGACGTGATCTGGCTGGGACATGAAGAAGGCGGAATCACCCGTATCTGGAAAGGGCAATTTGAAAAAATCATCTTTACTGATTCCATCATTAAATCCAATATTACCTCCATTGTTCAGGATCATCAGGGTCAGCTCTGGATAACCACCGAGGGAAGCGGTGCATTGCTGATCCGCAATCCCGACGATCCTATCGGAACTTTAAGTTACGAGCATTACCTGAAAGGGAAAAAGCTGGGAGACAGGGTATATTCCAGTATTGTGACATCTGACGGTTCCGTTTACTTCATCATAGGTGTGGACATTAAAAAATACAATCCGGTAACCAATGACTTCGACAGTTATGCACCGGAAGGAATTTTCAGGTTCTTCCCCTTTACGGTGATGTTTGAAGACTCGCGCAGGAATATGTGGTTTGGCACTTACAATGGAGGTCTTTATAAGTACGATCAAAAGACTCATATATTTGAATATTTTGATATCAAAAGAGGACTTGCCTCAAACTGGGTTACAACGATCACTGAAGACAGGCAGCAAAATATCTGGGTTGGCCATTGGGATATGGATAAAAAGAAAGGCGGTTTAACCCGGATCGGAGATACGGCATTAAAAGTATTCAATACGCAAAATGGACTA
>Ga0105100_10001123_pt1 | contig 15741 bp, 12 predicted proteins | sample PPLLak12cMay2015_2_FD_87033 | JGI IMG/M metagenome (GOLD analysis project Ga0105100, IMG submission 87033) | Freshwater sediment microbial communities from Prairie Pothole Lake near Jamestown, North Dakota, USA - PPLs Lake P8 Core (1) Depth... | ecosystem: Environmental > Aquatic > Freshwater >...
ACAGATAAATTGATATGAAATAAAACATGGTAAATTATCTGGTAGTTTTATTTGCCATTACTCTGATATATTTCGCTTCTGCCGAACGGTTAATCAATTATATCAGACTGATCGGATTGCAGGGTATATTGCTGTGCGGGATTGCCATATTTGAACTTAAGGAAATCAATACGGCTAACCTGATTTTTATAGCTTCAGAGTCTTTAATATTCAAAGCTATCCTGATTCCATATCTGCTGACCAGGATCATTAAACGTTCCGGTGTGACAAAAGTGCATCGTTTGGCAATACCCGCGTTTTATACCATCATATTTTCAATCATTGCACTATTGATAAGCGTTGGCCTGGCCTATTCCCTGATCAATTCTTTTGTCAATACCATATACATGGCTATAGCCCTGTATACGCTGTTTACCGGCTTGTTGCTCATTGTAACCCATAAACTGATAATCTCTCACCTGATAGGCTTCCTGATTGTCGAGAATGCAGTTTTTCTGTTTTCACTTTCCATCGGAAACGAAATGCCCATGTTGATCAATATCGGTATTTTACTTGACATCTTTGTAGGGGTGCTGATTCTTGGCTTTTTCGGATTAAGACTGAAACCGCACACCAACGAGTTAACTATGCTAAAAGATTAAGCGATGGCCCTTTTATTGTTTTTTATATTGTCAGCCTTAATGAGCATCTCCATAGTTTTGCTTAAAAATAAAACAATCACCAGGTTCATATCACTTGGATATGCATTGATGCATATCTGGTTTACGGTATATTGCTGGACCCATCTGAACAAAACCGAACTTAACTATTTTACCTATAACAGTATGGGTGTTTTATTGCTGTCCGTTTTATCCTTGCTGGCAATCCCGACCCTATACCATGGATTTATTTATACGTCAGCGGCTACCGTAAAGAGATATAACATTTACCACGCAGCGCTTATAGCCCTTATGACTTTTATGTCGGGCGCTTACCTGTCAAATGGAATGACCATTTTGTGGATTTTTGTAGAAGCTACTACATTGGCTGTTGCAGCCCTGTTATATCACGATCATACTGAAATGGCCCTTGAGGCAAATTGGAAATATGTTTTTATCTGCTCCACCGGAATTGCCCTGGCCTATCTGGGGATATTGTTTCTGGGATTCATATATGGCCGCAAAGATGCTTCAAACCTCTCTTTTACTTCTTTGTCCGATATCATTAACCAGGCTAATCCACTGTATCTTAAGCTTGCATTTGTATTTGTGCTGATTGGCTTTAGCACTAAAATGGGACTCTTCCCCATGCATACCGTAACCATCGATGCTCATTCCGTGGCTCCGCCTCCTATCAGTGCGTTGATCTCCACTACGCTGATGAATGTTGGTTTTCTGGCTATTTTCAGGGTCTATACCTTATTCGCTTCATCATCGATTTTGCCTTTTATGAATAATGTGCTTATCCTTTCCGGAATACTATCCTTATTAATCGCTGCCGGAACCATGCTTAAAGCAAAACATCTTAAGCGCATGCTGGCCTATTCAAGCCTCGAAAACATGGGTTTGGTGTCCATTGCATTGGGAATCGGGGGGACCGGTTATTATGCGGCACTGCTTTTAATAATTTTGCACTCATTCGCCAAATCAAGTCTTTTTTATCAGATGGGTCAGCTTTCGCGGATTCTTCATACTTTTAAACTGGATAGCTGCGGCCAATATATGAGACTTTACCCGGCCGGTGCCCTGGTCCTTTTGACCGGTATGATCTGCATTCTTGCCATTCCCCCTTCGGGATTGTTTATTTCCGAGTTTATGATATTTAAGGGATTGGTATTCAATAATAAGTGGTTCATCCTGATCACCGCAATAGTGCTGCTTTGCTTTGTGATATATGGCATGAGCACAAGAATCCTGCATATTGTCTTTTCGAATCCTCTGGAGGAATCTGGTATGGGACTTCCGGATAAAATTAATCCTGTGGAGACAACCAGCCAGTTTGTATTGCTTGGTATCGTCATCAGTATGTGTTTTTATCAGCCGCCCTTTCTGGTTGATTTGATTAATCAGAGCTTTATATTATTACCTAAATAGGAATCATAATGAATCCATTATATCCCGGAATAAAGAATGATTCATCACCCACTGATCTTGCAGCAATACCGGTTGTGGAATATAATGTTTTTTCTGACCGGGTATCTGACTTGCTGAAGGACGGATCAAAGCATTGCATAGCCTATTACGGTGTGGAGACATCCGGCCATCTGAAATTCTATTGCTGCATTGCGGATGATAGCGATAATTGTATTGCCGTATTGTCACACCAACAAAAAGGAAACCATCCTGTTCTAAAATCGCTGACACCCGGTTGTCCGCAGCTTCATATCTTTGAGCGCGAAATACATGAAAACTTCGGTGTGGAATTCGAAGGTCATCCATGGTTAAAGCCGGTCAGATATCCGCAGGACCGTTACGATAAGTCAAAAAACATAGATAATTATCCCTTCTATGAGATCGGGAGCGAAGAGTTACATGAGGTGGGGGTAGGACCTATACATGCAGGTGTTATTGAACCAGGACATTTCAGGTTCATCTGCAATGGTGAAAAAGTGTTGCATCTTGAAATACAGCTTGGATATCAGCACCGTGGAATTGAAAAATTATGGATTGAAAGGAAAGATTCATTGCAACGGTGTTTACTTTCAGAATGCATTGCCGGTGATACTTCAATCGGACATGCACTGGCTCATGCACAGCTTGTTGAGTCATTGGCCGGCTTTGAAGTTAGTGAAGCGCTGCAAATAGAGCGCTGCATAGCATTGGAAATGGAAAGGATGGCTGTTCACATTGGCGATACAGCCGCCTTATGCGGTGATATTGCATACCAGCTGGGGCAGGTAGTATGCGAGACCCTCAGAACAACGATCATTAACACTACACAGCTTTGGTGCGGGAATCGATTCGGGAAGGGACTGGTGCGTCCAGGCGGATCCAATTATCCCCTGAGTAATGCTGTTGCTGACGAGATGTTAAGAGTACTTGCTGATAGTGGCGGGCGATTTGATGAAATCAACGACCGTATCTATTCATTACCAAGCGTTCTTGCCCGGTTTGAGGATATAGGCAAGATCTCGGAAAAGCAAGCGCTGAGCATAGGTGCCGTAGGAATGGCTGCACGCACTTGTGGTATTGCAAGGGATATTCGAAAAACGCACCCCTTTCAGTTCTATAAATACTTTCCGATACAACCCGTGATGTGCGAAACAGGAGATGTTTTTGCACGCAGTATGCTGCGAAATCTTGAAGTCAGGGAATCGGTGAAAATTGTCCGCGGACTGATTGAAATATGGCGACAAAAAGACAAGGACACTAAAAAGCCGGTTTATGATTATACATTAAAGCCAGACTGTTTTGCGCTCTCCATGGTAGAAGGATGGAGAGGCGAAATTTGTCATGCAGCCCTGACGGACACTGCGGGCAATATTGAACATTATAAAATAAAGGATCCTTCCATGCATAACTGGCTGGCGCTGGCACTGGCAGTCCGTAACCAGGAAATATCAGATTTCCCGGTATGCAATAAAAGTTTTAACCTGTCATACTGTGGCAACGATCTTTAACCTGTAAAAGTAAACATGGAAATGCTGAGAGAGCTAAAAATACTGAGAAGTCATGGTATTCAATATGTTAAGAACCTGCGTACGCAGCCTGTATCGGAGCTGTTCAGGGGACGGCCGGTTATTGCAGGGAATCTGTCACCCGACGAGATAAATGAAATTGCCGGTTTATGTCCTGTTTATGCCATTGACAAAGAAGCAGGTTCAATGGATCTGGGGAAATGTGTTTTCTGTAAGGAATGCGCTTTCAGACAACCTGACAAGATCAGGTTCACCAATGATTACAGGATTGCTTCCAACACAAGGGAAGACCTTTTAATAAAACCGGGAGTTGAAGTTCCTGTCAGGATTGATGAAAACAAGGTCAGAAAAGAAATAAAAAAGTTTTTCAAAGGTGCGTTGAAGCTACGCCAGATATCCGCAGGCGGAGATAATTCAAACGAAATGGAACTGGCCGCAACCGGAAATGTGAATTTTGATGCCGGACGTTACGGAATTGAATTTGTTGCCTCGCCAAGGCATGCCGATGGTATTGTCATAACGGGACCCATCACCAAAAATATGGCAGTGCCTCTGCAATTATGTTACGATGCCGTTCCGGCTCCGAAAATAATCATTCTCGCCGGCACCGATGCCATCAGCGGTGGGTTATTTGCCGGCAGTCCGGCCATTGACAGGTCATTCCTTGATAAATACCCGGTGGATTTATGGGTGCCGGGGAATCCCGTGCATCCGCTGACCTTTATTAACGGGGTGCTGGATATGATTGGAAGAAAGACCAATAGAATGAAGTCTTGAGGAGGGGAGGACTTTATTTTTTCCCCTGGCTTAAGCCAGGGGCAAGAGATATCACTTCGTTTTACAGTTTGCTTCTTTCCAGTGTTGAAATTCTTATTCCCGGTTTCAATCAAAGCTTCAGATTTCAAATGTATAATCGTTCACAATGAATCTGTTGTAAAATAAACTTTTAAATCTTCAGACTTTTAAATCTTTAAACTCTTTCAGCCTTTCCCTGATCGCCTGCATTCTGTCCTGTCTTTCCTGTGAATAGGAACGGCAGACGATGTCGATATATTCCAACAAAGCCAGTGATTTGCGATAGTAAGACATACTTTCAGCAGTTTTATTTTCAGCCAGCAACAACTCGGCATGGGCATAAAACAATTCCGCCAGCATTTCAAGTTGACCGTTTGTGTAAAGGTATTCCTGCAGTAGGGTATCTATCAATCCTTCTTCGGGAAGGATTTTCAGTTTCAGTGCTTCGTTCCGGAAAGCCATACCGTAAGCACTCTGCAGACTCTGTGAAGCCTGATGCAGATCGCCGGACTTAATGAGCTTTAATATCCCTGCAATCACCTGGGCCAGCATCTCAATCATACGAAGGATATAATCACGTTGAACCATGCTAAAGGCTTTAGGATGGATTCTTCCTTTATTCTATCCTTCCCTCATTTACCGGCACTGTATCAGGGGTGATAATATGGTTCTGATGATACTCCTTCACCTGATACATAAATGCCTGTAACCTCGTTTCCAGTGAGGCGTCATCCTGTCCGTCATAAGCATAGTCGACCCAGGGTATATTGTTATGGTCCTTCCGGAATACATCGGCAACGGAACAAATCAGTGTCCCGGGCATACAGGTGAACGGAAGGATATTACAGATGCCTGAAACGCCTTTTTTCGAAAGGGCGGCAGCCGTTCCCAGGGCTATCACCGGATCGCCGTCATAGTCTTTATGAACATAAGGGGCAGTGAGCTGCAACATGATATTCAGGGGTACTTCTTTCTCCCTGTCAACAAGTTCTTCCACCGCATGGAAAAGCTTTTCATAGGAAACATGCTGGGAAATAGCCTGTATTTTGGATTTCAGAATGCCCATATTATCACCTTTCCAGATGCTGTCGCGGGTATACCGGTAGGTTGAATAAATAAACCATTCCGCAAACGGAGACATCAGTGTTTCCGCACCAAGTGCCTCAAGTCTTTCCACTATGTTCCCGTTGCAAAAACGGTTGTCGCGCATAAAGATCTCGCCGATAATAGAAACTACAGGTTTGCGGGGTATATCAATCCGTTCTATAATTTTGAATTTCAATTCCGCTTCTTCCAGGACTTCCACCAATCCTTTGGCATTATTCTCGACACTGCGCAGTATATTGTCCAGCGATTCACGATAAACCCTGTCGGTTTCACCCTTGTTCTTCTCATAGGGTCTGATCTGCTGCTGAAGTTTCCGGATCAGGTCAACGGCCACAAATCCCTTCCAGGCACTGAACCTGAACTTGGTGCCGCTGCCCGGGGTAATATCTGAATAAGAGCCATCATTGGACGGGGACACGATCTTCACATTCTTTTTGCCCAGACGGTCAAAAATGACTTTTTCCAGGTGGTTGTATTGTCCGAACCTGCAAGGTCCGTTATGATCGGGCATGAAAAAGCTGACCTTGTTTTCATCCACTCCGGGTTCCATCAGTTTCTTGACAAAAGATCCGACGGTGCAGATCATGGGGAAACATTCTTTGGACGAAGTGAACTTCCTTCCAATATCAAGGTCTTCATGGGTCTGCATGGGCAGGGAATAGGATTCTATTCCGCAGCTGCGGGCTGCAGCAGCAGCAACGTAAGATCCGTCATGCATGTAAGGCCAGTACAATATCCTGTCCCTGGTTGGGGTTGCCTGTTTAAAATCTCTGCTGATAAATGGCTTTTTTGAACTTTTTTTCCTGTCCTTTTTCCTGATGCTGTCAAGGAAAGCTTCCAGTCGTGTAATAAGTCCGGCATCTGCGGAATGCTCATCGATTTCGAGATGCAGTGTTGGCTTTCCTTTCAGCACTTCGGTTACAAAGTGCTGGAGGAAGGAGTCGGGTCCGCAGCGGAAATTACCGATGTAAACGCCATGCAACCGGTCATTGGAAGCAATTATTTTAGCCCCTGCCAGTATTTTTCTGCCATTGGGCCAGTACATATTCGGAAAATAGTCAAAGATATGCTCATCGTTGAGCGGAAGAAAGTCGAGCGGGATCGGCAGTACCTGCTGGTTGATCAGTTTCTCCACCAGTCTGAGGTTGAGTTCAGGATCGCCGGTATTGTAAGGCCTTCCCAATATAACCATGGCTTCTTTGTCTTCCGGCAGATGGTCCAGTATTTCCCTGCCGCGTTGAACCAGTGAGTCCTCAAAATTATTCTGCTGCTCCCGTGCAAGATAAAGGACTCTTTTAACCTCATTGGCCGGTGTGCCAAACTGCTGCTTCATGAAAGCAGTCATTTCTTTAATAAAAACCCTGTCGAAAAACCGTGGATGCAAAGCAGGTATAAGCAGCTTCTCTTTTCCGGGATGGTGCGCAAGAGCAGCCCGGACCATAAAAGGATAGGTCTGAATCCACGGGCAGTTGCAGTTGGATGTGGGATTATCTGCGGAAGCCCTGCTGTTTATAATAAAGGGTACAAATATATGATCCACTTTTTTATCCAGCAGATCCATAATATGTCCGTGTACTACCTCAACCGGGAAGCAGGTTTCTGAAGTCAGCATCTCAAGAGACCGGGAAACAAGCTTTCTGTCGGAATGATCTGAGAGTACAACCTGAAATCCCAGTTCGGTGAAAAAGGTCCTCCAGAAAGGAAATTCCTGATAATACAAAACCAGTTCCCGCGGAATACCAATGGAAATACTTCCCTTGTTTTTCTCCTCATCGTAATCACCAAGCAACATACGTTCGCGTTCAACGAACAGGTTCGGGATGTCATCCGTTTTTCTCTTTCTGGAATCAACTTCATATTTTTCGCACCTGCCGCCGTAATACAGGGGTTTGCTTTCCCCTTCTATCTTTACCATCCTGATTTCACAATGATTGGTGCATGCTTTGCAGGTAAACTTATCCAGTGAAAATGGAATGTTGCGTATATCAAAGCCTTTAAACCGGGTAGTCCCGCCTTCCCTGATCTTTTCCCTGGCGAGCATGGCCATGCCGATGGCTCCGGTAACATCGAAATTTGGCGGGATAATGATCTTTTTCCCGGTAACCTGCTCAAAAGCTGCCACCACTCCTTTGTTATTGGCAACACCTCCCTGAAAGAATATCTTGTCTCCGACCCTTTTGCTTCCTACGACTTTCTGCAGGTAATTATTGACAATGGAATAGGCCAGGCCACCTACGAGGTTCTCATTTTTCTCACCCCGTTGCTGATTGGCATTCAGGTCTGATTCAATGAAGACCGTACAGCGGCACCCCAGGGCAACGGGCTTTTCAGCGCTCAATGCCAGGGTCCCGAATTCCTCAACTATATTGATGTCAAGTTTTTCAGCCTGTTCCTCCAGAAATGATCCGGTCCCTGCCGCACAAACTTTGTTCATTTCAAAATCCACTACCACGCCATGGTCGATACTGATGAATTTTGAGTCCTGCCCGCCTATTTCAAAAATTGTATCCACATCAGGGTCGTGGGCAATAGCCGCAGTTGCCTGGGCGGTGATCTCATTCTGTATCACATCGGCACCTACAAAATCACCTGTCAGATAACGTCCTGACCCGGTGGTCCCCGCTGCCTTAACCTCAACCTTCTGACCAACCTCATCAAATATCTCCGTCAGCCCCCGGCGGATGGCATCAATCGGGCGGCTGGCAGTTGGCAGGTATCTTCTGGCTATCACGTTGTCATAATCATCGATAAGCACCACATTGGTACTGAGCGACCCGACATCAATACCCAGGTAAACAGGATATCGGGTCTGGCCGTTAAGGTCGAAGTTGACTTCCTTGATTAGCCTGGCATTAGATTCTATAAGGACCGGAAGGCCTTTACTACCCTCACGGGCCATCATCAGGTATGCTTCAAGGTCACTTAATCCCTTGCATGGCAAAACACCCTGAGGTTGTTCCATAACATATAATATGGCACCAAGAGCACCCATTGAGGCATAATATTCCGGTACAATTAATTCTCCGTCACTTACATGGAGGATCTCTTTGAAAGCCTGGACAACACCTGCATTAGCAGCAACCCCTCCCTGGAAAATAATGGGCCGGGCAAGATCTTTACCCTTGGCCAGATTGCTTTTGAAATTCCGGGCAACAGCAAAACATAAACCAGCTACAATATCATGAACAGGAGTAGCGATCTGCTGCAAATGGATCATATCGCTTTTTGCAAATACGCTGCACCGGCCGGCAATATGAGGCGGATTTTTTGACATCAGGGCAAGCTGACCAAACTCCTTGTCAATGGAAACCCCGATTCTTTTTGCCTGCTGGTCAAGAAATGACCCGGTACCTGCAGCACAGATACTGTTCATCGAAAAGTCTGACAGGCTTGAATGAGCCTTTTCCTTTCCTTTTTCCATCAGGATAAGCTTCGAATCCTCACCCCCCATTTCTATAACCGTTCTGGCATCAGGGTATAGTTTTGAAACGGATTTTGACTGGGCAATGATCTCATTGACAAACTTTCCGCCAATCAGCTCAGCAGCCAGCTTTCCACCCGAACCAGTCAACGCAACAAGGCTGAACTGTTCAGGGTCATAACGTGTCAATACATCAGTTAATCGCTTACGCAGCACCAGGAAAGGCTGTCCGTGACAATAATCATAATGATTTTCCAGTATGTTTTCCTGCCGGTCGATGATAACAGTATTCAATGATATAGAGCCCAGATCGAGCCCAAGAAAGTACTCTCCTTTAACTTCGCCCTTTGTCATATCGTGAGATTTTGGATTTTATTAATCATTGCAAACAGGTCAGATCAGGTTTATCTCCGGATACCGGATCAGGCTTTTATAACCAGGTAATCCATTCTTTATCAAGGAAATGAACCTAATGAAACCCTTAACTTTACGGGTAAGAACCCGGACCAAATATAATAAATATATTTAATGATGGTTACTGACGGGCTTCCTTATTCCTTTCCTGAGCCAAGTAAATCACTGATAATGATAAATGTAGCCCCGTATATTTCCTCCAGAACCAACCTTGACAGATCTGTAACGGGTACGGTGGTCTTTTCAATAAGGACGGTGTCTGAAGAAGCCAATATGCCGGTATTGAAAGACCTGATCTCATGATCGGCCGAATGAACCAGGCTGCAGGTTCCGGGAAGGTTAAAATCCTTTAGCTTTTGTTTGATTATCAGGTGGTGACGGTTGCTGGAAGATACCGGTGAATCAAGAAAGATATCTGCCCTGACCGGATCAAAAGGTAAAAGTGTTGTGAGAAGATCTTCAATGCATTCTTCCAGCAAACGGTCATCCCTGAGTTTGCCATGAAGCGAACCGGCATCCCTGAGGATACCATCAGTGCTTATGAAAACCATCCTTCCCAACCGGTAGTTTAGGATGGTAAACAACACATTGTAACCGTCAATAACCAGGTGCATGTTGCGGGAAAGGGGAGTAAGCCTTACATTTCGAACCATTGATGCCGTTTCAGCAGCAATTCCCCTATAGAGTACTGACCGTTGATCGCGTGACAGCCGGTAACGGTCACCGACAATTTTAAGGGATCCGCGTTCAGGATATTCTTTTGAGAGCAGGTATTGATAATCATGGCAGGCTTCTTTGAATTCGCCGGTAATGATTTTCTCAGGATTCATACATCATGGTTTGATATTTATGATGCCTTCAGCAGGCGATATTGCCGGGATGATAGATCCTTTGCCAGGCTCGCTCAACAATGCAGGAAGCTACATTAATGCCGGTCACCCGCTCAAAAGAATGCCATTGAGGTGCCCGGTTAGCTTCAAGCAAATATAGCTTTCCGTCAGTATCGCGGATAACATCGGCACCAAGAATTCCTTTACGGCTGGTATTGCGGAGTGTAAACGCTTCCACTTCTTCATCCCGGGCAGCAATAAACTGCCCTCCCCGTGCGGCATTGCGAGCTATCTGTCCGGCTGCCGCAATTTTTTCAACCATCCCAAGGCACCGTCCATCCAGCACCATGACACGGTATTCTTTTTCCACTTCAATATAGGACTGAAGAAGGAGAGCAGAACGGGCATATTTTTCATGGGAAAAGAAACGGTCAATATAAAGAATTGCTTCTGCCAGGTTCTTTAGCAAACACACGTTTTCTCCACGGCTTCCACGGTTGGGCTTGCCGATCAAAGGGAAATAATTCCCCGAGTTCAGCCTGACAGCAATACGAAGCGCATCATCACGGTTAAATGCAATATAGGTATCAGGTGAAATTTGATTCATTTGTCCTTTTAAGGATTCCATCAGTTTACCTGCCGGTGAACCGCTGAACCTTTCCAGCGGATCAAGCAGGTCACAACCATTATGATAAAGTGTCCTGGCCAGCAGGGAAATAGGCTCTTCATAACCATTTGTTTTGCGGACCAGCAAAGTAGAAAGCCTGGATAAATCAGCATTTTCAGTCATAACGGGCGGAAACCTCCGCTTTCGGTCAAACATAAAGTAAAGCTTTGCGGGATTTATCAGAATCACTTCATGATAAAGCTTTTTGCCTTCTTCCAGCAACCGGAATATTTCATATCCCATTTCATCGGACAAGATACCCGGTTCGGCTAACTGTGAACTGGTAATGCCTAATATTTTAATCATATTAATGTCTGAAAAATGCAGTTCTGATATACATTCCGGCTGATATTTTGCATGATTAAGTTAGAAATATTGAAGAAATAAATGATTAATTTGACTTTTTCTTTTTACTGATGAGGTATTTTTTCTATTTTCATCTCCATATTAAAGAAAATACTCCGATGGGTTTTTCAACACCACGCCGGGATTTAAAAAAAATGTATAAGAATTCCTGAAACTGTAAAAAACAATCTATGGTAAACTCATTTGCGGACAAGGATTACGCAAAACCTCAGCTGATATTGCTGGTCCTCCTCAGGTTGTCTATCGGATGGCATTTCCTGTATGAAGGAGCCGTCAAGATCATCAACCCAGACTGGTCGTCCTTTGGATATCTGATGGATTCGAAGGGGCTTTTTGCCGGGCTTTTTATTTCCATGGCCACTCATCAGGGTGTTTTACAGGTAGTGGATTTTCTCAACATGTGGGGATTATTATTAATCGGCCTGGGTTTGATGCTGGGATTATTCACGCGCCTGTCGGTTATATGCGGCATCGTTTTGCTAAGCTTTTATTTTCTGTCACATCCCCCCTTGGCAGGCATCCAATACATCATACCCCAGGAAGGAAGCTATCTGCTGGTTAATAAAACGCTGATCGAGATCATCGCTTTGTGTGTATTGCTTGTATTTCCAACCGGACAAATTGCAGGGATTGACAGATTTTTCAGGAAAAAAAGGGATTAATCAGGAATGTATTATGGCAAAAGATAAAAACAATAAGAAGGAACTTACCCGGCCAAAAGGCATAAGCAGGCGGGAAGTGATCAAAGGACTGTCAACGATTCCTTTCATGGGTGCTTTCGCCGCGGCATGGTTCCGTAAAAGCAGTGTTGAACAACAGCTTAAAGAAAATCTCCTTGAAGCCGTGAACCTCACGGCAGAACCTGCTGACCTGGCTCCAGTCGCCGTGGGCGGCAAACCGCTGAGGCTGGGAATGATCGGGTTCGGAATACGGGGCAGGCATTTGTTGCGGGCCACCGGGCATGCTGAGCCTAAATGGATTGACGATACCAGGACTGCCGCTGCTGAAAATAATCTGAATACCTCCTATGAGGACTTCATGAACCAGGAAAGCCTGAATATAGTGATCAGCGGAGTTTGTGACATCTTTGACATCTATGCTGAAGAGGCTATACTGACCGGTTCAAACGTCAACCGGCAAGGGGCCGGAGGAAAGATGGGAACGGCTCCCAGACGTTACCGCAGTTACAAGGAAATGATAGCATCCCCGGAAATCGATGCGGTGATCATTGCCGCTCCCGATCACTGGCATGCCACCATGGCCATTGAAGCAGCCCGGATGGGGAAACACGTATATGTGGAAAAACCGATGACCTGGACCGTTCCTGAAACCTATGAACTGGTAAAGGCAGTGAAGGAGAGTAACATCATTTTTCAGCTGGGTCACCAGGGAAGACAGACGGAAAGCTATGTGAAGGCGAAGGAGGCCATTCAGAAAAATATCCTCGGTAAGATCACCCTGGTTGAAGTGTGCACAAACCGCAATGATCCCAACGGGGCATGGGTATATCCCATTCATCCCGGAGCAGGTCAGCAAAACATCGACTGGCAGCAATTCCTGGGGGCAGCTCCTTATCACGACTTTAGCCTGGAAAGGTTTTTCCGCTGGCGTTGCTGGTGGGATTATAGCACGGGACTGAATGGTGACCTGCTAACCCATGAATATGACTGCATTAACCAGATCATGGGCATCGGAATACCTGATTCTGTGGTTGCCTCAGGTGGAATATACTTCTTCAAGGACGGACGGACCGTACCCGATGTGCAGCAAGTGGTTATGGAATTTCCGGCTCGCGACCTTACCTTTTTGTACAGTGCATCACTTGCCAGTGACCGGCAGAGAGGAAAGGTGATCATGGGCCATGATGCCCATATGGAGATAAGCGACCGCCTGACCATTAGCGCTGACCCTCAATCAACAATATATAAGGAAAAAATTGAAAACGGCACCATCGATCCCCAGGTCCCCATTTATTCCTTTACACCGGGCAAGAAAGGTATTGACGGAGTAGCCTCGGCCACAGAACAGTATTTTGCCAGCCGGGGTTTGCTCTATACTTACCGACAGGGAAAAAGAGTGGATACGACCTTTCTGCATATGAAGGAATGGATCAACTGCATCCATGCCGGCATTCAGCCCAGCTGCAACATCGACCAGGGCTTCGAAGAAGCCATCACCGCCCATATGGCCACCATCGCTTTAAGGGAGGGAAAGAAGGTGCATTGGGACAGAGAGAAACAAGAGATAGTAGCCCCCTAATCCCCCAAGGGGGACTTCCAACCCGCAAGGCTTTCGTTCAGCTGAATTCCTGTAAACAATGCTGTGACACAAAGGATTATTGAGTATTTCTTTCCCCTCTCCTTTGGAGAGGGGGCAGGGGGTGAGGCTTTTTTTTCCAAACTGATTTTTCCCATTTCATTTCCGGATTTTTTTTCGTAAACTTATACTCATATTAATTCTAATTTAAACCGTCATGAGCAAGGAAAGCAAAACATCAGCAATGTCACGAAGGACATTTATCGGAAATACAGCCAAAGCTGCAGCCCTGTTTACAATTGTCCCGAGCAACGTGGTCAGCGGCTTAGGTCATAAGGCCCCAAGTGACAAACTGCACATAGCCGGTATCGGTGTGGGAGGAGTTGGCAGAACAAACCTCGTTAACATGAACAGCGAAAATATTGTTGCAATGTGCGATGTTGACTGGAAATATGCACAGAAAAGCTTTGAGACTTTTCCGGATGCCAAAAAGTTCAAAGACTGGCGCGTCATGTTGGATGAAATGAAGGATTCCATTGATGCGGTGGTTATTGCAACGGCTGACCATACCCATGCCATTACTGCTGCGCACGCTATCACCATGGGTAAACATGTATACCTGCAAAAACCCCTTACTCACACGGTATATGAATCACGCCTGATGACCAAGCTGGCTGAAAAATATAAGGTTGCTACCCAAATGGGCAACCAGGGCTCTTCGGGCGAAGGCGTACGTACGACCTGCGAATGGATCTGGAACGGTGAGATCGGCGAAGTCACAAAAGTTGAAGCTTTCACCGACCGGCCCATATGGCCACAAGGATTAAACAGGCCGGCAAAGGGAATGTGGGTGCCCGACACACTGGACTGGGATCTTTTTATCGGACCTGCTCCCATGCGTCCGTATCACGAAATCTATACGCCATGGAACTGGCGCGGATGGTGGGACTTTGGTACCGGTGCCCTGGGTGACATGGCCTGTCATATCCTTCATCCGGTATTTCTGGGATTGAAACTTAAATATCCCGTCAGGGCCCAGGGCAGTTCAACCCTGTTACTTACGGATTGTGCCCCGAATGCTGAAATGGTCCGCATTGTTTTCCCCGAACGGCAAGCCCTGAAAAAAGTAAAAATGCCAAAAGTCGAAGTAACCTGGTATGACGGGGGACTCCAACCCATAAAGCCCGACGGATGGCCCGCCGGAAGAATTATGGGCGATGAAGATGGCGGTGTCATCTTTCACGGTACTAAAGACAAGCTCATCTGTGGCTGTTATGGCAGAGAACCCTGGCTCCTTTCAGGCCGCATACCCCAGGCCCCAAAAACCCTTCGCCGCATTGATATATCCCATGAGATGGACTGGGTGAGGGCATGCAAAGAAAATCCTGAAAATCGCATCCCAACAGCCTCTCCATTCAGCGAAGCCGGACCCTTCAACGAGATGGTCGTTATGGGCGTGCTGGCAGTTCGCCTGCAGGGCTTGAACAAGGAACTGGAATGGGATGGTGAAAACATGAGGTTTACCAATATCTCCGATGCGGATAAATTGCGTATCTGCATTTAAGATAACTTCAATAGTACTGATGGTGACCCCACCTTTGATAAAAAATGGACCGATGAACTTTCAGCAAAACAGTTCGCGGAAGAACTTATAAAACATACCTATCAGCATGGCTGGAGTTTGCCTCAGATGCCAACGGCCTGAAGCATAATGTATCTATGATAAACTAACATAACTAAGTAAAAGAACTATGAAAAAATTATTATTGATTGCATTTATTGTTGGTTTCGCCGTTGCCGGTACACAGCTGTTTACATCCTGTAAATCAGCCGGCAAGGGAGCTGACACAACACAGGTTGCCATGGTTGAACAATTTAACGTATTAACGGAGCAGGAGAAAGCGGACGGCTGGATCCTGATGTTTGACGGCCAATCCTTTAACGGTTGGCGGGGATATAATAAACCAGCCTTTCCCGACTCGGGATGGGAAGTGGTTGACGGTACCTTGCATTGTATTGGCTCAGGTATGGGTGAAGCCGGCGGCAAAGGCGGCGATATCCTTTATGACAAAAAATTCAGGGACTTTCATCTCAGCCTTGAATGGAAAATTGATTCCGCCGGTAACAGCGGTATATTTTACCTGGGGCAGGAGATCCCAAAAGAGCCCATCTGGAAATCGGCACCTGAAATGCAGATCCTCGACTCAAATCATATAGACTATAACCTGGGCATCAACGGCAACCGCCGTGCCGGTGCCCTGTATGATCT
>Ga0105100_10001125_pt1 | contig 15730 bp, 13 predicted proteins | sample PPLLak12cMay2015_2_FD_87033 | JGI IMG/M metagenome (GOLD analysis project Ga0105100, IMG submission 87033) | Freshwater sediment microbial communities from Prairie Pothole Lake near Jamestown, North Dakota, USA - PPLs Lake P8 Core (1) Depth... | ecosystem: Environmental > Aquatic > Freshwater >...
CGCCGGCGAATCGCCGCAGGATCCCGGCGCGGTTCGCTTCGATCCCGATATTGCGCATGCGCTGCTGGAAAATTACCTGGCCGAAACCCGGCACTTCCTCACGCCGCATGACAGCGATCATTTGTATGATGCGATCCGCCTCATTCCTTTCGAACTGGGCCTGCGTTTTCTCACCGATCACCTCGAAGGCGATCACTACTTCAAGACCGAGCGGCCCGGCCAGAACCTGCACCGCGCCCTGGTCCAGTTCCGGCTGACGGCCAGCATCGAGGCCGGCGAGCAGGTCCTGAAGAACCTGATAGCCGGGCTGACCGCCAGTTAGCCGCGTTTAGGCGGTAATCGCATCGCCTGCACTTTCAGGTTGATCTGAACCGCAACTAAAGGGCAAAATGCGCCCCTTCACGGCCGGGCCAGCCAGGGCCATCGCCGGATTCCGGTTTCATCATTGGTTCAAATCAAGAGAGGAAAATCCATGAAGTTGATTCTGTTGGGCGCCCCGGGCGCGGGCAAGGGCACGGTCGCGAAGCTGCTCACACAGCTGGACGGCTCGGTGCAGATTTCCACCGGTGACATCCTGCGCGGCGCGGTGCAGGCCGGCTCCGATCTCGGCAAACAGGCCAAGGCCTACATGGACCGCGGCGATCTGGTGCCGGATGAACTGATCATGGGCATCATGGAAAAACGCCTGGAACCCGATTGCCAGAAGGGCTTCCTGCTCGACGGCTTCCCGCGCACCATTCCCCAGGCCGAAGACCTGAAAAAGCTGCTGGTGAAACTCGGCATCAAACTCGACATGGCGGTCAACATCGACGTGCCGCGCAACGTCATCCTCGACCGCCTCACCACCCGCCGCACCTGCTCGAATACCAAGTGCCAGGCGATTTATAACGTCAAAAGCATGCCGCCGAAGAAGGAAGGCATCTGCGACAAGTGCGGTAGCCCCGTGGTACAGCGTGAGGACGAGACCGAGGCCGCCATCAGCCACCGGCTCGATACCTATAATAAGAAAACCGCCCCGCTTATCGGTTTCTACGACAAGGAAGGCATGCTGCTGACGGTCAGCGCCACCTCAAGCGAGGCCGTGATCGACGCGATCAAAAAGAAACTCGGCACCTGATTTAAGTTATCCGAAAAGGCCGGTACGTGTCCGCCACCCTGGCGGCGCGTGCCGGCCTTTTTCTTTGGTCCTTGCCCGAATCGGGTCAGCCCTGAACGAGTTTTGGCATTTTTCCTCATGGACCCGCATTGTCGCCGGGGCATGTACGGCCAAGGCAAGTTTCACCCGTCACTACCCCCCGGCCGAACCCTCGAAAAACCCCCGATTCCGCCGATAAACCGGGATAAATAATTCATTGATCCGCTGGGAAACCCGGGTCCGCCAGAACCCGCTGGCGGCACCAATATTGCATATATACCCCAGGAAAAACCGTAAATACCGCCGGGGTGGCGAATATTCACCTGCCAGACCGGCATGCCTGAAGTCCGGCTGACTATTATCTGTATATGGATCGGTTCATTAATTTAAGGGGTTTACCTGTCATGCGACAAATCGTTGCGATAGCTCTGCTTTATTTTGTCGCCACGCTGGGCGTGAGCGCGGCCGACAACAACGAAGTACAACAGGGCATTTTCGATTCCTATCTCAAGCTCGCCAACGAAGGCGACGTGGTGGCGCAATACGTGGTGGCGCAACGCTACGAAACCGGCAAGGGCACCGCGCAGGATATGGAAAAGGCGTTCTACTGGTACGAAATGGCGGCCAAACAGAACTACCCGCTGGCGCTGGTGAAGCTCGAGGCGCGCGACCAAAACGCGGTGAAGGCGGAGCCGCCGGCAGCGGCCAAGGCACCGATAGCCGCGGCGGAACCCATACCGGCGCCAACCCCACCCCCGGCGGCGGTGAAAAAAGAGCCGGCAAAAAAGCCGGCGCCAGCTCCCAGCCAACCCAAACCGAAACCGGCCAAGGCGCCGGAGGTAACGGCCGCTACCGTGACGGCCGATGCCAGCCTGCCCAAGCCGGCGAAGCCCGTCGCGCGCCGGGACGAACCGAAACCGGAAGCCAAAGCCCCTGTTCCCGAAATCGTCGTGGCCAAGGCGCCACCCGTTATGGAACCGCCGAAGCCCGACATCAACGTGACGCAAGTATTGCTCGCCGGAAAATGGAAACGCAACCAGGAAGAGGCGGAATACCTGCCCTCCGCGAACGCCGCCTGCCTCCAGAGCAGCAACACCGAGATCGTCTGCTTTTCCGGGGAACTGACGCGCAACATCGACAATGCCGGACTGACTTACAACGTCAAATCCGTCATCACCGGCTTCAACAACAAAGAGGCGAAGTTTAACCTGCGCTATGTCTACAACGTGATGCATGTTGCCAACAAGCCACATGCCGCGCCGAATGGTATGTCCAGCGAGATGAATGACATGGCCGTGAAAACCGGCTGGCAGGAGCCAGGGGTCGCGATGGAATGCCGCCTGCGTGACGAGCATTCCCTCAGCTGTACCCGGAATGACCGCAAAATGACTTATCAATTCGTGCGCGAATAGAGCAGGAACATCTGTCACACAGATGAGCAAAAGGGAAACGGGTGACTTATGAGCAGAACACTTCAAGCAGTAATGACCCTGGCGACAGTGATTTTCCTCGCTGCGCCAGCCCTCAGCCAGGCCGCGAACAGCGACGAACAGGACGCCGAGGTCCGGTTCGGCATCAAGTTGACCGCGGCGTTAAACAACGACCGCGAAGCACAATTCCTGGTCGCGCAAATGTACGAACAAGGCGTCGGCACGCCACAGAATCTGCGCATGGCCCATCTGTGGTACACCAAGTCCGCCAAACAGGGCTATGCGCCGGCGGTCGAGAAACTCGAAAACTGGGAGAAAGCCAGACAGGAGTCAGAAAGCCTCGCACAGGAGCGCGCCGAACAACAGAAACGCCGTCAGGCCGAGGCTGAAGCCGCCGCGGCCAAGGCCGCGCGCGAAGAAGCCACCGCCAAGGCGGCGCAGGAGCGCGCCGAACAACAGAAACGCCGTCAGGCCGAGGCGGCGGCTGCCGCTGCGGCCGCAGCCAAGGCCGCGCGCGAAGAGGCCGCCGCCAAGGCGGCCCGGGAGCGCGCTGCCGAGGAACAGAAACGCCGTCAGGCCGAGGCGGCGGCTGCCGCCGCGACGGCCAAGGCCGCGAGCGAAGAAGCCGCCAAAACCGCCAAGGCAAACGAGCCCCCGCCGGTGGTGAAAGACGCTCAGTCCGGACAGCCGAAGGACAAACCCAAGGAAACAACCGCAAAAAGCGCCGAGAAGAGCTCAGAAGAATTCCGCGCCAACCCGTGCAATACGCCCACGGCCAAATTCACCTCTATCTGCCAGTAGCCTGATGCCGGCGCTGGCGCGGCCCGCCCTCACTCACAGGTCGAGAGAAATCTCGCGGAAGGGCCCTTGCAGGGATTGGTGGTAAAGGCTGCCGCCGCTTTGGCATCGTTGATTTCGGCATCACCTTCAACGCTCGTATCCTGAGACACAAGACCACTGCCGGTTGCCTGGGTCGCCGGTGTTTCGTCCAACTTCGCTCCCGACGCGGGCGCCGCGGGTTCCACGGCTTTCGCTTCTGCCGCCAATTCCGCCTCGTGTGCCTGCAGTATCGCCAGTTCCGCAGCCTGCGCCAGTTGCTTCGCCCGCTCCCGCTCGCGCGTCAGCGCCGCCTCGTGTTCCGCCGCCAGGGCACGTTCCCGCGCCAGCGCGGCATTGCGCAAGGATTCGCGTTCGCGTGCCGCGGCCTTGGCTACAGCCAGGGCCGCATCGCGTTCACGCTGGATCTGATTCAGCTTTGCCTCCTCGGCGGCATCCTTCCCGGGAACGGGAGAGGCGGCGACCGCCTGCTGCATCGGTGATGCGGCTGGTACGGGCTGGATAGCCGGAGACGGCACAACGTCCACGGGCTTCTGCCCGGGAGTCTGGGCCGTCGCCGTCACGCGCGCCGGTGATGTTCTGTCGGGGGCAGTCAGCTTCAGGTCTGACCAATCAAGGAATTGCCAGGCAAGGACGCAGGCGGAAATCAGCAAGACGAGCACGCCGGCGCCGATGTAACGCCAGACCCTGGCGCGTCTGTCAGCAGCGGCGCGGGGCGGCGGCCCGGGCATGAGCGGCACCGGCAAGGTATCCGAAGTCCGGTTCGCCCTGCGCGCATCGCGCTGCGGGTCAGCCACCATGGCCGATGCCGGGATGATCTCCGCGTCGTCCGCCACCGCGGCCTCTCGCGATGCCGTTGCGCCCGGGCTCATCGCTGACACGTTCGGTTCCGGAATCGCAACGGGTTTTTGCTCCTTCCTTGCCGGAACGCTTTTGACGGCATGCACACGCGCCTTGGCGGCATTCGTTCCTGGTCGTGACACGATGACATTTTCTTCCGTGTCCAGCACGCGACTTGCTTCGCCGACCAGCCGGGACGCGGCGGCGTGGCGCGCACCATGCATCGCCACGGCCTCTGACATGCTCACCGCCGCGGACGCCTGCGCTTGTTTCAATGACGGTCGTTGCGCCGTCCGCGATTCCGGGGCCACGGCAAACACCGGCAAGGCGCCATGCTGTTCGCGCTCGCTGACGATCTGCTCGATGAGTTCTCCGGTGACTACCGCCGCCTGCCTGGCATAGGCGTAGACCAGCGCCAGATCGCACAGGAGATTGACCAGCCGTGGGATGCCACCGCTGTGGACGAACACCGCTTCGCAGGCGTCGTCGGTGAACAGTTCGTGCTCGCCGCCTGCCACCCGCAGGCGATGGCGGATATAGCCGCGCGTCTCTTCACCGCTCAGGCCATCCAGATGGTAATCCACTGCCACCCGCTGCGCGAATTGCTCCAGCTCCGGATGCTGCAGCAGCTCGCGCAACGGCGGCTGACCGACCAGGATCACCTGCAACAACAGGTCCTTCTCGGAATTGATATTGGATAACATGCGCAGTTCTTCCAGCGCCGCGGCGGACATGTTCTGCGCCTCGTCGATGATCAGCATGGTGCGCCGGTTCTTCGCGTACTGCCCGATCAGGTAATCGGTAAAAACCCGGTGTTGCCGGGCACGGTTGTCACCGCCACCGTCGAGACTGAAGGCATGCAGGATCCAGCGCAGCAGTTCGCCGAAGGAGTGGTGGGTGTTGGTGATCAGCCCGATCGAGACATCGTCGCCGATCTGGTTCAGCAGCCGGCGTAACAGGGTGGTTTTGCCCGTGCCCGCCTTGCCGGTGATGACGCAGAAGCCGGCCTGGTTTTCCAGACTGTATTCGAGCAGCGTGATGGCCATCTCGTGCTGCCGGCTCAGGTAGAGAAAGGCCGGATCGGGCAACAGGGAAAACGGCTTTTCCTTCAGCCCGTAGAAGGTTTCATACATGGTCAGCTGGCTCCTCACCCTCGTTGCGGCGGACCTTCGCGGCGCCTCTGCGCGCGCCTTCGGTGTCCACCGGCTCCGGATCGGTGTCCGGTTGTGTCGTTGTTTGATTCATTCTGCTGGACCGGTCGCGCCGAATCAATCACCGGACCCGTTACCCCGGCTCAACTGGTTAATTCTAAACAAATTTAGACATCTGGCCGGAGCTCTCCCGTGGCGCTACGCCGGGCAAAATAGTCGGCCGTACCGGAAGGCCAAAATAAAAAACCCGGCATGTGCCGGGTTTTTTATTGCTGATTCTTTTAATGGTGCTCAGGGGATAATGAGCAATACCTTTACGCTGCTGTCGACGAACTTGCCGTCCACGTAGCCGATCGCGTCGGGATTGCTCGCGACCCAGTTTTTCACCGCGGCATCGTCACCGATCTCCCGCGGAGGGTTGGCCTTGCCGGTGAAAAGCAGTTTTGACCAGTAAACCTTGAGCGTGGAATCGTCCTTCTTGATCACCGAGCTGTAGAACTTCTTGCGCATCGGGCTGTTGGCGGCCTGGTCAACGGGGATGGCGCGCTTGCCGTTGGTAAATACGCCGGCCTTGGCAAGATAGATGTCTGCCGCCTCGTCAGCCGTTATCCCCGACAGGTTGTTGTTCGGGTGCACGATGATCGCCAGCGCCGCGTGGGCCGGCACGAACCCTGCGCACAGCACCAGCAGGAGCAGCGCCGCCCAAATCTGTTTTAGTGTTTTCATTTAGGTCTCTCCTAGAACACGACGTCCAGCGACAGTCCGTAGATCATCACGCTATCGTCCGGGTCCTTGGGCGCCGCACTTGGTGCAGAGATCAGCAGGCCGCGCGTCCCTTCCTTGGGAGTCACCTCCTGCACCTCGAACTTGAGCGCCGCACCGCTACCCACTTCGTAACGCAGCCCCAGCGTCTTGGATTTTTGATCGAGCGGGGTGCCGACAAAAGGAAAGCCTGGATCAGGGGGGGTTGTCGGATTGTTGTTATCCTTGATCCGGGCGGCGGTGAAATGCGGCAACCACTTGCCGATGCGGTAACCCAAAGTCGTGTAAGAACCCTTCTGGTTGGGAAAAGCTGCGTTTGCCCTTCCCTCGATTTCACGTTCGAAGGCTTCGGAATAGAGCACCACGTTGTGCCAGTCCATGGTCAGGCCCACGCTGGAAAACTTGGCCGTGTCCTGGAATACCTGAAAGGCGGGGGCGTTGACCTTGGTTTCCAAGGTGCCGGCACGGATGGTGAAGATGTCGGAACTGAGGCTCACGTTGATGCCCCGCAGCGCATCGGCGGTGAAGTCGGTGTATAACACCGTGCCAGCCTGACAAGGTTCAAATGAAGCAGTAAAAGCATTGTAACAAATCGGAAATGCCTGCACCGCTTCCTGTGGCACCAGCGCCTGGGCGCCGCGGCTCACACCGTAGTACGGCTGCACCAGCAGCGACAGGTCACCGAAGCGGAAGCGCGCCAGCAGGTCCACGCCGTTCAGGGTGGTGATCGGGTTGGAGCTGTACACCTCCTGCGGCGGAAGGATCCACGGATAGGCGTAACCGACCTCGTAATAGTCCGAGATCAGGAAGGTCGGGAATTTGATCTTGCCGGCACGGACGCTGATCTGCTCGGTCGCACGGTAATTGATGAATGCCCAGTCGGCCTCGACGTTGGAGTTCTCTTCTCGCGCCTTGGCCAGCAGCTGGCCGGTGATGGAGATTTCATCATTCACCTTGGCCGAGATCTGCAATCCCAGGCGCGAATCGGCGCTGAACCCGGGCGTGTTTTCAATCGTTCCATCCTGCGATACGGCCTCGGTGTTGGACAGCAGCTGCTTGTCGCCATAGGTCGCGCCCGTGGTCAAGAAACCGCTGACGGAAACGCCCTCCAGCCCGCCTGCCGCGCCGGCGGGCAGGGCCTGCCAGGCCAGACTGAAACACAACAACCCCAGTATTTTTTTGCGCATAAGATCTCGTCCGTAGTGGAATTTGAGAAACCATTAGTTAAATGACTCTTCATATATAGTTGGTTTGGCAGGATTTGCCATTAACCGGGAGTGCGGATGGCGCTGCTATCCCCGTGGGGTGGGCGGGCCCAAAAGCCCGTGTTTTTCTGGATTTTTTGACCGGCATCGGGCCGAAGCGGCGACCCCGATGGGGCCTCGCGTCAGAGCAAAGGCCGCAAATGCGGCCAGACATTCTCCAGCAGGCGCGGCTGGGCCCCAGCATTGGCGTGAATCCGGTCCGGTTGCATGAACTCATCGCGGGTGGCGACACCGTCGAGCAGGGACGGCACCAAGGGCACGCCTTGCTCGGCGGCGACTTCGCGGAAGATGGACTGGAACCTTTCGGTGTAGCTTCTGCCATAGTTGGGCGGAAGCTGTATCCCGACCAGCAACACCCGTGCGCGGCGGGCCTTGGCCTTTGCGACCATGGCATTGATATTATGTTTCATCTGCTCCAGCGAAAGTCCGCGCAAACCATCGTTGCCGCCGAGTTCGATGATGACAATCACGGGCTTGTGCTCCGCCAGCAGCCGGGGCAGGCGCGCCAGGCCGCTCGCCGTGGTGTCACCGCTGATGCTGGCATTGACGATCCGGTAACCGGGCTTTTCCTGCTTCAGGCGCTTGCCGAGCAGAGCGACCCAGCCGGACGGCAGCTCCATGCCATAGGCCGCGCTCAGGCTGTCGCCGACCACAAGCAGCGTGCGCGCCGCGGCGGACACGGGCAATAATCCGATCAACAACAGCACGACTAACAAGATACGACGCATGTCTGAACACCTGAATGGACACATTGTCTCCGCCACCGGGCTTTCGAAGCGGGTCGGTACCGCCGAGGGCTTCCTCGACATCTTGTCGGGTGTGAATCTCGAGATCAAGGCCGGCGAGCGCGTGGCGATCATCGGCGTGTCCGGTTCCGGCAAATCCACCCTGCTCGGGCTGCTGGCCGGGCTCGATTCCCCCACCGCCGGCGAGGTGACGCTCGCCGGCGAGCGTCTCGATAAGCTCGACGAGGACGGCCGCGCGCGCGTGCGCGCCGGGCGCGTCGGATTCGTGTTTCAGAATTTCCAGCTGCTCCCCGGCCTGACCGCGCTGGAAAACGTCATGCTGCCGCTCGAGCTCGCCGGTGTCGCCGACGCGGGAAACAGCGCGCGCGGGCTGCTGGCGCGCGTCGGCCTCGGTGAAAGACTGTCGCACTACCCGCGCCAGCTTTCCGGCGGCGAGCAGCAGCGTGTGGCGATGGCGCGCGCGTTCGCCGTGAATCCCGCGATTCTGTTCGCCGACGAGCCCACCGGCAATCTTGACAGCGCCACCGGCGCGCGCGTCATCGACCTGTTGTTCGATCTCAACCGCGAGCACCGCACCACGCTGGTGCTGGTGACGCACGATGAAAGCCTGGCCGCACGCTGCGAACGCCACATCCATCTCGATGCCGGTCGCATCGTGAAGGACCATTGATCGTGCGCGGCCCGCACCATGTGCGCCTGGCTTGGCGCCTGCTGGCGCGCGACTGGCGCGCCGGCGAGCTGCGCATCCTGGCCGCCGCGCTGGTCATCGCCGTCGGCGCGGTCACCGCGATCGGCTTTTTCAGCGACCGCCTGAATCGCGCCATGACCTACCAGTCGGCGGACCTGCTGGGCGCGGATCTGCGCCTGACCGGCGCCGAGCCGGTGCCGGCGGAGTGGATCCAGTCCGCCGCGGATCACGGCCTGCGCCACGTCGAAACCCTCGATTTCGCCAGCGTGGTCGTGCACGGCGACAAGTTGCAGCTGGCCAGCATCAAGGCCGCGGCGCCAGGCTACCCGCTGCGCGGCACGCTGCGGACGGCGCCGGCCCTGTACGCCGCGGAAACCGACACCGGCGATATTCCCGCGCCCGGCACCGCGTGGGTGGAAGCGCGCATCCTGCAGGCACTGGAGCTGGCGATCGGCGCGCGTATCGAAATCGGCAGCACCGCTTTCACCGTTACGCGCGTACTCACCTACGAGCCGGGACGCGGCGGCAGTTTCTTTACCATGGCGCCGCGCGTGCTGATGCACCGTAACGACGTCGCCGCCACCGCCGTGGTCCAGCCGGGCAGCCGCGTGACTTACAGCTACCTCTTTGCCGGCGCCGACACCGATCTGACGCGCTACCAGGAATGGCTCAAGACGCGCCTCGGTCCGCATCACCGGCTGTTCGACGTGCGTGACGGCGGCAGTTCCATCGGACGCGCGCTCGGGCGCGCCGAGCGTTATCTCGGGCTCACCAGCCTGCTGGCCGTGCTGCTCGCCGGCGTGGCCATCGCCATGGGCGCGCGCCGCTACAGCGAGCGCCACTTCGACACCGCCGCCATGCTGCGCTGCTTCGGCGCCACGCAACGGGATCTGGTGCGGCTGTTCGTGCCGCAATTCCTGCTGCTCGGACTGGTCGCCAGCGCCGCCGGTTGCGCGCTCGGCTGGCTGACCCAGGAAGCGGTGTTTTATCTGCTGCGGGAGGTGTATCCGCTGCGCCTGCCGGCGGCCGGCCTGGCGCCGGTCGCCTTCGGATTTTTCACCGGCCTGCTGGCGCTCGCGGGCTTCGCGTTGCCACCGCTGATGCGGTTGCGGCAGGTGCCGCCGTTGCGGGTGATACGCCGCGAAATGGCGCCGCTGCCGCCGGCGGCCTGGCTGGTCTACGGCTCCGCCGCCGTGGCGATCCTGATCCTGATGTGGCGCTTCACCGGCAGCCTGTTGCTCACGGCCGCGGTGCTGGCCGGCAGCCTGGCGGCCGCGGCAGTGCTGGCGGCCTTCGCCGGAGGGCTGCTGGTCCTGAGCCGGCGCGTACACCGGCGCGTCGGCGTGGCCTGGCGCTTCGGCATGAACAACCTGTGGCGCCGCACCCGCACCAGCATCGGCCAGATCCTCGCTTTCGGTCTGGTGCTCATGGCCATGGCGGTGATCGCGCTACTGCGCACCGATCTGCTGAACACCTGGCAGACGCAGCTCCCGCCGGATACGCCGAATCATTTCGCCTTCAACATCCTGCCGCAGGATGTTGCCGCCATGCAGGGCTTCTTCGCACAACACCGGATTCCGGCGAGCGATCTCTATCCCATGGTGCGTGGACGCCTGACCGAAATAAACGGCAGTCCGGTGACCCAGGCGGTCACCAAGGAGGAGGATGGTAACGAGGCAATCCGGCGCGAGCTCAATCTCACCTGGACCGACACGCTGCCGTCCGACAACCGTCTGGTGCGCGGTACGTGGTGGAACAATCCCTTGCCCGCCAACCCGGTATCGGTCGAGGAGAAACTTGCGAAGAAACTGGGCATCGAGCCCGGCGACGAGCTGACCTTCTCGATTGCCGGCAGCGAACGGCGCGCCCGGGTCGCCAGCATCCGTTCGGTGCAATGGGATTCGTTCCATCCCAACTTCTACATGATCTTCCCGCCGGGGGCGCTCGATGGCCTGCCCGCCACCTATCTCACCAGCTTCCATCTGGCGCCGGAACAGAAACCGCTGCTGACCGAGCTGGTACGCGCGTTCCCGGCGGTGACGGTGCTGGAGATGGATCAGGTGCTGGCGCAGGTGCGCACCATCCTGGCGCAGGTCACGGCCGCCGTGGAACTGGTGCTGCTGTTCGTGCTCGCCGCCGGGTTTGCCGTTCTATTCGCGGCACTGTCCGCGAGTCTCGACGAGCGTTTCCATGAAGGCGCGCTGCTGCGCACGCTCGGCGCCGGACGCCGGCAGTTGCGCGCCGCGCATTTCGCCGAATTCGCCGTGCTCGGCGCGCTGGCCGGCGTGCTCGCCGCGATCGGCACCGAACTCATCGCCTGGGTGCTGTACACGCGCGCCTTCGAGCTCGAATACAGCTTCAAGTGGCCGGTGTGGATCCTGGCGCCGCTGCTCGGCGGATTGCTGATCGGGCTGGCCGGTTATATCGGCACGCGCCGCGTGGTCAGTCAGAGCCCCCTGACCGTCTTGCGCGAGCTTTAGGCGCCAGACACGGCGGAATCCCCGAGAAAACCTTCCATTACCGGGGCTTTATAGGCCTGCCAAAGGCCGGTTCAGGCGCTGCTTCCAGAAAATATCCGCCTGCAAGGGGTCCCATCGGGGAACTCATTGTGGTAGAATGCATTTTTCGTGGTCACGGCAGCACCAGACAACCGGTTTTGCCGCGTTTTCCCTGACTTATTACTGTATTAACCCCTTCCGCAGGCTTTATCGCGGAATACGACTTTGACCCAGACAATGACCGATACCACTGCCAGCGCAAAGACCAGCCGCCCCTCCCCCTCCATGCCGCGCCCGTTCAAGGTGGCGCGCGTCGAAAAAACCGACGCCCCGGACGGCGGTCAGGGACAGGACTGGTATCGCTACGTGCTGGAAAGCGGCCGTTCCACCATCACGGGGCACCGCTGCGGATCGCGCAAGGATGTGCTGGCCTATGCCACGCAGTGCGCCGAACAGCTGAACACCCGTGGTCTGACGGGGCAATCCATCTGGAGCCCGCGCGGCCGCAAACCCGCTGCAGCAATTGCTGCAGCTCCTAAAGAAAATCAATAATTTTTAGCTATACCAAACCAACAAAAAACCCCGCCATTGGCGGGGTTTTTTGTTTCAGGCCTTGTCGTATCCGGTCAAACACATCCCGTGGGTTTGGGCAATCCGCCGTATTTGGTGATCGGTTTCATCGGACCGGTCATCCAGAGCTTGAACAGGCCCTGCTGATCCTCCTCGATGAACTTGGCGAATTTGCGAATCGGCGGGACCACGCCGAACTCTTCATAATAATCGCGCGCTTTCGTGATATGGGACCACTTCACATCGTCGAGCGCGATACCGTCGGCCTCGGCCATGGCGCGCGCGATTTCCGGCGTCCACGCGTCGCGATCGACCAGATAACCATCACCGTCACGTTGCGGAATTTGCATGCTGAACTCACTCTGATAAAGAAATTTGATGGTTGATTATCCCACAATAGAAGACTAAATCAATCAACTTTTAGTTTGTCACAAAAACGGGGATTTCCTGCCCCGGATCCCGGCACGGGTCGCATTGTTCATGCGTATGCGGCAGCAGGTCATTTGTGCCAGCCTGGCCCCACCGGCTCAGGAGATGGTCTGGTAATAGAGGTTCTGGGGATGATTGGCCTGGGCGAAGAAGAACCAGCGCTCCGCCAGCAGGCCCAGGTACTGAACGACAAAGGCGACGGCAATCAGCAGCGGGCTGTTCTGGATCATTCCGGCGGACAGCAGCGCGAGCGGCACCGGAAACACCAATACCAGGAATATCCACTTGATCGAGCGGAACAGCCGCGGCGCGACACCGTGGAAAAAATCACGTGTATTGAACGACCCGCCCATGAAGCCCTGCGACTTCTGGACGATCCGGGCATGACGCACGCCGATGGCGGTCTGGATGGTCGACTTGTGCTTGAGGCGGCGATTACGGATCAGTGAAACCACGCGCGTGACCAGAACGGCCAGCGTGGCGACGATAGTCCAGGCCCCGTAGAAATACATCAGCGCCGGCGCGCGCCAGGCGGCGTAGGCGGTCGCCAGCAGGAACCCCGAGGCCAGTCCGAACAGGGTGTAATTCACCACCGTCAGCCACGTCGCCCATTCCTGCAGGAACTTGATGCAGGCGTAGATCATGCCGGTGCACAGAAACAGCAGAAACGCCAGCGCCACGCCTCCGGCGCCGATGACCAGCGCCAGATCGCCTTCGACCGGGGTGTTGATCCCGATGAGGCTTAGGCCCCAACCGTAATAATGCACCAGGCCATAGGCCGCCACCGCGCCCATCAGCGCCGGCAGCACGATCACCTCGCGCGACAGCCAGGAGGTGCGCCAGCGCGCCGCCGAACGCCAGGCCCGCTCCGGGTGTCCGAGATGGAAAAACGATGCAATCAACCCCGCGATCAGCAGCGCCAGCGCGATGGCGCTGCCCACTGCATAGAAACTGCCGGGCTGCGCCGGCAACAACGCGACGGTCGAATAGACCTGCGCGGTATACAGCGCCAGAAACAGGCCCTGACCGGTGCCGATCAGGGTCGTCAGGAAAATCACGGAAAACGCAGGATGCATGGGTATAAAAGTTCAGAGTTCAGAGTTTAGGGTTCAGAGTTGAAGACTCCGTGGTCGGGTTCATAACTTTGTACTTTGAACCCTGTACTTTGTACCTGTTACCAACTCGTGACATCATCAAGCGACGGCTCGCGGAAATCCGGCTTGGGCTGCACGCCCTCCTTCTTGAGCGGATTATCGGCGCGCACGAGTTCGTCCGGATGGATCTTGATGCGCATCTTGCGGCGCGGCAGATAATGGTTGGCCGGCTTGGTGCCCCACTCCGGCATCAGTGCATAGCCGCCGTTCTCGCTGATCGCGACCGACACGGCTGAATTTGGATCGTGCACGTCGCCGAACAGGCGCGCGCTGGTCGGACAGGCCATCACGCAGGCCGGCTTGCGTTCCGCCTCGGGCAGGGTCGTGTCGTAAATACGGTCCACGCACAGGGTGCATTTTTTCATGACCTTCTGGTGCTCATCGATTTCGCGCACACCATAGGGGCAGGCCCAGGCGCAGTACTTGCAACCGATGCACTTGTCGTAATCGACCAGCACGATCCCGTCTTCGGCGCGCTTGTAGCTGGCGCCGGTGGGACATACCGGCACGCACGGGGGGTCCTCACAATGCAGGCAGGATTTCGGGAAATGCACGGTTTCCGTGTTGGGAAACTCGCCCACCTCGAAGGTCTGCACCCGGTTGAAGAAATTACCAGTCGGGTCCTCGCCATACGGACGGTCGTCGGACATATAGCCGGCCGCGCCCGAGGTGTTCCATTCCTTGCAACTGGTGACGCAGGCGTGGCAGCCCACGCACACGTTGAGATCAATCACCAGGGCCAACTGGGTCATAAAGGTAGCCCTACTCCGCTGCGCTGCGTTCGTCCTTTCATAGGACTAGTTCCCCATGAGCTTGCCGGCCACGTACGCCAGCCAGTTTTTATGGCGCACCGGCGCGCCGGGGACCGGCGAAAGCGTCGCGAATTGCGGCCAGGTGATTTTTTCCTCCGCCGGGTCGGCCTTGTAGATGCGCACGCGCACATCGTACCAGCCGGCCTGGCCCGTCACCGGGTCGGAGTTGGACAGATGTTCGCCCTCCGGCATCGGCGGCAGCTCTTCCGAGATCAGGTGATTGAGCAGAAACCCCTTGCGCGCCTCATTCGCGCGCGGTTCGAGATTCCAGGCGCCGGGTTGCTTGCCGATGGCGTTCCAGGTCCAGACCGTGCCGGGTTCGGTCGCCTCGCTGTAGCGGCACATGCCGCGCACCTTGCCACACGGCGACTCCACCCACACCCAGTCACCGTCCTTGATGCCCTGGGCGGCCGCGGTCTTCGGATTCACGAACAGATAGTTGTGCGTGTGGATCTGGCGCAGCCAGGCATTCTGCGAATCCCACGAGTGATACATCGCCATCGGCCGCTGCGTCACCGCGTTGAGCGGGTATTTTCGCTTGTCGGTGAGCTGGGCCTCGAGCGGTTCGTAATAGAACGGCAGCGGGTCGAAGTAAGTTTCGATGCGCTTACGCAGATGCGCCGGGGGTTGTTTGCCCTGGGTCTTGCCCTGCGCCGCGAGCCGGAACTGCTGCAACACGTCCGAGTAGATATGAATCAGGATCGGCTCGGCATAGCGCGTCAGGCGATGACGCTGCGCCCACTCGAGATAGCCCTTGTTCCAGTTGCGCATGTACTGGAACGACCTGGGCAGCTCGTGGTGGTACACGCAATTGTTCTTGGCGTACATTTCCCACTGGTTCGGGTTGGGCTCGCCCTTCATGAATTTCTCGCCGCCCTTGCCGCGCCAGCCGGCCAGGAAACCGATGCCGGCGCCCGGTTCAATTTCGTAATTGATGATGAAGTCCGGGTAGTTCTTGAACTTGCGGTTCCCCTTGCCGTCGACGAACGCCGGGAACTTGAGCCGCGTGCCGAGCTCGATCAGCACTTCCTGGAACGGCTTGCACTCGCCCTTGGGCGGCACCACCGGGATGCGCACCGAATCCACCGGGCCGTCAAACTCCGAAATCGGCCGGTCGAGCATGCTCATCACGTCATGGCGCTCGAGGTAGGTGGTGTCCGGCAATACCAGATCGGCGTACGCCACCATCTCCGACTGGAATGCATCGCACACGACGAGGAACGGAATTTTGAACTCGCCGTTCTCGTCCTTGTCGTTGAGCATCTTGCGCACCTCGACCGTGTTCATGGTCGAGTTCCACGCCATGTTGGCCATGAAGATCAGCAGCGTGTCGATCTTGTAGGGATCGCCGCGCCAGGCATTGGTGATGACGTTGTGCATCAGGCCGTGCGCGGCCAGGGGGAATTCCCAGGA
>Ga0105100_10001129_pt1 | contig 15711 bp, 12 predicted proteins | sample PPLLak12cMay2015_2_FD_87033 | JGI IMG/M metagenome (GOLD analysis project Ga0105100, IMG submission 87033) | Freshwater sediment microbial communities from Prairie Pothole Lake near Jamestown, North Dakota, USA - PPLs Lake P8 Core (1) Depth... | ecosystem: Environmental > Aquatic > Freshwater >...
GCTGCGCACAACCTCATAGCGCACCCAGATAGCCTGCTCGCCGACTTTTTCGCAGTGCTTCAGCCGCAGCTCGAATGCGCCAGCCGGAGCGTATCCTTCAGGCGATTGTACGAATGGAACCGTCCCCTGGTCACCAACGATTGCAGGATGCAGCAGCAGGCTGATCTCGTCCACCAGACCTGCCTGGAGCAATAACCCGTTCAAAATGCCGCCGCTGTCTACCCGGACGACTTTCACCCCAAAGCGCGTATTCAGCTCTTCGAGGGCTGCCTGCAGGTCAACGTGCTCTTCGCCCGTAATAAGGTGGTGGATTGATTGCATCCTGAGACCTTCCAGATAGGTCTCCGGCGTCGAACGCGAGCACAGCACCACCACGTCGCGCCAGTAGGGCTGGATGCGCAAATAAGACCAGCTGCGTATCATCCCACGGCTGTCAGGCACGACCAGGAGCGGTAGGGAGGGATCTTTCTCCGGAACAGTGAGCGGTTCATCGCCTTCGGCTGGCATTTGTTCACCAGCAGCCAGGATTGTCTGGCTGCCGACCAGGGTGGCATCCTCTTTCCACTCGGCGACCAGACCATAGTACAGGCCGAGATCCGCGTTGAACCCGGTCAGACGCCCATCCAGGCTGGCGGCATTATAGATGACGATATATGGTTTCATAAGCGATTCTCCCTTCGTATAAATGTATGCCAAATTGTAATCTGATCTCGAAGGAAATATATATTCTCCGGGCAAACCGGGGATATCTGCTGGTATTTTTGGGGAGATACCCTTTATAATGACGATTGTCATTTTTGGGATTGGTCTCGAGCAGGGGAATGCTCGAGCAATGGGGTGGGAGCTGGCGATTATTGTTGGAGGCATGCATGGAGACACTGATCAAGGTAGTAATTGCAGATGACCATTTAATTGTGCGTAAAGGGATATGTGCCTTGTTGGTCACCGAGCCAGATATCCAGGTCGTCGGCGAGGCGAGCGATGGTGAGCAGGCAGTCGCTCAAGTCCGGGCGCTCAAGCCGGATATTGTCCTTATGGACCTGGTCATGCCGGAGATGGACGGTATTGAAGCCACGCGGCAGATCACTGCTCAACAGCCCGGCACGCGTGTCCTTGTGCTGACCAGCTTTGCAGGCGACGATAAAGTCTTCCCGGCGATCAAGGCTGGGGCGTTGGGCTACCTGTTAAAGGACTCCGGGCCGGAAGATTTGGTGCGCGCCATCCACCAGGTGCACAAGGGTGAGCCCTCACTGGAACCCGCCATTGCCCGCAAGCTGCTGCAGGAGATCTCCCACCCACCAAAATCCGAGCTGACCATTGATCCGCTTACCGATCGTGGGATGGAGGTAATACGCCTGGTCGCACGCGGCTGCTCCAACCGCGAGATCGCTGACCAGCTTGTTGTAAGCGAGCTGACCATCCGTACACACGTCAGCAACATCCTGAGCAAGCTGCACCTGGCCAGCCGCACCCAGGCGGCGCTGTATGCCTTGAAGGAAGGCCTGGCCTCACTGGATGATCTTCCAGCTGCTGAGGATCCCTTTTAGCATGCTATTTCGGGTATAACAGCCCCAGGGTAGATAATATTGGCCATGTCCATCTGGTTTACCCAAATCACCGCTGAAAAACTCAATGCATATGCTGCCAGCAGCATGCCGGGATACCTGGGTATCGAATTTACCGAGATCGGCAGAGACTACCTGCGGGCGCGCATGCCGGTGGACCAGCGCACCATTCAGCCGACCGGCATCCTGCACGGAGGGGCTTCGGTCGTCTTGGCGGAAACGTTAGGCAGCGTGGGCGCCTTCTTGTGTATCGATCCTGCCCAAAAAACCTGCGTCGGCATTGAGATTAATGCTAATCATGTACGCCCGGTGCAGGAAGGGTATGTGATCGGAACTGCAAAGCCGGTTCACCTGGGAACCAGCACACAAATTTGGGAGATTCGGATCGCCAACGAGCAGGATAAACTGGTGTGCATCTCCAGGCTTACTCTGGCAATACTGGATAAGGGCAAACTCGATGATACTCGAAGCTGAGGGGCAAGAGGGTCAGGCCCGGACAGACGAGATTTCTTCGATCAGGCAGTAGATCTCCAAAGGTACGCCTTTAGAGGGATCGCGTTCCAGGCTGATCGCTCCCTGGTCGCAGTGTGACAGGCAAACCCCGCATCCCATACACACCTCGCTATCCACCTGAGCGTAACCATTAACTTGAATCGCACCGAACTGGCAGCTCTCAGCGCAGGTACCGCAGCCTATGCACAGAGATTCATCGATGTGGGACAGGTAGCCTGAGGAGGCCAGCATGGGTGTACCGCGCCGCTGAGCCTGCATGGCTCCACAGCAGCAAGCGCAGCAGTTGCATATGGCATAAAAGCGCCCCAGCATCGCGTCTTTGAAAAAGGCGTGATGGACATGGCCTCTTTCATCTTCGGCTTTAAGGATGCCGGCAGCCTCCTGGGACGTGATCCAGCGCGAGTGCTGCGGTTGGTGCTCGGCGACGAAGCTGGCAAAAGGCTCCCCAATAATCAGGCAAACATCCAACGGCAGGCAGGGATTCGCACGGCTTGTCCGGCAGGGACAATCCAGGGCGATGATATGGTCGGGATTTTGCAGAATGATATCTCGGGCGCGTATATAGGGTATGATCTGCTCCAGATTTGGCAGCCGTACCGGCTCATTGACAGAGACGAGCTGAGTGGCGGCGCTGAGTAGGACTACCTTGCCGTGGTATCCATCTGCGGCCGTGCCCGAGGCAAGGTTGGCCCCGTGGGGCCGGGGGACGCCGTTTAAAGAGGTATTAGCGGCTGGACGAGAAAAGGGGCGCAGGATAACCGACTGCAGCGCTCGAAATGCCTTTACCAGGCGATGCTCGCCGGTGCCGATCTCGATATACAGGTAAGGCCAACGTGCATAGATATATCCGTGCAGCCGGTCGAAAAACGAATAGCCGGGTGTGTGCCGCCCGGCCTCGATAAACGTCCTGGTGGAGGGCAGGACAGGCCAGTGTGAATTTGGTGAGCCGTTCTTCTGATCCATTTTTAACCTCATTGCGGACCCAATAACAATACCTGATTTTTTCTGGTCCCTTTCTCTTATACTGACGTTATACAGGAAATGATCTGACCGAACAAGTGACATTTGTGCCTGCCGGTTGTCATGTTTTTGGGACTTCCGCAATCCGAAGGTGGATTGGAAAGGGGGTTTACTTCTTCGTTTTTAGGATGACAGCCACAGCAGGTCGGGTTATACTGATAGGAACGATCACTGGACCGGGAGAGCTGCCAATGAAGAAGGTATTGGCTTTTGTGCTGGGGGGAGGAGGGGCGCGCGGCGCGCTGCAGGTTGGTGCCATGCGTGCCCTATTAGAGGCCGGGATAAAGCCTGATATGCTGGTGGGAACCTCTATCGGGGCAGTCAATGCGACCTACCTGGCGCTGCACGGCGTTTCTATTCAGACGCTGGATAGTCTGGTCGAGGCCTGGCACGACGCTGCCCGGTCGAACTTATTGCCCTCCAATTACTTATGGCTGAGTGTGCGGGCTCTCTTTAACCGGCCGTTGGAATACCCAATGCACCGCATGCGGGATTTCTTTATCTCTCATGGTATTCACCCGGAAATGCACTTCGCAGATATCGATCGTGTGCGCTTGATCAACGTGGCCGCGGATCTAAACAAAAGTAGTCCCTTGCTGTATGGCCTGGATCCCGAGGATAACATCCTGGAAAGCCTGCTGGCGTCAACAGCGCTGCCCCCCTGGGTGAGCCCGATGCGCAGGCAAGAGCGGATGCTTATCGACGGCGGCGCGGTGAGCAATCTGCCCATCGAGCCGGCCATTGTTGCCGGTGCAACTGAGATCGTTGCATTGAACCTGATGGACTTCCGGGATGTGATGGTGGATATACAGAACTTTGGTACTTTCCTGGGTAAACTGCTCAGCCTGGTCCAGCGGCGCCAGGTGGACATGGAATTGGCTCTGGCGGAAGCGCGCCGGGTGAAGGTACATCACCTGCATCTGGAGAGCGAGGCACACGTGCCGATGTGGTGCTTCGACCAAACCGAAGAGCTGATCCGCCAGGGCTACCAATTTGCCCGGGAGCAGCTGACCGATGGCGGTCTGCATGCGCTCCTCGAGCAGCCTGGATGGTTGGAGCGCCTGAAAGTGAGACTGGGCCGGTAATTCTTGCCCTGGTAAAATAAAGTTGATTGAAGAATAAACGCTGGACTGCCAATATGCTCGTGCTTGCCTGGCTGCTGCCTGTGTTGGCATGCAACTACCCTGGCCTGAAGCGACCGTCTGACGGCCTGCCGGCAAGCGATCTGCGACAGACCCTGCAGGTTCAAGGCTCCGGTACGCCGGCAACTTCCACGAAAGCACCGGATGGATCGGCTGATCCAGTCCCGTCCGATCCATCGGGCGCGACTGCTACGCCGATTCCTATTCCTCAAATCCCGATTCTCACTCCTGAAGCAACGCCGGGTTTCTACCAATACGTTGTCCAATCTGGCGACACACTGGCAGGGGTGGCGCTGCGCTTTGGAGTACAGCCGGAGCAGATTTCAGCTCCCGATGAGATCCACTCCAGTGGGCTTCTACCAATGGGCTATGTATTGGCCATCCCGTGGGAACCGGGAGAATGGCTGCCGGTCGAATCGGTTCTCCCCGACAGCGAGGTCGTTTATTCCCCTACCACCGTGGGCTTCGATCTCTACGACTATATTCAGTCCAGCCAGGGATACCTGGCTACGTATACCGAGATGGTGGATGGAGAATCGGTATCCGGAATCGAAATCATCCAACAAATTTCCACAGAGGCTTCGGTCAATCCGAGGCTGCTGCTTGCCTTTCTGGAGTTTCGCTCCGGGTGGGTGCTTGGACAGCCGCAGGAACCAGAAAAAGAACAGTACCCGATAGGATTTTATGTTCCCGGGCGGCAGGGTTTGAATGAAGAGCTGCGCATGACTGCGACACAGCTCAACCTGGGCTACTATGGTTGGCGGCATGGTACTCTGCACGCGGTTAAATTCTCGGATGATCGCACTGCGCCTCTACACCCGGCCCTCAATCCTGGTAGCGCGGCACTGCAGCACCTGTTCTCTAAGTTTTACCGCCGAGATGACTGGCAGCAGGCGCTGTATGGACCAGATGGTATTGCCGCTCGCTACCGGCAGATGTTTGGAGAACCCTGGCAGGCATCCAGTGGGGTTATTTTCCCGGATGGGCTCCTCCAACCCGCCTTAGAACTGCCCTTTCTGCCAGGCGAGAGCTGGAGCCTTACTGCTGGGCCTCACCAGGCCTGGGACAGCGGCAGCCCGCGGGCGGCGATAGATTTTTCGCCGGTCACCGATGAAACCAAATGCGCTGTATCCAGGGTCTGGGTGACTGCTCCTGCGCCTGGGATTGTGGCGCGCTCTGCAGATAACACGGTAATTCTGGATCTGGATGGAGATGGCGCCGAGCAGACCGGCTGGGCACTGATGTTTTATCATGTTGCTGACTATGAACGCGTATCGGAAGGCAGTCAGGTTGAACAGGACAGCCGCCTGGGGCACCCATCCTGCGAGGGTGGCAGATCGACCGGCAAGCACGTTCACTTTGCCCGGAAATATAACGGAGAATGGGTGGATGCAGATGGACCGCTGCCGTTTGTGCTTAGCGGCTGGCAGGTAGTGGCGGATCTGCGCAATTACTCTGGCTCGCTGGTGAAAGGGGAACAGGTGGTCTCTGCCAATTCGGGCGGAAGCCGGAAATCAGTCCTCCAGCGCTGATAACGGTCGATGTATTTCTCTGTGGTCTGTAGCAAGCGGATTTTTCCCTGCCTCTATGAAAGAAGGATTGGGTATAATGGTTTCAGGCTTATCGGCGAAGATAAGGGTAATCATCTACACCAATTGCGCGCAACGAAGTTGCACCGATCCATTGCAGTCTGACAACGATACGGTGCCAGGAGGTAAGTAATGGAAGATACCGGCCCTATTCGAGTCGTATTGGTGGACGATCACGCAATAGTCCGCAGCGGACTGAGCGCTTTCTTGATGGTCCACGACGATATGGAGTTAGTCGGCGAAGCCAGCAGCGGAGAAGATGCTGTCCTTCTATGCGAGCGGGTCTGCCCGGATGTGGTCCTCATGGATCTGGTTATGCCCGGGATGGGTGGGGCAAAAGCGACGCAAGCCATACGCCAGCGCTGCCCGTCGGTCCAGGTGATCGCGCTGACGAGCTTCAAGGAGCAGGAGCTGGTCCAGGGAGCGCTGCAAGCAGGGGCAATCGGTTATCTGCTCAAGAATGTCTCAGCGGAAGAACTTGCTGAGGCGATCCGTTCGGCTCATATTGGACGACCAACCCTGGCAGTTGAAGCCGCTCAGGTATTAATCCAAGCCAGCCGGAACCCGGCCGCCTCTACGGTTGATCTAACCGAACGCGAACGTGAGGTGCTCGGGCTGCTGGTAAACGGCCTGAACAACAACCAGATTGCAGACCGGCTGGTGGTCAGCCGCTCGACAGTCAAGTTCCACGTCAGCAGCATCCTGGCAAAGCTGGGCGTATCCAGTCGTACGGAAGCCGTCGCCCTGGCACTGAAGAATCACCTGGTCAGTTGACCAGGGTAAACACTGTCCATCGGAATAGTGGCAAATCTCTCCTGGTGCACGATGCACCAGGAGAGATTTGATTTTATACTTCCAATCACACTATGAGAGTAATAATTGCAGATGACCAGGCCGGAGTACGCTCGGCTTTGCGCTTCTTGCTGGAGCAGCAAGCCAAGGGTTGCGTAATATCCGAGTCTTCAAATACTGAAAACCTGATTTCACAGCTGATCGCTGGTTGTCCAGATATTATTCTGCTGGACGCTGAGCTTGAGGGGATTGTCAAAGGTAATGGCGATGCCAAGAATAGTTCATTCGAATCGCTAGTATCAACTTTACGGGAGCAATGTCCAGGTGTGAGAGTGATTGCTTTAAGCAGCCGCCCCGATCTGCGCGTTTCTACGCTTTGCTGCGGAGCAGATGCGTTTGTTTGTAAGGCAGACCCACCCGAGGAACTGCTGAAGGTGCTCCAGAACCTTTGCTCCGATGATCAGCCATCAGAATGCTGATTAACGTCTAAAACGATATTCCCGTGCTATCGATAGTAAAATTCGATACTGCAGTTTAGATATAGATTGCCTGCACGAAACTTCATTCTGGTCTATAATACTCCAGATTAGGAGGAATTAATTATGAAGACCAAGGGTGAAGCGATGAGATTGTCACGCCGGAGCTTCTTGCGGCTTGCCGGGATTTCGGCAGCCGGAACAGTGCTGAACGCCTGCACCAGCAAAGCCATGCTGGCAACACCAACTGTGCAACAAACCACCCAGCTCGTCTACCAGGATTGGAGCACCGAATGGTTTCCACCCATGGTTCAGGAGATGCTCGTGGATTTCCAGAAGGTGCAACCGGGGATTAATGTCTACTACGTGCCAGATCCGGCTGATGTAGAAGAGCAGCTGCTGATCGACATGCAATCTGGCACTGCGGCGGATGTATTCGCGGCATGCTGCTCCTATTTTCCGATTGTTGCTCAGGAAGGCCTCACCCTTGACCTGCGTCCGTTCGTGGAGCGCGATCTGGACGAAGAAACCATTAAGGATTGGGATCCGGCGCAGTATAAGGCGCTGTTCACTCAAGATGGTCGCCAGTACGGACTGCCCAAGTATCATGGCGCTTTGGCATTGTATTACAACAAAGATCTATTCGATAAGTATGGGGTTGATTACCCAGACGGTTCCTGGGACTATGACGATTACCTGCAGGCGATGATCATGCTGACTGATGATCGGGATGGAGACGGCGAGATAGATTTATGGGGCAGCATGGTTGATATCTCCTGGGAGCGCATCCAGGTACATGTCAACGGTTGGGGAGGCCATTTCACGGATCCCGATAATCCTTCCATCAGCCGGATGGCAGAACCAGAAGCGCTGGCAGCCATGGAATGGATCCGGGCACGCATGTGGGATGACCGTGTGATGGCGTCTCTCCTGGATGTGAATAACCTCGGCACGCGTGATGCGTTCGTTGACCAACGGACCGCCATGGTCGAGGATGGCTCCTGGGCGCTGAAAGATATACTGGCGGGCGCTAAATTTCGAGTAGGTGTGGCGCCCTTTCCTGCCGGTCCAGTCCGCAGGGTAACCCTAGCGACAACAGATGGCTTCGGGATCTTCATCGGAACTCGCGATCCGCAAGCGGCGTGGGAGCTGCTCAAATTCCTCATCAGTAAGGATTATGGTCGTGCCATGGCGCGCGCCAATTTTTTGCAGCCCGCACGCGCTTCGTTGGTTGATGATTGGGTTGGATATATCCGCGCCGAATTTCCTGAGGAGACTCAGGACATGGATATCGCTGCCTTCGCGGATGGGCATCTCAAAGGCTACTCGGTAACGAACGAGATTTTTCCGAATATGGTCGAAGCGAAACGGCTGGCTTATGCTGCCTGGGTCGAGATATTTACCCTGGGACAGGCACCGGTAGATATAATGAAGGCCGTCAGCCAGCAAATACAAGACGCACAGTAGCGGATGCAAATAATAGATGACCCAATCGAAACAACACCGGCGCACTCTAGCGCTTAAGATCATCGCCTGGTCGTTTATCCCAACGATTCTGATACTGACCGGCGTGGCCCTGCTGACCTTTTTTGCCTACCAGCAGGTCACCGAGGATCTGGTGATCGAGCGTGACCAACAGGTTACGCGCCTGTTCGCTGGTCAGATAGCCAATGAGCTGGAGAATTACACGCAGATCCTCACCGAAGTGGCCCGGTCAGTAGGCTCGCGTCGATCTACTCCGGAGCTTCAGGAGCAGGCACTGGTAAATGAAGCCAACCGTCTGGTGGTTTTCGACGGCGGCGTGGTCGTCCTGGACAATCATGGTATGGTCGTTGCTGCTCAAGAAGCGCGCCAGGATGCCCTGGGTAAGGATTGGTCCGATCGAGACTACTTCCGCCAGATCATTCGTTCTCAGCAGCCAGCTTATTCCGACATCCTGAAGGATGGGCTCCAGGGAGCCGACGTAATTGTTGCAGCTGCGCCAATATACGGCGACCAGGGCGAATTCCTGGGTGTGCTGGTGGGCATGTTCCGCACCCGGGCGGCATCGATCAGTGCTTTTTATGGCGGTATCGTTAAACAGCGCATTGGCTCGAGCGGTAATTTCTACCTTGTAGATAGCTCTGGGCGGGTCATCTACCATCCAAATGCTGAGCGGATCGGAGATGATTTTTCCACCCAACCGGTCGTCCAGCGATTATTGGCTGGCGAGGCAGGTGCTCTGCGCACTCGCGATATCGAAGGGCGGGATATTGTCGCCGGATATGCGTCAATCCCTGGTATTTCCTGGGGGCTGGTGGCAGAGGAGCAGTGGGCGACGCTGGTGAGCAGTTATCCTGGATATGGCCAGTTCCTTTCTGTCCTCATCATCCTGGGCGTGCTTATCCCGGTTGGATTGGTAGCTGTAGGGGTGCGCCAGATCACGCGGCCAATTGGGGATTTGATCGATGCGGCTCAGCAGGTGGCTCAGGGGAATTTCGACCAGACGATTACTGCGGACAGCGGGGACGAGGTCGAAGAGCTGGCTGACCAGTTTAACTTGATGGCGCGGCAGCTGCAGGAGTCCTACACGCAGTTGGAGCAGCGGGTGATAGACCGCACCCGGGATCTGGAAGTCCTCTACCGGGCAGATGAGGAGCTGTACCGGCATCTGAACCTGACACAGGTATTGGAAGCGCTGGTCAGCGTTGCTGTGGATAATTTGCATGCTGATAAAAGCTCTATTCTGGTGTGGGAGCCGCAAATCTCCAAGCTGGTAGTGCACGCCTTCAAGGGATTCAGCTCGGAGACAGCCGGAAAAATGAGTTTCTCGACCGATGATGGTCTGGCGGGCAAGGTTATCCGCACCGGCGAACCGGCTATCATTGAAGACACCTGGAATGATCCTGATGTTTCCACCCGTATCACCGATCCGGAGGGGATTCGCTCGTTCATGCACGTTCCGATCAAAGTAAATGGGCGCATCTTCGGGATATTTAATGTTGCCTATATCAAGCCACGCGCCTTTGGAGAGTCTGAACAGCGCTTGTTCGTGGCATTAGCCCAGCGGGTATCTCTGGCAATTGAGAATGCCCAGCTCTACGAGCAGGCGCGGCTCGTTGCAGCTGTGGAAGAACGTCAGCGTCTGGCGAGAGAGCTGCACGATGCGGTCACGCAATCCCTGTTTTCTGCCAGCCTGATTGCGGAGGTGCTGACGCGCTTGTGGGACAAAAATCCGGAGGAAGGCCGGCGCAGGCTGGAGGAGCTACGCCAGCTGACGCGCGGCTCGCTGGCGGAGATGCGCACCTTGCTGCTGGAGCTCAGGCCAGCCGCTCTGATGGAAGCTGAAGTGCACGAGCTTTTCCACCATCTATGCGATGCCTTTTCGGGTCGGACGATGGTTTCTGTGAATTGCGATGTGAAGGTGGAATGCGACTTGCTTGCGGACGTAAAGGTGGCGCTTTACCGCATTGCACAGGAGGCGTTAAACAACATCGCCAAACATTCTCAGGCCAGCCAGGTAGAGATGTCGTTGATCTGCAAAGCGGGAGGGGCAGTAATGGAAATCCGCGATAACGGGCGGGGTTTCGAAATCGCCTCTGTGCCGGCTGACCATCTGGGGCTGAACATCATGCGCGAGCGAGCAGACAGCATCAATGCTCAGCTAACCCTGAACACGGAACCCGGTGAGGGCACGCGGGTGCGGGTTGTGTGGGGAGTAGGAGATGAGGAGAAATCGGAGGCTGTCGATCAGGATGAGCGATCTGTTCGGCAATGAACTGGGGGATAGACTCCCACTAACAGTTGAGAGAGAGGTTTTTCTTCCGGTTGTCAACCACGGAGACTAGCCTGGTGCCAGATCCGCTCCGCCCGACGTCCAGCCCGGACAATCCTGGCACACGCCAGGCGAATATTTCGTCAGAAACCCTCCAGGCCGCCCTCGAGCTGTGGGGGCAATCTGGAGAGGCGCACACCATACCGATCAACGGTCGCAGTATGCTGCCCTTGCTGCGGGAGGGGGATCGGGTGCTGGTGGCGCACTCCCGTGAGGTGAGCATCGGGGATATTGTCGTCTTCCAGAGATCGGATGGCTTGATCGCTCATCGCGTGCTGAAGATCAATGCCGGTGAAGAGGGCGAGCGCATCCTGCATACCAAAGGCGATAATGTCCTGGTCCTCGATCCGCCCCTCAAGGAAGTGGAGCTGGTCGGAGTAGTGGCGGCAATTTACCGGGGATCGCGCCAGATGGATCTTGATACGCCGGCGTGGCAGGCGATGAACCGGTGGATCAGCATGTGTATGCGCGCCCTGGTATCTATCTACTCTGGCGCCGGATCAGCGACCCACCCAGGGCCTCCCCCAGGTGGTACGAAGCTAAACGAAATTTTCAGCCGCCTTATTTTACGCTTTGTTAGGATCACATTGAGCTTGTACCAGGGGATTGTTGGGGGGTGGAAAGAATCCGTTTAGCGCCGGGCATTTTTGTGTTATATTGGCATTTGATACTCACCTAGTTATTGAGCAATAATCCCCAAACGTTAGCCGGGATAAAGATTCTTTAGCGATGAAACCCGAAGATCAGCTGCTGTTTGCCTGCACGAGGATCGACCTCCAGGGAGAGCACAGGCAGATAATTCTTGAATTGAGCCAGCGCTACACGATTGCCTGGGAGGTGGTCTTCTCTAAAGCAGAGAAGCATGGTGTGGCCGCGCTGGCCTATATTAACCTTTGCCAACGCCACGATCTCAACCTTGGGATTCCCGAGCAGGTTGCCAATCACTATCGCATGTTTATGCTGAGGAACTCGGTCTGGAAAGAACAGCGTTCACAAAAATTACTCCAGGCGCTGGTGTATTTTCAGGGATTCTCCTCGGATGTAATGCTTTTTAAGGGCGGCGTGCTGGATCTGCTGGTATATGACAGCCCGACCTACGTCACCTCACAGGATATCGATATCATCCTGCGGCGCAAAAAGGACCAATTCACCGGTACCGAGCTTCAGGAGATCATGGATTTTTTACATCGCACCGGGATCGAATACGATTTCTTTGAGCACCATGATATGACCATCAATGGCACCCTGCCGGTCGATTTTGAGCGCATCTGGCGGGAAGCCTCGGTAATTGACTTCCGCGGCCAGCCCCTGTGGATCATGAGCCCGGAGGATATGGTCATCTCTCTTTGTATCAACAGCTGCCGCAAGCGTTTCTTCCGACTTAAATCGTTGCTGGATATCGCCGAGACAGTGCATAAGTTTTCGGATTTGAAGTGGGATGATATCTACTCCAAAGCCAAGGCATACGATTGCGAGAATATTGTCTATGCTGCCTTTTTGGTCACGGCGCGCACCCTGGGATGCTCGCTGCCAGACGGCTGGTTGGAGAGCTTCGAAATCTCTCGGTTCAGAGAGGCCTCGATAAGGGGTGTGATCGATTGGCTCATCCGCAACACCTCGCTGCCAGCCTCACCGAATGCCGGTCTAGAGATATTAGGCCAGCACTTTGACCTGTCCCTGGTGCTGCCCTATACGGCTTATCGGGGATATCAGATCTGGCACAAGCTGTTTTGGGAAATCTTCTCAGCCACCTAAAATTGGACTTTACGCAGTTGGTGAATGCTTGGGGCTGTCCAAAAAGAGGGGCAGCCCCATTTCCCCTGAAGTGCGTAACACCTATAAAACAAAAACAGGCTGCATCTGACCGCAGCCTGTTTTGTTTCAAGGATTTTCCCTAACGCCAGGAGGGATGTGTATCGCTGGAAGGATTGCGGGTATAGTTGGCCGCGTCTGCACCGTTGTTGCGCATGACATAGATTTCCGGATTGCCATCTCGCTCGGTGGTAAATGCAATCCACTGCCCATCGGAGGACCAGACAGGCCATTGATCTTGGACCGGATTAGTGGTCAGCTTACTAAGAGCTGTGCCGTCCAGATTGATCGAGAAAATGTCATAATTCCCATCCCGATTCGAGCTGAAGACGATCGCCCCCTCCGAGTCGCCTTGGGGCGCGTTGTCATCGGCTGGATTCAAGCTGATATTGACCTGCTCCAGGCCGTTGGGCCTCATCGAGTACACTTCCTGGTTGCCGTCGCGGTCTGACGTGAAGACGAACCAATCATCTGCGCCAAACACGCGCCGGATCAAGAACCAGCTGGCTTGAAAATCGTTGGCAGGGTTGTTCGACACATTGCGCAGCTCGGTTCCATCGCTGCGCATGACGTAAATCTCCTGGTTTCCATCTCGGTTGGTGGTGAATGCGATCCACTGTCCATCTGGGGACCAGTCCGGGAATGAATCATCTGCGGGATTGTTGGTGAGATTGGTCTGTCCAGATCCGTCAGCATTCATGACAAAAATGTCGTTGTTGCCCGTGCGATTGCTGGTGAAAGCCACCCGTGTGCCATCCGACGACAGGCTCGGCTGTGAATCCACGCCTGGATCGGACGTCAGGCGGTTGAAACTGCCGGTTGCAGGATTGCTGATATAAATATCGGACTGGCCATCCCGGTTCGACTCGAAGGCGATGATGCCCGACAGCACTGGAGCAGTGGAGACTGCTGTGGGCTGGCCGGTCGGAGATTGGGTCGGAAGCAATGTGGGCACAAGCGTGGAAGGGACGGGGGTGATCGAGGCGTTGACGGTGGCGGTCAGTGATGGGTTCTGCGGGTCGCACTTGTCGATATCAAGACCGTCAATAATGGCATCCCCATCCGTATCGGGATTGAAAAAGTTAGGGCAGTCGTTCGATTCGGAGCCGTCCATTAAGCGGTCGTTATCTGTGTCGGGGTTAAGCGGATTGGTACTCAGGCGTACTTCGTCGCCATCGATAAGCCGGTCGCCATCGGTATCCGGATTGAGTGGATTGGTGCCGACCTGGACCTCATCAGCATCCCCCAGGGTGTCCGCGTCGGAATCGGGATTCTTTGGATCAGTTCCAAGGCGAACTTCCTCGCCATCCTTCAGCCTGTCTCCATCGGTATCTGGATTCTTCGGGTCCGTACCACGCCGCAGCACTTCCTCTCCATCCGTAAGCTCATCCACATCGGTATCCCGGTTCTTGGGGTCTGTTCCATAACGCAGCACTTCATCCCCATCCCACAGCTCATCTCCATCGCCGTCGGGATTATTGGGATCGGTGCCCAGCTCGGCTTCACGCTGGTTAGTCAGGCCGTCGCCATCGCTGTCTTGCTGCCCGATGACTGCAGCCTGGGTCTGGTTGAAGGCTGCGGTCTGCGTTGCGCCTGCTATGCCGGAGACCAACGCCTGAGCAGTTTGGGTAGCACTGCTATCCCGACTGCCGGGGGGGAACAGCAGATAAGCAGAAATGCATATCGCTGCCAGGCCAAGCAATACTGCAAGAACCAGCAGCCAGATTGGTATCAATGCTCTCTTTGTGATCTCTCCGCTGATTACCTGCATTTCTTTCTCAGCCGACTGGATGTAGGCTGAGAATGGGTAAACAGCCTCTCTACCGATCAGAGGCGGAAGGCGTGGGCTGGCTATAAATTCAACCAGGACAGCCTCGCCAGCCTGGACGCGGATCGGCTCGGGCTGCTCTGGTCTGAACAGCAGCGCGTTCTCCGGACTGGCCCAGGTCAGGGTATAGGTCTGCTGGATATTGCCCATATTGGAGATGATCAGCCTGCCGGGCTGCCCGGCTTGTAGGCGTGCAGGCTCCAGCTCGGCGCCGAATTGGGTGTACGCAGCCAGAGTCAGGATGCAGTCAACCAGGGTAACCTGGTCGGGATGGTCCTGACTGATAACCTGGATTGTAAAAGGATGACGACCGGCTTTCGATTGAGCGTTCTGGGGCGGCCGAATGCTGATGGTAATCCCCTTTTGTTCGCCTGGATCCAATTGCGTGGCGGGAGACGTAGTGGAAACCCACCCGGCAGGGATCCCTTCCACGCCAATACGGAAAGTGTCTGCCTGGAGACCCTGATTGCGCATGACGATCGGGATGGTAACGCTGCTGCCCGGTGTGACGGTAAACTGGTTCGAATGCATCAGAACGCCAATGCGCCCTTGGACCTCGTATACCGCCACCTTTAATGCGATCTCTACCTCAGCAAACTGTTTCCGGTCGCTCTGGCTGGTGACTAAGATCTTGATCGGGTACCATCCGGCAGACACCTGAGGGGAGGCAGGTGCCGTTACCGAAAGGCCTACCGTAGTCTGTTGCCCGGGTGAGAGCATGATGACGGGTGTGGGTATCGAGATCCAGGTCGATGGTGCCCCAAGCACCGCGATCTCGAAATAATCCTGCTTCGAGCCCAGGTTACGCACATCGAAGCTGATTGTGCTGCTGCTGCCTGGGATGACTGGATATTCCGCTGCCTCGATCTGGATTTGGATGGTATTTTGTGTCTGCTTTGGACCGTCTTCCATACCGCATAGTTCCCTTCTTGAGGGGTATCAGATACCCGCAGCCCAATTTTATCCCGTTTCCATCGTTATATGGAATTGAACTTGCCAATAAATGGGCAGCGTGGTTTACGGTATACATCGTCCCCTAGCGGGCGCATAACGTGATCGGGAATTACTGATGGGAATAAATGCAAGCGTCCGGGTGAGGGGGGCACCCGGACGCTTGCAAAAATAATGTTATCATAATTGCAGAAATTAAGCAATAGTAA
>Ga0105100_10001131_pt1 | contig 15699 bp, 9 predicted proteins | sample PPLLak12cMay2015_2_FD_87033 | JGI IMG/M metagenome (GOLD analysis project Ga0105100, IMG submission 87033) | Freshwater sediment microbial communities from Prairie Pothole Lake near Jamestown, North Dakota, USA - PPLs Lake P8 Core (1) Depth... | ecosystem: Environmental > Aquatic > Freshwater >...
AAGTGAAAAGATTGCAGCTCACGAAGCAGGTGCCCCTCACTTTTTAGGGGCCATCTGCTGAAGCAGGGCACGTAAATTTCTCTGATGCAGGGTCTGCGCCAGACCGCCGAGATACACGCGACTCTTCCCGCTCTCTTCGATGGTGATCTCATCCAAAAGTTCGAACGCATTCTTGCGCCTCGCCGCCGCCCGGACCGATCGTTTGATCGAGGCCAGATAATTCAGGTTCTCTTTGACCGCAGCATCGATCTCCCCGCGCAGGATAATATCGCCGTGCCCCTGCACGATATTTTCAAGACCCATTTTCCCAATCCGTTTAATGGACGCCATGATTTCATCAATATCGCCATCGACAATATATGGAAGAGGCATAAACGAATCACCCGCGAATAGAATGCGGTCTTCCTCCACCAGCACCGCGATCCCATCGTTGCTGTGACCAAACGTCGGCGAGATGATCAAGTTCTTCTTGCCCACGCGTAAGGTGAGTTCGCCATTTTCAAAGGTTAAGTGCGGCAGGATGATCTTCGCCTGCCGCAGCGAGGGATTTTGTTTCTGCGCGGCCTCCAGGGAGGGAATGCCGCGCTCTGCCAGCAGGTCGCGGCAGCGTGCATGTGCGATCACGGTCGCGCCCGGGAAGAAGCAATTGCCCCAGGCATGGTCGGCGTGGTAATGTGTGTTGATCACATATCGCACCGGCACATTCAACTCATGTTCGATAAATTCACGGATACTGAGTGTTTCGTCTGGCAAAGCCAATGTATCGATCACGACCGCCCATTGCGGGCCTGCCACTACCCCGGCTGTTACTTGCGCATACACTTCACTCTGGAACCAGAAAACATTTTCAGAAACTCGCTCGCGATGCATTCGAGAAAATCCTCACATAATTTTCTCTATTGATAGCACAAATAGGAGTGAAAATCAAGTTGACTAGACAAATATCCTTGCATTTTATTAAGGTCAGTCTGCGTCTTTTGCTTGCTCATGCGCTTCTGGCATGATAAACTGAGCAAAAGATGACCAAAAGCCTGCTCCTCGTGACTGCAGATACGAGCTTTGCCAGAGTACTGCTTCAGGGATTAGAGCAAGAAGGCTACCGTGTCCATGTGGCCAAAGGCAGGGGCGAAGCAGTTGTTCGCGCAGATGAAGAAAACTGCTCGCTCGCATTTCTCGACATGGACTTTGGCTACAAAGCGGTCTACGAAATTGGCCGGGCGCTTCGCATGCTCAATGCGAATATCGACCTGGTTCTGTTTGCTGAAACGGATACGCCTCCCCTGCTGGATGAAATCCGCCCGTGGACGCTGTTACGCAAGCCTTATTATCTACCGGATCTGCTAACCATGCTGAACAAAAATTCCACTCCCCGTTCGAAATCTACAAGAGTTCCCTCTCAAAGTGTTGACACGAGCAATCCCACCCTGCCCTGGCTGCAGGATGTGACCAAAGCCGGGCAACACCTGACGCGCCTGACTCTCGAGTCCTCGGCGCAGGCCGCCTTGATCACGCGTGGCGATAATCTCTGGGCCTATGCCGGGCAGCTCTCACAGGGCGCGGCCAAAGAACTGGCAATGACAGTGACCCGTCATTGGGATGGACAAAAAGGGAGTGACTTGTTACGCTTTGTCCGCCTGGAAGCCACGAAGGCCGAACATATGTTGTACGCCACGCGGCTTGCGGAGGATGTTGTCTTGGCGCTGGTCTTCGACGCGGAGACTCCGTTCAGCACGATCCGCACGCAGGCGGGGCAGTTGGTAAGCTTGCTCTCGACTCCGGGCTCTGACGTGATGGATCCGCCGGTTGGAGAACAGGATCAGGCATCGGCTGCGTATGTTGCGTCCACCGAATATCTGGATGATGAAAGCAATCAGGATGCGGATGTCCCTAGCATTGCGGATATTCTTTCAGATGTCCCTCCACCAACGCCGGAACCGGGGATGGCTCACGGGCAGGAGGAAGAGGGCTGGGGCACGCGTCGTTCTCTTTCACGGTCGAATCAATACAGCCGTGAGAGTTCGCCTGCCATTCGCGTGGATGAGCTATTGGCCTCGAATCAGGATAACGCCGAAACGGTGGAGCATGTGGTCGAAGACATCGACGCCACCATGCCTTCGAAATCGCGGCCGAGGCCCGAGACACCCTTCCGCCGGCCGATGCCCGGTGAGCTGGATGAGACCCGTCCGCATTCGATCACAGAAGTGGCTGGCCGTGTGATGCTCGAGCCCATCTCACCCGGACTGTATAACCTGACGTATGCCTGTTTGCTGGTGCCGCGCTTTAGCTCGCACTATCTGACGGGCGATATCTCCGATCGTCTGTCCGAATGGTTACCTCAGATTTGCATTGCCTTTGGCTGGCGGTTGGAATATCTGGCTGTGCGCCCCGAATACGTGCAATGGGTATTGAACGTGCCACCCGCGACCTCACCGGGCTATCTGATGCGAATTATGCGCCAGCAGACTTCTGAAAAAATATTCATCGAATTTCCCCGGATGAAGAAGGAAAATCCCTCCGGCGATTTCTGGGCGCCCGGGTATCTGATCATGGGTGGGGCCCAGCCGCATCCACCGCAACTGGTGAAGGATTACATCAAACAGACGCGCACGCGGCAGGGCTATTCACAGCCGAGGAAGTAAATACACCCTCGCGCTGAGCGGAGGGTTGAGACACGGAGTGTCGAAACCGCAGACGAAGCGCAGAAATTGCAGGCATCGCCTCACCCTCAAGCGCAAGCTTCATGCGCAGGTGTGACATACGCAGCGCAGAGTATAATTACTCTGCGTTTTCTTTTTAACTACCGCCGGAATACTTAATACACAAAAGCCTTGCGAAGGTTCGGTTCATTGTCAGCCGCTAGAACTCCTTCAAAACAGCCTTCGCAAGGCTTGCTGAATACTGACAACTGGAAACTGATATGCCCCCCACACTTTACTTAATTGATGGACACGCACTAGCCTATCGTATGTACTTTGCCCTCACGGCAGGCGGAGGCGGCAGCACGCGCTGGCAGACCTCGAAAGGTGAACCCACCGCAGGCACCTACGGATTCGCGCGTGAACTGCTCCGCATTATCGAACAGGAAAAGCCCGATTACCTCGCGGTCGCTTTCGATACCGGCAAAACGTTCCGCCATACAATTTTCGCTGACTACAAAGCCACGCGCGCAAAAATGCCGGACGATCTACGCCCACAGGTTGAGCGCATCCGCCAGATGGTGGACGCGTTCAATATTCCGCGGCTCGAAATGGAGGGCTACGAAGCCGACGATGTGCTTGGCTCGATCGCAAAGATCGCCGCAGAGCAGGGATTGGGCATCAAGATCATCACCGGTGATCGCGACCTGTTGCAGCTTGTCAATGAGCGCACAACGGTCTATCTGGCAGGCGATGACCAGAATTACATCACCGATGAAGATGTGATCAAAAAACTCGGCGTTCGCCCAGGTCAGGTCGTGGACTATAAAGCCCTGGTCGGAGATAAGTCAGATAATATCCCGGGCGTGGCGGGCATCGGTGAGAAGACCGCCATCGCGTTGATCGAAAAGTTCGGCACACTGGATAACATCTATGCTAAGATCGAGCAGGTCGAAAATCGCTGGAAGAGCAAGCTCGAGCAGAACAGGGAGACTGCGTATCTCAGCCGCGACCTGGCGCAGATCAAGACGGATCTCAAGATCAAGCTCGACCTGGACCACGCCAAGGCAGGAGAACTGGATTTCCCTGCCATCGAATCCATTTTCAGGGAAATGGAATTCCGCTCGCTTCTGAAAACCCTCGACCGGCTGTCCGGTAAAGACGCGTCCGCGTCCGTCTCCACTGTCGCATCCGCGCCCCCAAAAGCGGGAGAGCAAATGTCCATGTTCGCGGCGGAAGCTCAGGTGATCTCGGTGCCAAAAAGCGGGCTGGATATTGAAACTAGGGTTATCGACACAAGCGAGAAACTTGCGGACCTCGTAAAAAAGCTCAATAAAGCGAAGGTCATTTCCTTCGATACGGAAACGACTTCCACCGAAGAGATGAAAGCCGATATCGTCGGCATCTCGCTGGCGATCAAGGAAGGCGAAGGCTATTACATCCCAACCGGTCACAGGGCGGGAACCAACCTTCCACTGGAACAAGTGCTGTCCGCGCTCAAAGCTCCGCTTACCGATCCAAAGATCGGTAAGATCGCCCACAATGCGAAATACGATTACATCGTTCTGGCAAAGCACGGACTGCGCGTCTCGCCGCTCACCTTCGATACGATGCTGGCCGAGTTCATCATCGACCCGGCCTCGCGCAACCTCGGGTTGAAGAATCTCGCCTTTGTAAAACTGGGTGAAGAGATGACCTACATCGAGGAATTGATCGGCAAAGGCAAGAAGCAGATCAGCATGGCGGATGTCCCCATCGAGGCTGCTGCTCCGTACGCGGTGGCCGATGCAGAAGTCCCGCTGCGGTTGATGCCTCTTCAACGTGTCGAATTAAAACGCGTCAATGGTGAGAAGTTGCTGGAAGAGATCGACCTGCCTCTCACGCCTGTTCTGGCAGACATGGAGATGGCCGGTATCTCACTTGATCTGCCATTCTTCGAGGAAACCGGCAGGAGACTGGAGAAGCGCCTGGCTGAGATCGAGAAGCAGGTGTTTGAGTCGGTCGGCAAGTCGTTCAATCTCAACTCCACCCAACAGCTTTCAGATATTCTCTTCAACCGTCTCGGGCTTGAACCACCTGATCGAGGCAATAAAACTGCCAGTGGACATTACTCCACCTCTGCGGGTGTGCTGGATATGTTACGCGGCAAACATCCGGTTGTCGATCTGATTTTGGAACATCGTGAACTTTCAAAATTAAAGTCGACCTATGTGGACGCGCTCCAGGCCGCACTCAATTCGGAAACCGGCTGTGTACACACTTCCTACAGCCAGATCGGCGCGGTGACGGGCCGGTTGTCTTCCTCGGATCCGAATCTGCAAAACATCCCGATCCGCACGGAGGAGGGCCGGCGCCTTCGCAATGGATTCGTGGCGGGGAAGGGGGACGTCTTGCTCTCGGTGGATTACTCGCAGATCGAGTTGCGCCTGGTCGCGCACATGGCGCAGGATGAGAATATGCTGGCGGCGTTCCGCGCGGGGGAGGATATCCACGCCACGACCGCGGCAGCAATTTACGGCGTAGACTCTGAAGCGGTGACCAAGAATATGCGTCGTCACGCGAAGGCGATCAACTTCGGTCTGATCTATGGAATGTCGGTATTCGGCCTCACCCGTACAACCGAGTTGACGCTGGCTGAAGCAGAGATATTTGTCAGAACCTATTTCGAGAAATTCCCAGGCATAAAAAAATACCTGGACGGGATCCGCAAGCAGGCCGCGCAACAGGGATATGTTGAAACGCTGCTCGGACGCAGGCGTTACTTCCCCGCGCTGCAGGGCAACGCCAACGTACAAATAAAGAATCGCGAAGAACGCGAAGCCATCAATGCTCCCGTTCAAGGCACGGCAGCAGACATCATGAAGATCGCCATGTTGAACATCCCGCCCGCGTTGAAAAAAGCCGGGCTGAAGGCCAGGATGCTTCTGCAAGTCCACGATGAGCTCGTGCTCGAATGTCCGAAGAAGGAGTTGGAGGAAACAGCGCGCATCGTACAGGAAACCATGTCAAACGCATTTCCGTTGAGCATCCCGCTTTCCACCGACGCGCGCTACGGCCCCAATTGGGGTGAGATGAAGGCAATATAAGGCGAACCGTTCGTTGCCACAGAGAGCGCAGAGATACTGAGAAAGGAATTTAAAAGCTCATTGTTCTCTGCCATCTCGCATGATTTGCGAAGCAAATCACGTGCCGCCGGTTTTCGCGGCACGAACGGTCTGAACTCTGTCGCTTATCTAAAAGATGAACCCATTGTAGGGCAAATCAAATAACCCTCTACGTTATAATAGCAACCATGCCCGGACGAGAAGAAGTTTTTCAAAAAGCATTAAACGAAGGCCACTCAGCCGCCTGGGACCAGGAATGGAGCAAGGCCGCCGCGGCCTATCGCAAAGCCTTGCAGGAAATCCCCGATCATCCCAAGGCCCTCAACAGTCTGGGGTTGGCGTTGTTCCAGCAGGGCGACTATGATGAAGCCCTGCAGATTTACAGGCGCGTTGCACAGGTGTCGCCGCAAGACCCGGCGCCCATGGAAAAGCTCGCCCAGCTTTTTGAACGTACCGGTCGCCTCAAGGAAGCCATCGAGACTGCATCCCGGGCCGCCGATCTCTATCTCAACCAACGCGATGTGGACAAAGCCATGGAGAACTGGGTTCGCGTGACCACGCTCGACCCGGAACATGTGCTTGCTCATTCACGCCTGGCTCTGGCGCATGAACGGCTCGGCCACAAGGCCCAGGCTGTCACGGAATATATTGCTGTGGCAAGCCTTGTACAACGGACAGGCAACATCCAGAAGACAGGCGAACTGGTCAATAAGGCGCTGAAATTAATGCCGGAAAGCGCCGAGGTCCAGCAGGCATTGACGCTTTTACGGGCAGGACAACTGCTCCCCAAACCATTGCGACCCAAAGGCGGGACCGGGCCCATCGCGATGTTCCAGGTCAAACAAATCGAACAGCCGAAGAAGCGGGCCGAATCAGGGCTGGACCCGATCGCTGAATCGCGTCACAAGGCGTTAACCCGGCTGGCAGAGATCCTCTTCGAATACTCCACCGACGACGGCGCGTCAGTCCAGGCGCGGCGCGGGTTGCAGGCATTGATGCGCGGGACCGGGCAACTCTCCATGCAACAATCCGAACAGACGAAAGTAGTTCTGCATCTCGGACAGGCCATTGACGCGCAGAGCAAGGGCAATGACGCCCAGGCTGCGGAAGAGCTCGAACGTGCGCTGGAGGCCGGGTTCAACCATCCCGCGCTGTATTTCGATCTGGGCCTGCTCCGCTCAAAGGAAGACCGGCTTGAGTCTTCCATACGGCACCTGCAGCACGCCGTCAAACACAACGACTTTGGGCTTGCCGCGCGCTTGTTGATGGGTCAGGTCCATCAGAGGCTCGGCAGGCTCGGGCAGGCCTCCGTTGAATATCTCGAAGCGTTGAAACTTGCGGATGCGATGGTCGTCCCTGCTGAACAATCGGATGAGATACGACAGATGTATGAACCGCTCATCGAAGCGCAGGCCAACCAGTCGGATGAGGTTGCCCTCAAACGCCTGTGCGACAACATCAATGAGATGCTCACGCGCAAGGACTGGCGCGACCATCTGCACAAAGCCCGCGAACAAATGCCAAAGTCACAGGATGGCGACCTGCCGATGCCACTTGCTGAACTGATCCTGCAGGCACAATCGAGTCAGGTGCTCGAAGCCATCAATCATGTGCATCAACTGGCGCGCGCCGGGCAACTGCGCTCTGCCATGGAAGAGGCGTTCTACGCGTTAACCTCCGCGCCGACCTACCTGCCCCTGCATACATTGATGGGTGACCTGCTGGTCCGCGAAAACCATACCGAGGAAGCCATCGCGAAATTCAGTACGATTGCGCAGGCATACAGTGTTCGTGGGGAGGCAGCCCAGGCCGCAAAGCTCCTGCGGCGCGTGGTTCAACTGGCGCCCATGGACATGGCCGCGCGCTCCAAACTGATCGATCAGCTCGTCTCGCGCGGACAGGTGGACGACGCCATCAATGAATATCTTGAACTGGCCGATACCTATTACCGGCTCGCCGAACTGGATATGGCGCGCAAGACGTATACCAGGGCGCTGCGCTTCGTACAGCAGGCGAACGCCGACCGCGCCTGGAATGTACACATCCTTCAACGCATGGCAGATATCGACATGCAGAGATTGGACTGGAAGCAGGCAATACGCGTCTACGAACAGATCCGCACCCTGCGCCCGGACGATGAAGGCGTGCGAAAGAGCGTGATCGAACTCAGCCTGAGGCTGGGCCAGCCTGCCCAGGCCTATGCCGAACTCGAAAACTATCTGACATACTTACAGACCAGCAATCACGTCGAACAAGGCATCAAATTTGTGGAGGAACTGCTCGCCGATCGGCCCGAGGACATTGTCCTGCGCCGCGCCATCGCGCAACTCTATCAGCAAGCCGGACGGGTCGAAGAAGCGGTGGCCCGGCTCGATTCACTGGCCGAATCCCTGTTGAGCGACGGCAAGAAGGAAGAAGCCCTGGCGATCATCAATCAGATCCTCCTCATGAACCCACCCAACGCAGAACAATACCGGCAACTGCTGATGCAGTTGCAATCAGGATAAAGGACCTCTGCCCGTCACACGCTGAAGCGAGTGGCGGGTTTTCTTTCATCGCGCTGAGCGGAGTGAGGATGTGCCTGTCATCCGAAAGTAGACGAAGCGCGGGCCCGCAATATGGTGCGAGTGCTATAATCCCGGCGACGTAAATATTGGAGTAAAAATATATGCTGCAACCTCGTAACCGCGCCGTGATGACTACACCTGTCCTGGCGGACGGTGCCAGGGCAGTCCCGAGCGCTCGTGTCGGGAACTGGCTCTTCCTCTTTGCCTTCATCGTGGCGTTTCTTGTTATCTTCGGGGGCTTTGTCCGTCTCACCCGCTCAGGGCTTTCCATTACCGAATGGAATCCGATCAGTGGAACCCTCCCACCTATCGGTGAGCAGGCCTGGCAGGTCGAATTCACCAAATATCAGCAAACGCCCGAATTCATTCAGATCAACTCAGACATGACTCTGGCTGAATACAAATATATCTTCTACATCGAATGGATCCACCGCTTCATCGCGCGCATTGCCGGGTTACTGTATGCTATTCCCGTTTTCTACTTTCTCTACAAAAAAGCCATCCCCTTTAAGGAATTCGGCATCTACTTCGTGATGGGCATGCTCTTCATCGCCCAGGCCTTCGCAGGCTGGATCATGGTCGCCAGCGGATTAGTGGACCGCCCCTCCGTGAGCCATTTCAACCTGACGATCCATTTACTCCTTGCGCTGTCATTGCTTGGTTTGAGCCTCTGGACTGCGCTCGGACATAAATACGGTTCTCCTGATTCAAGGAAGAAAGCAAAGTGGTCATTGCCCTCCAAACTTGCTCTGATCTCGTTTATCCTGCTGGTCATCCAGATCTCGTATGGCGGTATGACCGCCGGACTCAAGGCGGGTCACGTTTCGGATACCTGGCCTTTGATGTTCGGCAAATTAATTCCGCCGAATCTGTTCAACTCGTGGATCAATCTCTTTGAAGTACCGCAGACGATCGTCTTCATCCATCGCTGGTTCGCGTGGCTGGGAGTGATTGCTGTGCCCGTCGTGTATTACTTTGCAGAGAAGCAAAACTATCCACGCGAGATCCTGAATGGATTATTGTGGCTGACAGGTGCTGTTGCTTCACAGATCATCCTCGGTGTTCTGACGATTCTGTCCTACGTGAATATTGCGGTGGCGCTCATCCATCAGGCAAATGCGTTAATACTTTTTGCACTGGCTATATACTTCATCCACAGACTCAGGGCAATTGATAGAGGCAATGCGCATGGCTGAACTTCCTCCCGATGACCTTGAAAACAGACCCGAAGAAGATGGTCCTCCGGAGCCATATAATACCTGGGATGAATATTTTGAAGATTTTGACCGTCAACTGGAGGAAGCACCGAGAACCACTGTGCGCAAGAGAATTGGCAATCCCAAAATCCGTCTGGCAGATGAAATTCCCAGCTCTGAAATCGAGGAGGAACTTGATAAACTGCTCGAACTGTTATACGCGAATAATGTTGTGATTGATTTCATCCATGATATTGGGGACAGGGAGGCCTATGTTTTCATCACAGAGGAACTACTGGACGAAACAATGGATGACATCCGTATACCCGACATGTACAGTCACTTTATTTATGAAGAATTCCATCCAAACGATGAGGATGATATTGAGTTGTGGTCCAGGGAATTCCTGGACGCTTTTTTCAAAGAGGGAACAGACAGTTTCTTCATACCAATCGGAGATAAAGAGTTGTTTGATGCGGATGGAAACCCCATCAGCCAGGAAGAGTTCAAGACACGAACCGATGAATTTCATGTCTTGTATCCCGCCATCACAGAATATGAATATGAAATCATAAATTTGAATATCGAAGGCGATTATGCAACTGTGGAAGTAGAAACCTCATGGGCAGGCTTGAACAAACGAGAGCAGGCGATAATACGACATCAGGGTGTATCAAAATTGCGGCTGAAGCGTAGTCTCGACATCGGATGGGATGTCATTCAGGCAAGAATTGTCGGATGGAATTCTACAGGATAACGATGTTTCCCCCAGGGAAAAACGACTCGTGGCCGAGAGCCTATTCTCGGCCACGTTCGTTGAGGCGAAAGGGCTCACCTTGAAACCCTTTCTCATTTGGATGTACAGACCTACTTGCTGATCAGAATGGCATGGATGGTCGCGTTCTTGTCATTCGCAGCGGGTGAGTTGTAAATCACCGTCAGGCCAAAGCGTTTGTAGATCGCCCAATAGTGGATGTAGTCCGGGGAGCGTCCTTCATCGGGCAGGCCAGGCTCCCACCCATTCTGCGGGGCGTGGGCTTCTTTGGGCTGGCCCAGCTTCTGTTCCACGCTTGCCATCGTGTCATCCCGCACCAGGCCCAAAGGCAAGGCACCGTTGTAAGCCGTAAATCCGTCCGAATTGCCGAGATACAGATAAGCTGTCTTAACAACCTGATCGGTATCCATCCAGAGGGCCAGTCCGGCGGGCCGGCAGAGCTGAAACGATCCCGATTGCGTGCAGCCGTTGCTGGCAATGAAATCTGCAACATCTCGGTCGCTCACCGATTGACCAAGCACAGCCTGGTAATCGACGGTTGCCGGTGCAGCCCTGGCAACATCTATGGCCGGTGGGATGCAGGCGGTGGCAAAGAATGCGATCGCCGCAAGCAAACTGAGGGTTTTGAAAAGCTTGTTCATTTTTTCTCCTTCTGAATTGGTTGAACTTGACCCCAGTTTACGGATGCCGCGTGTCCCATCCGTGTCGCGGAGCGTGTCAGAATGCGTAAGTTGACTTATTTACTCAACATTAGGGGATATAATCACAAACTGGTTGATGAAAAAGGAGTCGCATGCCCGCGCAGCTCGCCCTGCACTTTCTCGGCCCTCCACAACTGTATTTGAATAGTGAGCCAGTTACCACGGACCGTCGTAAGGCCCTGGCTCTATTAGCCTATCTTGCCCTGGCTGGCAAACAGACCCGTGATTCGTTGAGCGCCCTGCTTTGGCCGGATTATGACCAGTCCAAAGCTTTCACGAATCTTCGTCACACGCTTTGGGAGGTTCAGCAGGCGCTCGGCGAGGGCTGGTTGCTTGCTGACCGCGAGACAATTGAATTCAATCCGGAGTCCGACATCTCTCTGGATGTCCATCAATTCGAAGCCTTGCTTGCTCAAAGCCGCCCGGAGGAAGATCCGTCGCTTCGCATCCCCCTTTTATCTGACTCCGTTAAACTCTACCGCAACCACTTCCTGACCGGATTCAGCCTCAAGGATGCGGCGGGCTTCAATGAATGGGCATTCGCCAAATCTGAAGAGCTGCGCCACCAACTTGCCACTGTCCTTGGCCTGCTTTCGGACGATCATTGCGCGCTGGGCCAGGCAGACCAGGCCATCCCCCATGCGCGGCGGCTGATCACGCTCGACCCGTTAAACGAGTCTTCGCATCGCCAGTTGATGCAAGTGTACATTCAGGCCGGACAGCATAGCGCGGCATTGAGGCAGTATCAGGCCTGTGAACAGCTCCTCCGTCAGGAACTCGGACTTGACCCCCAGCCGGAGACACGCGAACTCTATAAAAAGATCCGCAAACGTGAGATCATGCCCGTGCCGCAGATCGAGAAGCAGAAGGCGACGGCTACCCCATCGCATAACATCCCCCTTCAACTCAGTACATTCATCGGGCGCGAAAAAGAACAGAAGGCTGTTGCAAAATTGATCGGGAGTCATCGTCTCGTCTCGCTCATTGGCACAGGAGGCATCGGCAAAACTCGTCTGGCGTTGAAAGTAGGCGAACAACTTCTGGAAAATTTTGCCAATGGCATATGGTTGGCGGAACTGGCTTCGCTCAATGATCCGGCCCTGGTGCCGCAGGCTGTGGGTACCCTGTTCGGCATTATCGAACGGTCCGAAAATACGCTCTCGAAAAAACTCATACATTACCTGGGACCGAAGACGGCGCTGCTCATCCTCGATAACTGTGAACACTTGCTGGATGCCTGTGCACAACTCGCAGAAACGCTGTTGAAAAACTGTCCCAATTTGAAGATCCTTGCCACCAGCCGTGAAGGGCTGAGTTTACCGGGCGAAGCTCTGTACCGGGTTCCATCGCTTTCCCTCCCAAAGGGAAAACAAGCCCCTGATCAGTTTGCGGACTTCGAATCGATTCGTCTCTTCACCGACCGCGCCCGGCTCTCAACAAATGATTTTGCCCTCACAGCGGAAAACGCTGCCACGATCGCACAGATCTGCCGCCGGCTGGATGGCATTCCGCTGGCCATCGAGTTGGCCGCGGCGCGCGTCAACATTCTTTCCGTGGAACAGATCGCAGCGCGGCTCAATGAGAGTTTCAGCTTTCTTACAAGCAGCGGTCGTAGCAAGCTGGCGCGCCAGCAAACCTTGCAGGCTTCTATAGAATGGAGTTGGGACCTGCTATCTGATTCGGAACGGGTTCTGCTAAGGCGACTCTCTGTATTTGCAGGAGGCTGGACCCTCGACGCGGCTGAATCCGTTTGCAGCGGGGATGGCATCGGGTCTCAGCAGGTGCTTGACCTGATGACTCAACTCGTGATGAAGTCGCTGGTTGTGGCGGATCAGGAGTCGGGGCGCGAGAGGCGATACCATCTTCTGGAGATGCTCCGTCAATATGCGCACCAGAAATTGGCTAAGTCGGGCGAGGTCGAATCGATTGCCGAACGACATCTCAACTATTTCCTGCAGCTCTCCGAAAAGATCGAAGATGGAGTGTTTGGTCCTCAACAGGCAGAATGGTTTGCTCGGGGAAACGAGGAGCGCGACAACCTGCGAGCCGCCCTCACAACCGCATCTAAGAACAACATGGAGGCCGGGTTGTATCTGTCAAGCAGGCTGTATCGCTTGTGGGAAAGTATTAATATACAGGAAGGCACGCATTGGCTGGCAAGTTTCATTCAGAAGCCTGAATCAAGAAATTATCCTCCTGCAAGAGCGAAGGCTTTGTGCGCCTACGCCTGGCTCATGTTATGGCGACAACAGTTTTCGCAGGCGCAATCGTTTGCTCAAGAGGCTCTGGAACTATCTCGCGCTTGTAAAGATAAGCGCGGCGAAATCGACGCTCTGCTCCTGATAGGGAATACAACGGAGTTTCAAGGCAACATGGCATCGGCCATCGAGGTCTATCAGCAAATTTTGTCTCTATCTCAGTCTTTGGGCTATCCCCGGGGGGAAGCCCTCGCTCATTTCTACCTGGGATGGGATCGCAGAAATATGGCACGCTCTTTTGATCATTTGGAAAAAGGGATGATCCTGTTCCGCGAATTGGGTGATTGGAGTGCTCTTGCAAACATCGTCGGTGTGCTGGGGACTTTTCATGTGTTGAACGGCAATGTTAGTCTCGCACAAAAATATTTGGATGAAGCCACGGAATTATGGCAGTTTAATAAGAGGGTGGATATTTGGGAAAATGTCAAGGTTGCAAAAAGCCGCCTCGCGCTCCTGCAGGGCGATTACGAACAGGCAGGTACTCTTCTTCAGGAGATATTGTTCGCTGCTCAAGAATCGGGGAATCGCATGTCCTACCTCTGGAACCGCGCCCATTTGGGCCAGGTTGCACTACGCACTGGAAACGTGGCCGAGTCACACCAGATGTTTGCCGACACAGCCAGAGACTTTCAGAAGGACGGACACACAATCGGCGTTGTCTTTGGGCTGGAGGGGATCGCGACCGTGCTCATTGCGACCGGTAAGCCTGAAAAAGCTGCGCGTTTGATCGGCTGTGCCGACGCGACCCGCGAACAAATCCCCGATGTTCGCCCTCTGATCGAGGAGGCGGATATGTATCGAAACATGGCCGCCATCCTTTCGCGGATAGGGCCCTCAGGTTTTGAAGTTGCTTATGATGAAGGGCGTTCCATGACGCTGGATGAAGCTGTCGCGTATGCACTGGAAGAGAATACGTTACTCTCTTCTTCCCTTCGACCAGAGCGCGAAACCAATCGTGCCGAACGATAATCCCGCAACCGACGCACCCCAGGAGAAAAAGTTCAAAAAGAAAGTCGACTCGAGCACCTTGATGACCATCAAAAAGGGTAGGACAATGCCGAGGAACATCAGGGACAGGCCGAGGCCGAGGAGGAGGCGGGGAGAGTTCATAGGTTATCTTTTATGTCCTTCGCGCTCCCGAAAGAACGCCGGGACGATGTGAGCGGAGCGACGAGTGATTTTCGAGGAGCGCAGACGAAGCGCGGATTGCAAGCGTCCTTCGACTACGCCTGCGGCTCCGCTCAGGACGGAATATCTTGATACAACCAGCAAGCGACAAAATGTCCGGGCTCCGGTTCGAAGTCCGGGGGGAATTTTACATCGCATAGGCCCGCCATGAAATGCGGGCAGCGCGGATGGAAGCGGCATCCCGTTGGTGGGTTCACCAGACTCGGCGGCTCGCCCGGCGGCACCTCCTTGAAGGTATCCGCATTGCGCGCGTCGGGGTCGGAGGTGGCGGCGAGCAGGGCATGAGTATAGGGATGCAGCGGGTTTTCGAGCAGGCGGCGCGTATTCGCCTTTTCGATCAGGTTGCCCGCGTACATCACGAAGATGCGCCGCGAAAAATATTTCACGGTGGAAAGATCATGTGTGATATAGATGACCGACAGCCCATGCGACTCCTGCAGGGCGCGCATCAGCTTGAGGATCTCGACGCGCACCGAAGCATCCAGCATCGAAACAGGTTCATCCGCCACGATCAGCTTGGGTTCACGCAGCATGGCGCGCGCGATCACGATGCGCTGCTGCTGCCCTCCGCTCAACATGTGCGGGAACTTCTGCAAAAAATCGTTCACGGGATGCATTTTCACTTCACTCATCACTTTATGAACGCGTGCCAGCCGTTCTTCCTTATTTTTCATGCCGCTGATAATCAAGGGCTCCTCCAAAATCTTTTGTGCGTTCATGAACGACGGGAGCGCACCATAGGGATCCTGCTGAACATAACCAACTTTAAAACGGTAACGTTGCACATCCTTCCCCTTCAACTCGGATAAATTCTCGCCATCAAAAACAACGTCACCGCTGGTAGGAATGTTCAACCCGAGAATCGTTTTCATGAGACTGGACTTCCCGCAACCTGACTCACCGACAATTGCCACCGTTTCCCCCTCCTCCAACTCAAACGTGACGCCGTCCACCGCCTTGACGTAGCCCGCGTGCCCAAATCCGAACCGGCGCAACTCGTACCACACGTGCAGATCTTGAATGGCTAATAGCGATTCAGGTTCATTTACATTGAATGTATTCATTCTTACCTCTCGCCGGTCTGTGATCATGTTGCGCTCCTTACTAATATCGCTCTAGGCGGCGTCCTCGCCGCCGGGGACGGCGGCTGGAGCTATTCTATTTCACCACAAATACAACTTGCGTAAGCTTGCCCGATTCTACTTCAACCCAGCGTTCCAGGATCTGACCGTTCATTTCAACAGCAATGCGATAATGTCCAGCGGACAATTCAC
>Ga0105100_10001132_pt1 | contig 15690 bp, 13 predicted proteins | sample PPLLak12cMay2015_2_FD_87033 | JGI IMG/M metagenome (GOLD analysis project Ga0105100, IMG submission 87033) | Freshwater sediment microbial communities from Prairie Pothole Lake near Jamestown, North Dakota, USA - PPLs Lake P8 Core (1) Depth... | ecosystem: Environmental > Aquatic > Freshwater >...
CTGCACCACTTCGTGATCGCTGCCGTAAGCGTCGTCTTCCCGTGGTCTATATGCCCCATCGTCCCCACATTCATGTGCGGCTTGCTCCGCTCAAATTTCTGCTTTCCCATTCGTGCTCTCCTTCACCCGATCTTGTGCAAATAAATAGCTCAAAATGACAATGGTGGGCGCCAAAATATGCGCCGCGCTAATTATGCGCCAATAATTGCTCTCGCTACGTTTTCCGTAACACGCGCATAATGATCAAATTCCATTGTAAAGACACCGCGTCCCTGTGTAGCAGAGCGCAGGTCGGTAGCATAGCCAAACATCTCAGCCAGAGGCACCATCGACTTCACTGCCTGGGCATTGCCCGGGCGGATTTCCATACCCAGGATTTCACCTCGCCGAGCGTTCAATTGACCTATCACTTCTCCCAAGAACTCCTCAGACACGACAACTTCCACCTTCATAATGGGCTCTTGCAATACTGGTGCGCCCTTCTGTACACCTTCTTTGAATGCAATCGAGCCAGCTATTTTGAAAGCCATCTCGTTAGAGTCTACTTCATGAAACGAGCCGTCATACAGGCGCACTATCACATCTGTGACCGGATAACCAGCAATCACGCCAGCCTCAGCGGATTCGCGCACACCCTTCTCAACTGCCGGGATATATTCTCTGGGGATAACGCCACCGATCACGCCATTCTCAAATATCACGCCACTTCCCGGCTCACCCGGTAGCATTTCCAAAACGACATGCCCATATTGGCCACGACCCCCGGTTTGCTTGACATAGCGGCACTCCGCTTTAACAACCGGCATGGTGATCGACTCCCGGTAAGATACTTGCGGTCGACCGACACGCGCCTGAACCCGGAACTCCCGCAACATGCGGTCCACCAAAACCTCGAGATGAAGCTCTCCCATCCCAGCAATAATTGTCTGCCCGGTATCCTGATCGGTACGAACTCGGAAGGTAGGATCTTCTTCTGCCAGCTTGTGAAGTGCATCCGACATTTTGTCTTGATCTGCACTCGTTTTGGGCTCAATCGCTACAGAGATGACCGGCTCCGGGAACGTAATATTCTCCAGAACGATCGTGTTGGATGCGTCGCACAGGGTATCACCGGTAAATGAATTCTTCAATCCCAGCACAGCGCCAATATCACCTGCCATCACCTCAGTTAGATCCTCGCGGCGGTCGGCATACATGCGCAACAGGCGACCAATCCGCTCTCTCTGGTCTTTGGCTGAGTTGTACACCATAGAGCCCTGGGTTATCTTACCAGAGTAAATCCGGATGTATGCCAGGCGCCCCACGTACGGATCGGTGACAATTTTGAAGACCAAAGCGCTAAGAGGTGCGTCATCCTCAGCCGGGCGCTCAAGGGTTTCATCTGTGCGCGGATTTTGCCCTGTTACCGGTGGAACATCTGCCGGGGAGGGCAGGTAATCCACCACGCCATCCAGCAAAGCTTGGACACCTTTGTTGCGTAACGAACTGCCACAGAAAACTGGGGTAGCAGTGCCAGAAATCGTCGCTCGCCGTAACGCTGCCTTGAGCTCAACGACGGAGATTTCTTCCCCATCCAGGTATTTCAAGGTAAGATCGTCGTCGCTTTCTGCAATCTGCTCAACCATTCGATCGCGCATCTCGGCAGCTGTATTGCGCAGATCAACCGGGATCTCCACCTCTCGCGGCTCTTTGCCAAGGTCGTCTTCCCAGATAATCGCTTTGTTAAGAAGCAGGTCTACAATGCCTTTGAAGGTTGATTCAGACCCAATCGGCATCTGGACCGATACCGGGTTGGCACCCAGGCGCTGGCGGATCATTTCGATCGTGCGCTCATAAGAAGCCCCAACCCGATCCATTTTATTTACGAAACAAATTCGCGGCACACCATATCGATCTGCCTGCCGCCACACGGTTTCGCTTTGTGGCTCAACACCCTGAACCGCATCAAAAATTACGATGCCGCCATCCAGAACACGCAAGGAACGCTGTACTTCAGCAGTAAAATCGATATGCCCGGGTGTATCAATGATATTGACCTGGTAACCCTTCCACTCTGCCGAGACAGCCGCGGAGACAATGGTGATCCCGCGCTCACGTTCCTGCTCCATCCAATCCGTGACAGTAGTTCCATCATCCACCGAACCCAGTCGGTAGGTTTTACCCGTATAGAACAATATCCGCTCGGTGGTTGTTGTTTTACCGGCGTCGATGTGGGCAATAATGCCAATATTGCGGTATCGTTCTAACGGATGTTGGCGAGCCACGGTTGAACACTACTCCATGGCCTGGCTCCGGCGATCAGCGCTTCGTCTCCGCCGATCACACAAACCAGGCTATTAACTCTAGACACGATAATGAGAGAAGGCCCTGTTGGCCTCTGCCATCTTGTGCGTTTCTTCTCTCTTACGGATGGATGCCCCGGTGTTATTGGCTGCGTCCATCAGCTCGCCTGCCAGCTTCTCAGAAAAGGATTTACCTGATCGCGAGTTAGCGGAAGAAAGGATCCAACGCGTCGCCAGGGCAAACCGGCGGAATGCAGGAACTTCCATTGGTACCTGATAAGTGGCGCCGCCTACACGGCGAGGCTTGACTTCCATCACCGGAGCCACGTTCTTGATTGCCTGATCGAAGACTTCCAGAGGGTTACGCTTCGTGCGGTCCTCTATCATCGCAAAGGCGTCGTAAACCAGGGTTGCTGCTACACTTTTCTTGCCACTGCGCATTACCCGGTTTATAAATGACTGCAACTGCACGCTGTTATAGCGCACGTCAGGCAGAATTTCGAATTTTTCAGGTCTGTTTCGTCGAGGCATTCGACTTCTCCATCTACTTCTGGCGACCCAAGGGAGGCAATCCACACTCCAGGTCACCGCATGTTGATAATATCTTCAGCTATCAATATCTACCGGCCACCTGCGTCACCTTTTGGACGCTTGGAGCCATACTTGGAGCGGCTCTGACGGCGGCTGTTGACACCACCTGTATCCAGAGAGCCGCGCACAATATGGTAGCGGACACCAGGCAAATCTTTTACACGACCGCCACGCACTAACACCACTGAGTGTTCCTGCAAAGTATGGCCCTAACCTGGAATATATGCAGTAACCTCGATCAGGTTGGTCAGGCGGACACGGGCGATTTTGCGCAACGCCGAATTCGGTTTCTTGGGGGTCATCGTACGCACCACCGTGCAAACCCCGCGTTTCTGGGGGGCGCCTTTATCCAGGCGCCGCCGCTGCTGGCGCATTGAGTTGTAGGTATACAGCAAAGCAGGCGCCTTGCTCTTTACTTTCTTAGTCTTGCGGCCTTTGCGGACCAGTTGGTTAATCGTGGGCACTTTTGCCTCCAAAAAACAGATCAAAAACCGATGCTATCCATTAAGGGAGGCCATCATTTGATTTGATGGCCTCGCCTTGTATTCACATTAGATTGCCCAGGCGTCAACGAAGCGCCGAATCTGATTGGCAACGAATTGTGATTTTACCACGCACAAATACCTGCGTCAAGAACGAATATTGAGAAACATAAAATATCTACAATTCTTCGCCAAGACCCAGCAGGCCTGTCACAAGCTTGGGCGGTCGGGCACGTTCTTCGTCCTTTCCGAACTTGATCAATTCACCCGTATCGGTGACGGCTTCCACCGCCAGCCCCAGGCTTTGCAGCTCCTTGACCAGCACCCGGAAAGAGGCCGGGATGCTTGGCTCTTCGATCTGCTCACCCTTGACAATTGCCTCGTAAGTCTTTACTCGTCCCTGGACGTCATCCGATTTTACTGTGAGCATTTCTTGCAGCGTATACGCTGCACCATACGCCTCAAGCGCCCAAACTTCCATCTCACCGAAACGCTGACCGCCGAATTGGGCTTTACCACCCAGGGGTTGCTGCGAAACCAACGAGTAAGGACCAGTCGACCGGGCGTGGACTTTATCTTCCACCAGGTGGTGAAGCTTCAACATTGTCATCACACCTACGGTAACCGGCTGGTCATACGCTTCCCCGGTCTTGCCATCCCGCAAGGTCTGTTTGCCCAGGGTTGGTACTGGCATCCCAGTTTCCAGCATCGCCTCTTCAGTCTTTTGGCGGAGCTGCTCCAGGGACAGATTCTTGCTTTCCTGGCCCACCTTAGACAGCCAAAGCTTTAAGCATGCATCTACTGCGTTTTCATCCAGTTCGTGTCGCGGGGCTTCGAGGTTATCCCGGCTGAAGAACAGAATCTTATCTGGATTGAAACCGCTCTCTCTCAGCCATTCGCGCAACACAGATCGCCGCGCGTAGAGGATATCTTCCTTCATATCACTGACATTGTAGCCCTTGGTTCCCAGCCAATCTTCCAGGTAGAGGCTGCGCACTTCGTCATCATCCTGGAAGTATTGCGGATCATATTCCTGGGCTTGCACCCATTCCCAGGCTTTCTCACCGGTCTCATCCCATGCCTGATCGATCATCCAGGCGCGAGCCAGCTCAGCTTCGATCTCGATCTCGCTCGCCCCATCAAATACCGGCGATACAGCCCTGAATCCCAGCCGGCTGGCTGCCCAACCCAGGTGGGTCTCCAATACCTGGCCGATGTTCATCCGTCCCGGCACGCCCAATGGGTTCAAGATGATGTCCACCTGGTTACCGTCCTCAAGGAAGGGCATATCCTCCACTGGAACAACCTTGGATACCACGCCTTTGTTCCCGTGCCTGCCGGCCATTTTATCGCCAGCGGTGATCTTTCGCCGCTGCGCCACGGAAACACGCACCATCATATCCACTCCCGCAGAGAGGTCAGCGTTATCTTCCCGAGTGAACACCTTGACATCCACAACTTTCCCCCGCTCGCCATGCGGCATGCGCAGCGAAGTGTCTTTCACATCCCGCGATTTTTCACCGAATATTGCCCGCAACAGGCGCTCTTCAGGGGTGAGCTCTTTCTCACCCTTTGGCGAGATCTTCCCCACCAGAATGTCGTTGGGATTAACTTCAGCCCCCACCCGAATGATGCCGTGGTCATCCAGGTCTTTGATGGCCTCTTCACCGACGTTCGGGATATCGCGGGTGATCTCCTCAGGACCCAGGCGTGTATCCCGTGATTCAACTTCATACTTCTCAATATGGACGGATGTGAAGGCGTCATCCTGCACCAGTCTCTCGGAGATCAGGATGGCGTCTTCAAAGTTTCCACCTTCCCATGAGATGAATGCAACGATTACGTTTTGACCGAGCGCAAGCAGTCCACTTTCTGTGGAGGAAGAATCGGCAATGACATCACCTTTCTTAATGAGCTGCCCTTTGACAACCGCCGGTCGCTGGTCGATACAGGTGCTCTGATTCGAGCGCTGGTATTTTCTCAGCGGGTAGGTGTGTACTTTTCCATCCAGCGTGCGAACACCGATGGTTTTTCCCGTTACGGATAGCACCTCACCATCCTCTTCGGCAATGACAACCTGTCCCGAATCAACCGCGGCTTCATATTCCATCCCCGTAGAGACAAGGGGCACATCCGGGCGTAGCAATGGAACCGCCTGAGCCTGCATGTTCGAGCCCATCAAGGCGCGGTTGGCATCATCGTGCTCCAGGAAGGGGATCAGAGCAGCACTGATGCCCACAATCTGGTGCGGGGCAACATCCATGAAATCTAGCTCTGTCGGTAAGGAGAAAATGAAAGATGAGTAGTGGCGCGAGGATACCCGCGTGCGGACAAATTCGTTATGCTCGTTGAGCAAGGTGTTGGCCTGGGCAATGACGTAGCGATCTTCCACATCGGCGCTCTGGTAGATCATCTCTTCAGAAACGAAGGGGACAACCAGGATTTCTGGCACCTTGAGCTTGTTGATGATCTTCGCCAACTTTGGTGTGATGCGCTCGTTAGCACGACCAACAATTTCCCCGCTACTGGGGTCAACCAGGTCTTCGCGCAGCGCTCTTCCAACCAGCTTGGGGTCATCGGGAGCCAGGGTCTTGCGCACCTTGCGATAGGGGGTCTCAATGAAACCATACTCATTGACGCGGGCAAAAGATGCCAACCGACCGATCAAGCCAATGTTTGGACCTTCTGGTGTCTCGATCGGGCAGATACGTCCATAATGGGAGTAGTGCACGTCACGGACATCAAAGCCAGCTCGCTCACGGCGTAAACCACCGGGACCCAATGCCGATAAGGTGCGCTTATGGCGTAGCTCTGCCAGAGGGTTGGTCTGATCCATAAATTGTGAAAGCTGGCTGGAACCAAAGAATTCTCGCAACGCCGCCACAACAGGACGGATATTGATCAGGGTGATGGGAGAAAGCTGGTCCTGGTCGCGGATGGACATGCGCTCTTTGATCACGCGCTCCATGCGGCGCAAACCAATTCGCAATTTGTTCTGGATTAGCTCCCCAACTGTCTTCGCCCGGCGATTTCCCAGGTGGTCGATATCATCGGATGGCGCCATGCCGTTATTAATCATGATCATCCGTTTGACCAGGCGTAGAATATCCCATTTGGTAACCGTCCGGTTTGCCATAGGGACGTGCTCATTCAAATCAAGCTTTTGGTTAAGCTTATAACGACCAACTCGCTCAAGATCGTAATGGCGCTGGTCAAAAAGCTGTTCTTCCAGGAATTCCCGGGCGTTATCCAGGGTGGCGGGATCGCCAGGGCGCATCCGCTTGAAGAACTCCAACAACGCGGCTTCTGCAATCGTCTCGCCGCGCGAAACGTCCCACTCGGGCTCCTGTGCAAATGTAGAAGCGATAAACATCCGGTCTGGGTTATTATCCACGTCAGCGAAGATTTCCATCAGCTCTTCGTCTGTGCCTGTCTTCAGCAGTGTTTCTGCGAGCCCATCGCCGACGGCTGCCAGGGCGCGCAGGAAAATCGTAACCGGGACGATGCGCTTGCGATTGAAGCGCAAGGTGATGTAATCGGTCTTGCGTGTCTCGTACTCCATCCACGCACCCCGGTCGGGAATCAGCTTTGCCATAGCCAGGGGGCGACCCGTGGACCTGTCGGGCATGGACTCGAAGTAGACGCCGGGAGACCGGATCAACTGTGAGACTACTACCCGCTCAGTACCATTGATAATAAAGGTGCCTTTCTCTGTCATTTCAGGAAAGTCGCCCAGAAAAATATCCTGCTTCATTGGCTCAGACACATCTGGTCCGGCAAGCAGCACGGAAACATATAATGGACTGGCATAAGTCAGGTCGCGCTCAACACACTCTTCAATCGTATGCTTCGGTTCACCAAACCAATAGGTCAAGCCCCAATCTTCCGACTCCTTGGTACGGCTCGGAAAATACAGCTTCATCCCCTTATTGTACGATTCGATTGGGGAAAGCTCATGGAACAGGTCAGCCAGCCCTTCCTTCTTGAGGCGCTCAAAAGAATCGATCTGTACCTCGATCAAGTCGGGTAACGAGAGCTTGACATCGATCCGCGCATAGGATTTACTTGGCAAAGCAGAGGCCATAGAATCTCTCCTGGTTCACAGCTAAACAAACACAAAAAACATGCACGAAAAGCGTAAAAGGAGGAGCGTACGGAATTTATCTCCCATACGCCTGTTTTGTCCTTTTTACGCCAGATTTGTGATAGGGCAGTTTCAAATTGAACGAAATGAAATCACCTCAGCCCAATAGACGAAAAGAAATTATATCAATCTATCATATATTGGTCAAGCAATTTATAGTAATTGTCATTGTGATACAACGACGTACTCCGCCCCCTCATGCAGCAGGTCCCTGTCTTCTCCAGGTCAGGGTCTGTATACAGCACATCTCTGTTAGAATCCAGCTATGGAATACGAAGAGACAAATAACAAGTTTCATTCCGGCTTTGTAGCAATATTAGGCAAACCCAATGTGGGAAAATCAAGCCTCGTGAACGCGCTGCTGAAACAGAAAGTGGCAGCGGTTACCCCTCGCCCTCAGACAACCCGCAAGCGCCAATTAGGCATACTCACCCTGGAATACGCCCAGGTTATCTTTATTGACACGCCGGGAGTGCATAAGTCAAAGCACAAGTTGGGTGAGAGCATGAACCAGCATGCCCTGGAAACGATGCAAGAATGCGATCTGATCTTGGTCCTGGTTGATGCCAGTAGCTTACCAGATGATGAAGATCGAATACTTGCCAGTGCAATCCAGCAATTGAGCCATCCCGTGCAGACCATCCTGGCATTAAACAAGATCGACCGGCTAAATACCCAACACATCGCTAGCAACCAGGCAGAATATCAAGAACTGGTCCCTCAAGCAGATCCGATTGCCATCTCAGCAACCCGCGGAGACCATTTGGACATGCTCTTAGAAAAGATCATCCAGGCGTTGCCTGAAGGTCCAGCGTATTTCCCTTCGGGGCAGGTCACAGACTTGTACGAGCGTGAAATCGCGGCCGATCTGATCCGTGAGGCGGCCCTGCTTGTTTTACGGGAAGAAGTCCCACATGGGATTGCCATTCGCATCGATCAGTACATCGAGCGCAACGAGCATGGAGCCTTTATTGAAGCGACAATTTTTGTCGAGCGCGAATCGCATAAAGGGATTGTGATCGGCGATGGTGGTCAAATGCTGAAGCAGATCGGCGCTTCAGCACGAAAAGAAATCGAAGCCATGACCAGTCGAAAAGTCTACTTGCAGTTGCGGGTAAAGCTGCGCAAGAACTGGCGGAACGACGAAAAAGTGTTGCGTCGGTTTGGTTATTGAGCATAATCGGCTATTATCCTGGGGAGTTCTAAATGTCTTACCTTCTGATCGGGGTCGCTTTAATTGTCGCGATTACAGACTGGGTGGCAGTTGCTACGCGACGCAAGACACTCGAATATTTTGCAAAACCGGGGGTGATGCTGGTTCTGCTGGTCTGGTTATGGCAAGCAAGCGGTTTTTCAGGGTCCCTAATCTGGTTTGGGCTGGGCCTGGTTTTCTCGATGGCGGGTGACATTTTCCTCATGCTGCCACGCGAGCGCTTTATTGCCGGGCTGGTCGCCTTCTTGCTGGCGCACGTAGCCTATATCATTGGATTCAATCAAACCCCAACTGCCTTCAATCTTGCAGGGTTCGTATTAGCGGTTCTGGTGGCATTAGTTTTTCTGCGCGTGTACCGCAGGATTGCCGTCGGTCTGGATTCATCCGGACAGCCTGCTCTGAAAACCCCGGTGCTGGTCTACAGCCTGGTGATTAGCGTCATGCTTCTTTCTGCCTTGCTTACTCTGGCAGCAGATACCTGGCAAGCGGGAGCAGCTATCCTAATCAGCGCCGGCGCGCTGCTTTTCTTCCTGTCGGATACCCTATTAGCCTCGAATAAGTTCGTCACTCCTATCAGATGGGGTCGTCTGGCAGTGATCATCACTTACCATTTAGGACAAATCCTGATTACAGTTGGTGCAGCCTGGCACTATCTCTCATAAGTCATCTCCCCAAACAAGAACCAGCCGCAAACAGGATCGATTGCGGCTGGTTTGTTGATAGACCCACTATTGAATTTATCAGATTGCCGGTGGCAGGTCTTCTTGATCAGGCTCTTTAGCAACCGGTGTCTCTGCCACGGGCGGCTCAACCCCAACAGGTGTTTCCTCTGGAGGTGAAACCCAAGCAGCAGGAGGAACAGGGGCAGGCGCGATCGCCGAAAACTCATTTTGTGGATAGGGCTGGGTGCCAAAGCGAGTCAAAATTACTGCTCCAAGGCCGATCATGCCTGCCAGGGCAGGGAAGACCCAACCCACACATGGAATGACTGCCTGTAACCCATTGAGCACCAGGATCAACAGCAATGTGCCGACGCCTGCTGAGAGGGCTGGCGCCCAATCTTGTTTGAACATCGCTGCTATCCGGTTCCCCAGCTCAAGACCTAAGGCAATCAAGCCAAAACCCCAGGCAACTGCCAGCAGCAGCATACCCATCAGGCTGATGGGACTACAGATCAAGGTGATGAGCAGCACCAACAATAAAATCGGCAGGATGAACATCGTCAGCAACCCTAACCCTATGGAGATAAAAGGTTGGTGGATCGCAGTGCGCGAGATCTCAGTAAACTGGCGAGGCAAGAAGAGCACCAGCACAACGGCTACGATAGCCCACAGAAATGCTCGCAGCATAAACCATGCAAATTGAAAAAATGGGTTAAACGAAACCTGGAAGCGTGGAACGCGCATATCACCGGGGAAGTTGAGTGCCAGAGGACTGGTTATTCCATTCACTACATTCCCCCCCACCTCCGCCCCCAATGCCTGGTCCAGGTTTGCACCAAAGATGATGATATCTTGCTCCACCGAAGCAGAATCACCCAGCGTTACCAACCCGCCGATGCCGACTACACTCCCGGTAATATCCCCCTGGGCATCCAAGGTGCCGCCAAAGATGACTACATCTCCTTGCACTTGAGAGCTTTCTTCTAAGGCAGCTGAGCCTCCAAAGACAACCAGGCTGCCATCCAATACCTCACCACTCTCCAGGGTATACGTGCCGCCAAAAACAATTTCGTCTTCATGCAAGCCCTTTGCTAGCGCCGTGCCGGGAATAACCAATACAACCAGAAATGCAAAGATCAAAGCGAGCTGAATTTTCCTTATCATACGATTACCCTCCGAGGATAAACTAACCTTTGAAACGCAAACAACCAAAGTGCTATCAACCCCCCCATTGTGATCAACACACTGACCCATACCACCCCTGGAACCACGCTGAACATCGTTCGCAGTACGGTAATCCCAGCCTGAGTGAATGTGGTTAAGAACAAGTAGATTAATGTGATCTCATACACCATTGCCAGCAAGAACGGATATGGCGACCGGATAATCGGCCACATGAATACAACCAGCAGCGCCAAAAGCGCAACCCCCCCAACACCAGTGAACAAGACGAAGTTAACCGTCTGGCGTTTCTGCCGCCTGGTATTCTTTTCTGCTAGGCGGGTCTGCCAGCGAGCCGTGAAGCCCGGCGTGGGCGAAAGAACTGGCTCCGATTTGAGGCAAACCTCCACCTCGTGCAATGCTTCAACCAGGCTTAGGCAATTCTTGCACTCTTGCAGGTGTTCTTGCAGAGCGAGCTCTTCCTGTGGAGAGATCGTCTCCCGTGAATACACCCAATCTTCAAAAGGCTGGTGATTGTACTTTGCCATGGTTCTCCCTCGTTGCGTATTGGGTTTGCTGGTTACGCTTTTCCCATTCTTCAGCCATGCTCTGGCGGGCACGGTGCAACCTGCTCTTGACGGCGCTTAATGTCAGGTCCAGCGCTTGCCCAATCTCTTCATAAGAAAACTCGTACCAGTAATACATAACCACCGCTGCACGATCTATCGGACTCAAAGTATCCAGCAAGCCCTGGACTTTACCCCGCTCTTCCCGGCGGCTGACGGTTGACTCTGGTCCAGGCGTCTCGTCTGCCAGCTCGATGTGGGGCATATCCTCCATCGACACAATAGCGATCCGCCGTTTGCGAATCTGATCGATGCAGTAGTGCGCTGCAATCGATAAAAGCCAGGTAGGAAAAGGTCTGCTGTTATCATAGCGCTTCATCGATTGATAAGCCCGTAAGAATGTCTCCTGGGCTGCATCTTCTGCATCACCTGCATTGTTCAACATCCGGTAACAGAGGTTATAAACTGGTGATTGGTATAGCTCTACCAATCTCGTAAATCCTTCTGGATCGCCTCTCTGCGCCATGGCGAGCCAGCGCGACTCGTTGTCTTGCACAGCATTGCTCCTCTTGACCAGTACCGGCGGCGTTTATAAAAAGCTCAACGCCTGATCGATACGTCCATCACTCTGAAACATAATACGTAAAACTCCCCAGCAGGTTGCACAAATAACCCCACCCCCCCGAATTGCGGAAGTCCTAATTTATACGTTGATCGTATTGGGTGCCAGCTCATTTACCCGGCCTGCAGAGTGTTCTTTTGGATTTATTCCTTTAAAGGCAGATTACCAAAGCCTTCCAGAAGCTGTATTCCCGACAAGCTTTCTAGCACCCCGATCACCGCAGAGTTATCCAATTCCGCCATGCCCATCTCGAGCATGGCCTGGTATAACTGAGCGTCTAACGCTGCCGAAGGTAGGGGTGCGCCGAACTCGCGGGCGGTATCCAGTGCGATCGCCAGATCTTTGGCATGCATATACGCTTTGAATCCCGGGGCACGATTGCCGGTAAACAGGCGTGGCGGCTTGACATCCAGCGTCCAGCACTGGGCCGCTCCGCCCCGGATAGCCTCGACTACCTTTTGTGGATCAGCCCCGGCTTTTTGCGACAGGATCATCAGCTCAGCCATCGCCACCATTTGAGCTGCAGTCATGATCTGGTTAGCTGCTTTGGCAATTTGCCCCGCTCCTGATCCACCTACATGGGTGATGGTTTTTCCGGTAATCTGGAAGATAGGCATCACATACTCCAGCACATCTGCCTCTCCTCCGACCATGATCGCCAGCGTACCCTGGCGAGCACCGATATCACCGCCACTCACCGGCGCATCCAGGCAGCGCACGCCTTTCTTCCCAAGCTCGCTGGCTACATAGCGTGCCGTTGCTGGCTTTATGGTCGAATGATCGACATAGATCAATTCGTGATGGGCGCTTTCGATGATACCGCCTTCACCCAAAGCCACCAGCTCCACATCAGGCGAATCCGGCAGGCATGTGAAGACAATATCCACCTGAGCAGCCACTTCTGCTGCAGAGTAGGCAGGCTTTGCGCCCTCTGCGCTCAGCTCACTAACTGCTGCTCGGCTGCGATTGTGAACCACGAGCGGATAGCCTGCTCTGAGCATATTGAGAGCCATCGATTTTCCGATCAAGCCCAAACCAATAAATCCGAGCACGGGTAGATTTGCCATCCTGAACCTCCTCAAATAATTTACGAATTACCTGCCAGAATCTGCTCCAGGCGCGGCCCATCTGGGGTATCCTGCACCTGCCAACCGTTAGCGTTGATCTCTTTACGCAACCGGTCTGCTTCTTGCCAGTCCTTACGCTGCCGTGCAGCCTCTCTTTCCTGCACCAGCTCCATCACCTGCGGAGAAGGTCGATCTGCCTCCTGGGCTGGCGCGGCAGAGGCTTCGAGCGCATGCTGCCAGATAGCCTCAGGTAACCCTGCCCCCAATGCAGGGGCATTCAAATTCCCAATACGGCTTAGCGAGAATGCCTGCCCACTATGGAACCGGTGAATATGGCCTTTACGCTGCCGAGCTACTTCTATCAGACCTGTGCCTACCAGCTCACCCTCCGAGACGGTATCCTGGTGAGCCTGACCGGTATGGATCAAGGTTACTCCACCCAGCCCTACTACCTGGCAGGTCCCATCAGCGGGATAGATGATCAACGCCGTTTTTTCTTCTATCCCCAACACAGTCAACCCACCTTCCAGCATCGCCATCAGGCGAGCAAAACGGGGCTGCCCCATAAAACACCGGCTGGTGTCCAGCTCTTCCCCGCCATCATTGTTGTTCCAATGCGGGATAAAGACCAGGGGCAAGCCGTAATACCCAAACAGGTTAAGCCCTTCTTTCCAATGCAAGTCTTCACCCACCTTGTAGATTTCATATACTGGCAGGCAGTAAGCACTCACAGCAATTACAGCTGCGCTGGCAAGGGCAATAGCTGCTCCTAGGCGGTGTCGGGCCAGCATCGCATACCAGGCCAGGCTGTCTCTCAATTGGCGCACAGCGTAGGTCGGGCTGCCTGGTCCCATAAAGATCAGGTCTGCCTGGTATAAGGGTTCGATCAGCTCAGCGTCATCCGGGCTGAATGGAGTTCCCCTCATTCGAGCGGGCACATACGAGATGCGCGGCTGGTAGTTCTGCAAGCGGAGGGAGATAAACTCACCTACCCGCCCAATCACCTGGGCAGAGTTAAGCTCAAAGCCGGCAGGCGTTTCCACCAGGGTCACCCTGGGAGACAGCGGCAGATTGCGCAGGAAGCTATCGAAAACCTTCCTGCCGCTGGGAGAAGTTTCCCCCGAACCAAATAATACAACCGGACCTGGAGTTATTGAATCTCTCATTTGTTTTTATAGCGATTGGTGATATTCGGTACGAGATATTCTGTGAATGAGCGGTCAAGGGAGTATTCGGGTTGCCATCCCCAATCACGCCGCGCCGGGCTGTCATCCAAATCTGCCGGCCAGCTATCCACAATGGCTTGCCGCTTGACATCCGGTTCAAAGCTGATCTGGGCTTCGGGGAAAGATTTCAAAACCCAATCGCGGAAATCAGCCGCGCTCAAGCTGAAGCTGGTCACGTTGTAGACCCGCCGGCTAAGCGCTTCTCGCGGGGCATTGGTAAGGCGCAGCAAAGCGGTGACAGCATCTGGCATCACCATGAACGGGATACGCACATCCTCGCGCACGAAACATGCATACGGTTCACTTTTCGCAGCCGCGTGCAGCATTTCCGGACCATAATCACTGGTGCCTCCGCTGGGAACGGTGAATGCGCTGATCAATCCTGGGAAACGCAGGCTACGAAAGTCAAGCATCACCGGTCGTTCCACCGCAAGCTGGCGGTAATACATGCTGAAATAGATCCCCAACTGCTCGCAATACAGCTTATTGCACCCATACATGGTGCGAGGGTAATTCCATTCCCATTCCCGCACCCTGGCATAGTTGATTTTGGTCTCCAGGTCGGGCAATCCATAGGCTGCGATAGAGCTGGGAAAGATGAACTTGACCGGCCGGTCGCGCCATTCGGATTGCTCGGTAGCCATCTGGAGAAGGATAAGAGTACCTTCTACATTTATTTGGTGAGCTGCTGCTGGCGTGAACTCGCTGCGTGTGGACAATAGAGCTGCCAGATGGTAAATCGTATCGATTTCGTATTCGCTGACCAGGCGCGAGAGCAAACCTTTATCCATAATATCACCCTGGATATGGGTCACCTTACTGGCGCTTTCGCCGGGTAGAGGCTGTATATCCAGGGTAATCAGTGATTGTTGGCTACGCTCCGCCAAGTTGGAAATCAACGCCTGACCAATTTCTCCGGCAGCGCCGGTGATGAGAGTTACTCGTTTACGCATGGAGTCTCCTGTGGTATGGATAGGTTTTGGGGCTGGTTAGCATACTGATCTCGATCTCCAGGTGTTATTACCAGAATGATCAGATTGGGTTGCGACTTGCAGCTGCTCTATGCTAGAATGAATTCGAGATACAATAATTTTACTAGCAGTTACCCAGTTCTGGGAATTATCGTACCCACTCCGAGCTGCACAAACTGTGCTGCCTTTAGCTATTCGTAGCAAGGTTCCGAATCGGGACCGAGGAGGTTGCCATGCCTTTGGATATTATTGTTGGCGCACAATGGGGGGATGAAGGAAAAGGGCGGGTTGTAGACCTGCTTTCCTCCCAGGCTGACTTTGTTGCCCGCTTCAATGGTGGAGATAACGCCGGACACACTGTCACGGTAGGTGATCAAACCTTCAAGCTGCACTTGATTCCGTCGGGGATCATCCATCCCCATACCGTAGGAGCAATCGGGAATGGCGTGGTGATAAACCCCGCCACGCTGCTGGCAGAAATCCAGAGCCTGAGGGACGCGGGAGTCACTGTCAATCCTGATCGCTTGCGTATCTCCTACGCTGCTCACATGATCACTCCGGGTCACCGAGCCCTGGATGCCGCCCAGGAGGCAGCTCGCGGGCAAAGCGCAATCGGCACCACGCTACGCGGCATCGGTCCCGCCTACGCAGACAAAGTCAGCCGGAGTGGAATCCGCCTTGGCCAGATGCGCGACACGGAAAG
>Ga0105100_10001134_pt1 | contig 15684 bp, 12 predicted proteins | sample PPLLak12cMay2015_2_FD_87033 | JGI IMG/M metagenome (GOLD analysis project Ga0105100, IMG submission 87033) | Freshwater sediment microbial communities from Prairie Pothole Lake near Jamestown, North Dakota, USA - PPLs Lake P8 Core (1) Depth... | ecosystem: Environmental > Aquatic > Freshwater >...
AAAATGAACCCCTGAGATAAATAAGGAACGATTATACGATTATACTTTAAACCCTGACGGGATTCCAGACCTGGTCAGGGTTTTATTTTTCTGATCACGCCCGATACCCGAACACCCTGACAGGGTGTCCTTAACAGCATAAATTTGTTAAAAAACAGATTTTCAATTGATTAATTTTTGACCCTTATACCACCCTGTCAGGGTGTCCCGCATTTGAAATGTTTTATTATTCATGTTTTTAACAGGGTCAGGCAGGAATTTCTTAATTTTGCACGGTATTTGTGAAGCATAAAACATAGACGAAAAAGTTGGATTTACCAAGGGGTGGTTATTATGAGGACAAGATTTTTGAGCATGTTATGGGTAATGTTGGCAGTCATAACGCAGGGATTATCGGGACAGCATTATACCGTGCAGGATTTCACCAGACCTTTGCATCCTGTTAAAAGTACCGGGGATACCTTATTTTTGGTTGAAACAAATTACCCCGCAACAGGCATCCTGCTGAAAGTTGATGAATGGGAAAAAATTGCCGGTTCATTCCTGATATCAGGCATGGACACGCTTAATTTTACCGAAGGGGATGAGGGTCCTGCCGGAGAAAACAAGAAATTCAGCAACCTGTTGACCTTCAGTAACCCGATTTATTCCTTCCTCTTTTATCCCGGCAGAATCAAGGGGGATATTCAGTTTTATTATATCAACGCCCAACAGAATAAAGAAGGTTCAACAGCGAAACCTTCCAAAAAAAAAAGATTCAGACTGTGCCGAGCCCGGCATGATTGAACAGTCGGCATGGAGGGAAGGGCTTCCTGACCCCTCCTATGAGCGGATCAAAACCACCGTGCATAATGTTATCGTCCATCATTCGGCAGGCTCGAATACCGATACGAATTATACCGGAATTGTCCGGAATATCTATATATACCACACTGAGATAAGGGGCTGGTCTGATATCGGCTATAACTACCTGGTGGCACCTGACGGCGCAATATTCAAAGGCCGTGATCCGGGCAGCCTGGAACAGGACAATGTGCTGGGTGCCCATTTTTGTGCAGCCAATTCAGGAACCATGGGGATCTGTATTTTGGGTACCTATACGGAAGTATCACCGGCGCCTGAGTCCATAGCTTCATTAAAATTGCTGGTGAACTGGAAACTGGGCAAGGACAGTCTTGATCCTGTCGGGACACATCCGCATTTGCTTAATGCGTCACTGCCGGTTATTGCCGGTCATCGCGACGGCTGTGCAACAGAATGTCCGGGAGAAATATTATATCAGTCGCTGAACGGCATCCGGTATGATGTACAGGAAATATTCCGGGCCTGCGGTTACAGGGCTAAACCTGTTGAAACGGCCATAAAAAACAGTGCATCTTCAGTACTGACCATATCCTATACTGCTGAGACCCTATCCATCCGATTCAATGAGGGGAGAAACTGGCAGCTTAAACTCTTCGATCTTTTGGGGAGGGAGGTTTACCGCTCAAATCAGCAGGGTTCATCTGATGAGGTCATCCTGTTTACGGATGATCTGGCCACAGGCGTCTATCTGATAAAGATCCTGTGCAACGGTAATGTATACACGGATAAGCTGATATGCCGGTAAAGCACTGTAATGATTCTATTATCCCGCGTTAGCAGAAAATGAAAAAGTATGGCTGATCACGCAACCTTTTATTCTTTTTATCATCTTTTTAATATAAACTAAAAGGTCATTAAGACCTGTAGGGTTTATATACAATATCGGAATTTTCAGGGTTCAGTGATAGGCGTAAAAGGCAAGTCACAGATTGTTTCAGGGAAATCAGGAAACAAAAAACCCCGGGGTTATTGCTCCGGGGTTTTTGCTTTTTAGTTTTAATTTACACTGGCCAGTTTATCATCGCGTAAAACAATATTCCAGTCCGATAAGACATTCAAAGCATGTTTTATTTCACGACGACATTCTTCATACGAATAATAGTATTTTTTTGATATGGTATTCACAATCACTCCCATTCGTTGTTTGCGGTAAGCCGCCATTAACAGGTCGGCGTAAACATCCTCAAACTGAAGTTTGACAGCTTCACCATGCTGAACAGCACTCATTTCCACCCTGCCGTTCGAAAGCCGTTTAAGTTTGAAATCGGGATTAAGCTTAATGAAGGAATTCTCAAAAGTGCTGGCAGAAACAGCAATGCTGATGACGGAAAAAATCAACCACAGCATTAAGGTTTTGGTTTTTGTTGAGATGGTCATGCCTGAGAGTTTTTACGTTTAAAGAATCAACACAAAAAAACCTGAAATGTTCACGCAACAATCATACCATTTCTTTAAACAAGAAAGCGGCCAAAAAAGTATGTTAAAGTTATGCTTTTTTCATCACATGATGATCATTATTGCAAACTATTTTTCACTTTCTTCAGCCTTGATTTTGGAAAAGTCTTAACTAACTTTACAGGATGATTTTAGGGTAAATGAAAATATTGTAATGCGCATTGCCATCATCCATCATCATCTGCATCCGGGGGGTGTGACCCGGGTCATAGAATCGCAGGTGAAATCACTGCAACACAGAAGCAACTATAAATTGACGATTCATACGGGTGATCCCCTGCAGCATTTGTCATTCAATGGAACCGACGCTGAGGTTTTTGTCTGTGAATCCCTGCAATACCTATCAGAGGGCCGTACAAAAGAGCAGTTGCAGGAAAATTATCAAAACATTATGCAGTATCTGGAAAAGATTGCCGGTACGCATGATATCCTGCACCTGCACAACCTTAACCTGGGGAAAAATCCTTTGCTGACACTGGCCGCATTTCGCCTGGCAAAACGCGGCGTGAAAATCGTTAATCATTGCCACGATTTTGCCGAGGACAGGCCGCAGAATCATGCTTTTCTCAAATCCATCATCCGGGATTTATTCGGAGAAGACCTTTCCCATGTTTTATACCCGCCCTTTCAGCATTATCATTATATAGTCCTGACTGCAAAGGATTATGAAAGGCTTGCCGGATACGGCATAATGGATGGAAGAATAAGCCTGTTGCCCAATCCTGTCACCTTTCAGCTGAATACAGGCGAACAGATCACGCAGGCGATGGTTAAAGAAAGACTGGGAATTGAACAGGGGTTAAAGCTATGTCTTTATCCCGTTAGGGCTATACGCAGGAAAAATATCGGAGAGTTCATATTGTTATCTGTTTTGTTTCGTGAACAGGCTTCGTGGCTGATCACACAACCCCCTCAAAATCCGCTTGAAATACCCGGATATGAGCAGTGGAAAGATTTTTGCAGTGTCTGTCGCATTCCTGTCATATTCGAAGCAGGAAAGGCCATTGATATTCATGACCTGATGCCGGCAGCTGATTTCTGCATTACCACCAGCATGATGGAAGGCTTCGGGCTGGCCTTCATGGAGCCATGGCTGGCAGGCATTCCCGTGATCGGAAGGAATATTGAATATTGCACCGCTGATCTGGTTAGAAATGGAATACAGTTTCCATTGCTATATGACCGATTTATAGTATCTTTCAAGAGGGAAAAGACAGATTTTAAAGATCTTGGCCGGGAACAGCAGCAGCAGTTAATACAGGATGTTTTGCTGCAACCGGATAAAGCCCGTGAGGTGCTTGCTTTTAATCTCTTTCTGAAAGATTTTCTGAAACCTGTAAAGCAGGACATCATTCAGCACAATCAGCGGGTCATTCAGGAGAGGTATTCGGTTGAAAGGTATGGACAACAATTACATGGAATATATCAAAAACTTTCTGGCAGGGCTTGAGCCCCTGACTCCTGATCCCACCGGACTGGCTCCCGAACTTCACGGGCGTCATTCACTGAAAGCATTTGTGTTTGATGTATATGGTACATTGCTGATATCAGATTCAGGTGATATTGATGAGTCAGTAATCTCGTCCGGTAATTTGAAACGGGCTATGGAATTCTCCAATATTAGCGTGATGGGTGATGCCAGGCTGCAGGAACAGACACTCAATGCCATGCTGGATGAATTTGTTGATGAGATCAAAGACTTTCACAACCGTTACCGGACAATGGAAAGGCCTTATCCTGAAATTGACATTGAACACATCTGGGAAACCATCGTTAAGCGGAATCATTCCAGGGGCAATATTCAGATGGACGGGAACAGGTGTATCAAATGCATGACCTTTATTTTTGAAATACTCAGCAATCCGCTTTATCCGATGCCGGGAATGAGGGAGGTAATTAAAGAACTTTCCGGCCGGAAGATTCCCCTGGGGATCATTTCCAATGCGCAGTTTTACACGCCGGTTGTGCTGAATTATTTTCTTTCAGACCGTCTGGCAGAAGATGATGTTGTGGATTACTTTGATCCGGATCTGACTATATTCTCATACAAATACAAACGTTCAAAACCTGATCTTTTCCTGTTTCAGCTGCTGGCTGCTGCCCTTGAGAAGAAATATGGCCTGCAGCCTGATGAGGTCCTCTTTGTCGGCAACGATATGCAAAAAGATGTTTATGCCGGACACATTACCGGATTTAGGACGGCCCTGTTTGCCGGTGACCGGAAATCACTCAGACTCAGGGAAGATATCAGCCCGGTACGAAATACCCGGCCCGATTACATCATTACCGATTTACGACAACTATTAACCCTGAAGCATTAAATGGAAATATCACACTTTAACATAGGGATACTGCATTCCCTCATTGGTAAAAACGATGGTGTTTCCATTGTCATTGACCAGACTGTGCGTTCCATGGTCAGTGACCTGAATATGGAGCTGGGGAATATCTTTTTCCTTGCTGCACATTCATCGCCCCGGTTTAATGCTGAAACCGACGAAGTTTTCTGGCACAAGAATGAGGCTCATAAATCGGTTATCCGTTATTTTTCGCAGGAGGCTCCCGAATGGCTTGATAGCATGATCCATGAAAATGCCCTGCGGGTAAAGTCTATCATAGCCAACTTCATCAGGAAGCATTCCATCGACCTGCTGATCGCACATAACACCTCCCATCCCTATAATTTTATTACCGCAGTCGGTTTGGGATATTATTTTGAAGAAATCCGGAAAGAGGGCATCGTATGGCCAAAGATACTGGTGTGGTGGCATGATTCTTATTTTGAAAGGGAACAATTCAGTCATCCCAATCCGGTCATCCGAAAATACCTGAAATACCTGCCCGGGACATACATTGACGGCATTGTATTCATCAACAGGGCGCAGATTGAATTAGCCAGGAGGCTGTTCAAGAAATACAACGAACACCTGGAAGACACTTTTTTCCGCGATCGTGCCGTGCTGATACCAAACACCTGCAGCATTGACTGGAAGTGGACTGAAAGAGACTGGGACAGTTCAGTTGCTGTAAGACCGCCGCTGGATAGTTATAATGAAAGTTTCCTGAAGGATATTGGCGTTTCCGAGATCATTGAATCCTCGGGATTCACCATGGATGACACGCTGTTCTTATTACAGCATACCCGTATTGTCCCCCGGAAAAAAATTGAGATCGCCATTGATTTTGCTTTTGAACTCGAAAAAGAGTTTTTAAAGGATCAGCGGAAAAAATGCATCATTTTGCTGGTCAGCGGACATTCGGGTGATGAGCAGTTTAAATACAAGGAATTCCTTACCGATTATTTTCTGATAAAAAAAGAAGCTTACCCTCAGTCAAATGTTTTCCTGATATTCGGTGAAAACCGGATATTGTCACACCGGGATATCATCGTGGACAAGAAATACTACAATTTCTACGAGATCCCTTCTGTTATTGCCTCTTATGGAGGTGTCGGGACCTATTTCAGCGAGGTGGAAGGATTTGGCAATAATCTGCTGGAAATGATATCAGCCGGACTGCCTGTGCTGATAAACCGCTATGAAGTTTACAAGTCCGATATTGAGTCCTACGGATTTAATCTTCCTTATATCGATGATGTCATGCTTAACAAGGAATTGGTTAATAAGGCCTATGACATATTCAATAACCCGTCGGTGCGAAACAAGATGGTTCAGCATAATCTTGAAATACTCGAAGGCAAGCTGGGACACAGGGTTATTGCAGAAAAGCTGGAACCGCTTATCAGAAATATGTTTACCAGGAGACTTTTGTAAAAAAGGGCCAAGGGACAAGGAAGAAGGGACTGGAAGGTGACAAGTGACGAGTGACGGGAAGAAGCGGCGGAAGACAGCGGCAGCGCAGACAGGTCAACAAATCAATAAATGGTATTGTCTGATCACATTGCCAATAAAATTGCCAATCACCTTCAGAAAATTTACAGGGAAAAATTTTCTGAAGGTGTTGTTAATGAAATTTATAAGATCATCCATGAAAATAATCCTGCAGAATCCGGCGAGGCATCTTTATGGTCGCAGCATGATATCATGCTGATTACCTATGGTGATTCGATTATAGCCGGTAATAAACCACCCCTGAAGGCATTGCATGATTTTCTCAGGGAATTTATCGGTCACACGATTTCCTGTATACATATCCTTCCCTTTTTTCCATATTCGTCGGATGACGGATTCTCCGTCATGGACTATTTGAAGGTTAATCCTGACCTTGGAGAATGGACTGATATCAGGACTATTGCCCGGGATTATGATCTGATGGCTGACCTGGTGATCAATCATGTTTCACGGCATCATCCGTGGTTCATCAATTACCTTAACAATGCTGATCCGGGCAGGGACTATTTTATCGCCTTCGGCCCGCATACGGATCTGTCATCTGTTGTTCGTCCCCGAAGCACTTCGCTGCTTACGGGCTATGTGTCGGTTGACGGGATGCGGCATATCTGGACCACCTTCAGTGATGATCAGGTTGACCTTGACTTCACCAATCCGGCTGTTCTGATTGAAATGATCAGGATATTATTGTTTTATCTGCGGCAGGGGATCAGGATCATCCGTCTCGATGCCATTGCCTTTCTCTGGAAAAAGGCCGGAACCTCCTGCCTGCATTTACCGGAGACGCATGAGGTTGTGAAACTATTGCGAACGATAGGCACAGCCATTAATCCAGGCTTTCTGCTGCTCACGGAGACCAACGTCCCCAACAAGGAAAACCTGAGTTATTTTGGTGACGGCGATGAGGCCCATATAGTCTATCAGTTCAGCCTTCCTCCCTTGTTGCTCTATACCTTGTTTTCCGGCAATGCCGGATACCTGATGAGCTGGCTTGCTTCCCTGCCTGAACCCGGAAGAAATTGTACTTTTCTGAATTTTACCGCTTCGCATGATGGCATTGGAGTGAGGCCGCTGGAAGGATTGCTTCCGTCTGCTGAATTAAACAGCATGCTGGAAAGCATGCACCAATTCGGAGGCAGGTTAAGTCATAAAAAAAATCCGGATAATACCGAGAGTGTATATGAGATTAATATCACCTATTTTGACGCGCTGAAAGGTACTTCGGCAGGTGTGGATAGCATGCAGACAATGCGTTTCCTGTGCAGTCAGATAATCATGATGGGACTGAAAGGAATACCGGCATTTTATATCCATAGCCTGCTGGCAACGGCAAATGATTATTCGGGTGTGGAGAAAACCGGAAGGCCGCGTTCCATTAACAGGCGGAAATATACCGATACGGAAATTGCCAGGCTATTGAACAGCGAAAATGACAGTCATTATATTTTCTTTGAACTGAAGAGAATAATGGAAGTTCGTAAAACACAGAAGGCTTTTCACCCCGACAGTTCGCAGGTAATTCACAGTGTTGACAGTTGTTTTGTTGCATTTACGCGCAACTACCCGGAAACCAGGGAAGAAATTCATTGTATTTCAAATATATCGGGAAGCCCGGCGGAATTTGATACCCAGAGCCTGTTTGAAGAGGATATTGTACTTTTTGATTTAATAAATAACCGGGCTGTGGATAATAAGGAGGGAATAATTACCCTTGATCCTTATCAGACTATGTGGCTAACCTTGCTTACATGATGGTGACTTGCCATACGTTTATCGTGGACCATTTAAATATCAATATAATATGAATTACGAACAAGGAACATTGAACGCTGAATAACGAAGATAGGACAGTGAACCTATTATCTTCATTATTCGATATTCGGCGTTCCTTGTTCAATATTCAAATTCGTCATTTCATTATTTTTCCAGTTTGCTGGATGGGGCCTTGCAATGTCATGGTCATGAATAAAAAAATCCGCGCGTCCTGCTTTTTAACCCAACAACCGGACGGGCGGATAACCCGATCTTATATTTTACCGGCCTTAATTCGTCATGGCCATATCCTGCAGGTTCCTGCTGAGTACCAGATTGTTTTTCCTGGCGTTTTCTTCACTTAACATATATCTTAGCTTGTTATCTGCAACTACAAAGTCAATGGTTGAGCCAGAACTTATCATTCCCTGTTGTTCCGTTACGATCAGGCTTGATTTGTTTTGCATTTTACCCAATACTTCATTGAACTGGGGAAGTTTATTATTAGAAATGAAAATAATATGACAGGTTGTTATTTCCCTTGGATCCCTGAAAAATTTTACTACAATGGGTTGTGTTCCAACTTTCTTGCCGGTGGTGATGGCAACAAGGTTATTATACACTTCCTGGTTCCCGAAAACTCCGAAAACAAAATCACTCTGACCGGTTGATTCAGGCCATTTTATCAGTCTTGAAAAATTGTACAGGAACATGGCCTGTGCATTGGTGATTTGAGAAAATCCCGGAAATGAAATGGTAAAAATAAAAAGCGATGCAATAATTAATCGTTTCATAAAATTGTTTTTACTGGCTAGGTTTACGGAAGTTGCATCCACTGGTTAAGTCAAAACGGGGTGATGTATATCACCGGTTTTCGATGATTTTGAACAGTGCATATTCATATTATCTGTAAGACAATGCATTTCAAGGATGTTTGTTTTTCATGTTATCATAAATCAGGCAGGTAAAAAGCAAAGGAAATAAGTTATAATTTTAACAGAAATCAGTTTTAGGAACTATGCGCATATTAATTTGTCCCGATTCCTTTAAAGAATGTCTGCCGGCAAGGGAGGTGGCTGAGCATATCGCATCTGGGATACTGAAAGTTATGCCGGGGGCAGCGATAAAGATCGTACCCATGGCTGACGGTGGAGAAGGTACGGTGGCTTCATTGGTGGATGCTACGGGAGGCAGGATAATAAGGTTAAAAGTACATGATCCCCTGATGCGGATTACGGATTCTTTTATCGGGATATTGGGGACCGGAGAATCGGCAGTGATTGAAATGGCTGCAGCATCAGGGCTGGAATTACTCAAGCCGCATGAAAAGGATCCCTGGATAACCTCGACTTTCGGTACGGGTGAATTAATAAAATATGCACTGAATAAAGGCTGCAGGAAAATAATCGTGGGCATGGGAGGCAGTGCGACTAATGATGGTGGCATGGGAGTGGCGGCAGCGCTGGGGATTAAATTCCTTGATAAAAACGGACAGGAGCTTCCGCAGGGTGGCGGTTCCCTGGGCAATCTGGAACATATTGATATGACAGATCTCGATAAGCGGATAGTTGACTGCAACATATTGCTGGCCTGTGATGTTACCAATCCGTTAACCGGCAAAAACGGGGCTTCAAAAGTTTATGGAATACAGAAGGGAGCTGATCCGGCCATGGCCGAAAAACTGGACCGGCATTTGCACCATTTTGCCGGCCAGATAAAAAAGCACCTGGGCAGGGAGGTGGAACAGATACCGGGAAGCGGCGCTGCCGGAGGCCTTGCAGGGGGTATGATGGCCTTCTTCGATGCCGGGATCCGGCCGGGATTCGAGCTGGTAAGTGAGATAACCGATCTGAGTACCTGGATTGACTGGGCTGATATAGTTATAACCGGGGAAGGCAAAATGGATTTCCAGACACAATTCGGGAAGACGCCTTTTGGTGTTGCCTCCCTGGCAAAACGATACAATAAGCCTGTGATAGCCATTGCAGGAGCCCTGGAAAAGGGTTATGAGGTACTCTATGAAAAGGGAATTCATGCCCTGGTTGCCGTTACAGACAAACCAATGTCGCTGGAACTGGCCATAAAAGATGCGGGTGCTTTACTCGAGAAAGCGGCAGAAAGAATATTCCGGTTATTGAAATTGGGATTTGATCTGAAGGAAATAAGGCCCGATACCAGGGGCAATGGATAATGCCTTTGCTACCCTCTTGTCCCTGGTCCCTTGTCCCTTTTTTAGTCGTCCCTTCCTCCCGCAAATAACATCAGGTAATAAAACAACATGGCCAGCGAAGACAATGCGGCTACCACATAAGTGTAGGCGGCCCATTTCAATGCATCTTTGGCCTGCTCATGAGTCTGTCCGGTGGTAATGTTACTGTTGTTAAGCCATGCAAGTGCCCTTTTGCTGGCGTTGATCTCGACCGGCAGCGTGACCAGGGCAAACAGGGAAAACATGCCATAACAGGCAATGATTATGATCAGGGCAATATTCCAGCTGATCAGGTTCTGAAATAAAACTGCCCCAAAGAACAGGGCATAGAAAATGATGTTCATTATTTTGCTGCTTATGTTTTGCAATGGAACCAAAGTTGTGCGGAATTGCAGAAAAGAATAAGCCTGGTCGTGCTGTATGGCATGCCCGCATTCATGTGCGGCAACTGCTGCTGCGGCGACACTATTGCTGGAATAAACCGACTGGCTTAAATTAAGCGTCTTATTGGTCGGATTGTAGTTATCCGTAAGTTCTCCCTGAATGGAAACAACTTTTACATCGTGAATATCGTTGTCACGGAGCATTTTTTCGGCTACGTCTTTACCGGTTAAACCGGAACCAGCCGGAATCTGCGAATACTTTTTGAACCTGGATTTAAGCTGGGCTCCGATGATCCAGCTAAGCAACATAAAAACTCCAAGAATAATCAACTGACCTGGTAATATCATGGGTTTAAATTTTTAATAGTCTGCAAATATATAACAAATACCTTACCACATTTGTTAAAAGGTCAAAATGACACCCTGACAGGGTATACCCACCCTGTCAGGGTAGGGGTACCCTGTCAGGGTGTCTTAAAATACTGAACAAAATCATGGGGCCATTTAATGATATTCAATAAATTCGCAACAGATATAATTAATTCATATCATTATGAAAACTTCCGGACCATATTCTCATTTAATATTTGCATTCTTGATTATGACAGCATGTACCAGTTCTACAAAACGGATGGAAAATAAAGCCAGTGATTTTCTTCGTTCACTGGAGAAGGAAATAGCACCGGTTTACACCGAATGGAATAAATCCTATTTTGAAGCTACCATTTCCGGGAAAGATGAAGATTACAGCAAGGTATCTGAAAATGAGCTGGCGTACTCAAAAATACTGGCTGATAAGGCCAGGTTTGAGCAGGTTAAGCAATACCGGGAAGAACCGGCCATAAAGGATTCATTGATCAGGCGGGAACTGGATGTACTATACAACACCATGATCCGCTATCAGATTGATACATTAAAGCTTAAGAAACTGATTGACGCCCAGGTTGCGATTGAAAAGAAATTTTCAACCTTCAGGGTTAACATTGACCGAAAAGCTTTGTCGGATAATGAAATTGACAGTATGCTGGTGAATTCAAAGAATTCAGCTGAGCTTGAGAAAGTCTGGACAGCCAGCAAAGAGATTGGTGTTGCCGTGGCAGAAGATGTAAAAAGCCTGGTGGTGCTGCGCAATGAAATAGCCCATGACCTGGGTTACAGCAATTATCATGAAATGGCGCTTAAAACATCCGATCAGAACCCTGCTGAAATCCTGAAGCTTTTTGATGAGCTCGATGATCTCACCCGGGATGCATTTATCAATCTGAAAAATTTGATGGATATGGCGTTAGCGCAACAGCTTAAGATCAGCGCTGAAAAACTCATGCCCTGGCATTACCAGAACCGGTTTTTCCAGGAAGCCCCCAAAATATACGAGGCTGACCTTGATAAATACTATGCTGACAAAGACATTCTTGTTGTGGCAAAGAACTATTATGAAGGGATCGGCCTTGAAGTTCAGGATATACTGGATAAAAGTGACCTGTATGAAAAGCCTGGCAAGTATCAGCATGCCTATTGCACATCCATTGACAGGGCAGGTGATGTAAGGGTGGTTGCCAATTGCCGCAATAATCAGCAATGGATGAATACCATGCTGCATGAACTGGGCCATGCCGTATATGATAAATATATTGACAACACCCTGCCCTTTGCCTTACGAGAACCAGCTCATTCCTTTACCACGGAGGCCATTGCCAACTTTTTCGGGAATCTTGCCTCGAATGCCACATGGATGAATAGAAACCTGGGGCTGTCAACGGAAGAAACCGATAAGATTGCCGGTGATGCCAGATTATATGCCCGTCTTGAAAAGCTGGTTTTCAGCCGCTGGTGCCAGGTGATGTTCCGGTTTGAAAAGAGCATGTATGAAAATCCCGGTCAGGATCTCAATGCTTTGTGGTGGGATCTGGTTGAACAATATCAACTCTTAAAAAGGCCTGAGGGAAGGGATAATCCTGATTGGGCTTCAAAAATTCACGTGGCCTCATATCCCTGTTATTATCATAATTATATGCTGGGGGATTTACTGGCTGCCCAGTTAAACGCTTTTATGGAAGAAAACATCCTGGGTGAAAAGGATCCCGGCTATACCGGTCATACTGAAATCGGGGCTTACCTTAGGGAAAATGTATTCAAACCCGGATCACGGTATTACTGGAATGAAATGATAGAAAGGGCTACGGGGGAAAAACTGACGGCAAGGCATTATGCCGGGCAGTATGTGAAAAAATAACAGCGTTTACAGATAAAAGGGCATCTATAAAATTCTTGCCAAAGCAATTTATTTGTTAGCATAAGAATTGTGCACCGGTCCCATAAATTTCCTGAAGGCGTGACTTTGCATCGCTTGAAAGATAATGATCAGGAATTGAATCGTCGTGTATATATTTTATTATATTCATGCCTGATTTTAATTGTAATATGATTTGTCAAGATGGTTTTTAGCAGCACCTTCTTCCTGTTTTATTTTCTGCCCATTTTTCTGATTGTTTATTATCTAATGCCACATTCGTGGCGAAACTATTGGACGTTATTTTGCAGTTTGATATTCTATGCATGGGGTGCCCCGAAATATGTTTTTATACTGATGGGATCCACCATAGCAAACTACTATATCGTTAGCATGATTCATAAGGCAGAAAAAGAAAACATCAAAAGGCAGTGGTTAGCCCTGTCGATCGTTCTTAGTCTTGGATTACTCGTTATATTCAAGTATACAAACTTTTTGTTATCCAATATAAATACCCTTTTATCAAAGCTTCAGACAGGTATCATATCCTGGCATGAGATAGCGTTGCCAATAGGGATTTCTTTCTGTACATTTCATTCCATTTCCTATTCGGTTGATGTCTACAGAAAAATAAGACCGCCCTGTGAGCGTGTAACAGATTATATGATGTATATCTTCCTTTTCCCGCAGCTTGTTGCGGGGCCGATCATTCGTTTTAATGTGCTTGCTGATGAAATCAGAGACCGGAAGAAAAATGAAACGGCTGAAAATATTATAAAAGGTCTTTTACGGTTTATTATTGGTTTAAGCAAAAAAGTATTGATTGCCAATGTCTTAGGCTACTATGCCGACCTGATTTACAATGCCCCGGCAGATGCGTATGATTCTCTTTCCATCATATTGGGTACCATTGCTTACAGTTTCCAGATTTATTTCGATTTTGCTGGATATTCCGACATGGCAATCGGTTTGGGAAGGATGATCGGATTCCATTTCCCTGAAAATTTCAATGCCCCCTACATTTCAAAAAATATAACCGAGTTCTGGCGCAGATGGCATATCACCCTGATGACATTTATGCGCGATTATTTATATGTTCCTCTTTGTGTCGGAGGAATCCGTGCCAATACCAAATTTCTGCTGTTGTTTAACCTTTGGCTGGTATTCCTGATCTCCGGTTTCTGGCATGGTGCAAACTGGACATTCCTTGCCTGGGGGGCATACCATGGAACCTTTCTGGTCCTTGACAGGTTGTTTTATAAGAAATTGTCGGCGAAACTGGGCTTCCTTAGTGTCATTATTAATTATATGGTTGTACTTTTCTCCTGGATGATATTCCGGTCAGAGAATATTCAATTCATCGGTGATATTATGGAAAGGACCTTTGGATTTACAGCGAACACAAACACAGTTTTTTTTACAGCAAAGTTTTGGATTATTCTTGGGTGCAGTATTTTCATTTCGTTTTCACCGCTAAATTCAACGATCCGAAAATTTATGGAAGAAATGCACGATGTTTCTTTTTCCTTCAGCAGGATTCTTATTCTATCATGTGTATGTATCGTATTGTTACTGTTGAGTGTCAGTTCTCTTATTACATCAGGTTTTAATCCGTTTATTTATTTCAGGTTCTGAAATGAAAAGAATTACCGCCATATTCCTTATCATTCCTTTTGCTCTTATTATGCTGCTTCCCGGAATACAAAAGGAGTTAAAAATGATTAAGGTTGAGCCCCTGTATGGAGCATATGACAGGACAAGAATGTTGGATATTACGGGTGAGAACTGGTTTTCAGGTGAATTTCAAAGGCATTTTGAAGTCTATTTGAGGGATAATATCGGGCTGCATCCTGTTTTTATCAGAATTTTCAATCAGTACAGTTTTACACTGTTTAACATGTCCAATTACTTCGGAGTTGCAATAGGTAAAAACAGGGTACTTTACCAACCCGGATACCTTGAAACATACAAAGGAGAGGATTTTATAGGAAGTGCACGGATAGATGCCTTTGCCTGTAAGCTGAAAGTGGTGCAGGATGAATTGCAGCGAAGGGATAAGTTTTTTTTATTTATTATAGCCCCCGGTAAGGTCAATATCTATCCTGAAATAATCCCTGAAAGAATCGGATTGGAGAGGGCTGATACCACAAACCTTGAGGTGATCAAAAGATGTTTTGATCAATACCATATAAATTATATCGATTTCACTGATTATTTCATCAGCATCAAGGATTCCATCCGTTATCCTTTGTTCCCGAAATACGGGACACATTGGAGCGGTTACGCATCGGGCCTGGTATTGGATTCAATATTGAGAAGGATTGAAACGGAAACCAGGGAAAAAATTATCAATTATACAAAGTTGCCAGGTCATGCTACCACTAAAGATATAAGGTTTACGGATAATGACCTGGGGAAGCTTTTAAATCTGCTATTACCCTTGAAGCCGGATACAGTGTATTATCCGATATACAACTTTAATGAGGCAAAGCAGAAACCGGAAAAGAAATTGCTGATTGTCGGAGATAGTTTTTGTCAGAGTTTCTGGGGTTTCGATAATGTATTCCCCAGGGTTTTTTCTGACAGCTCTATGTTCTGGGGGTATTACAGGCACAAGGAATGGCCGGCTAATCCATCACTGGCCTTGCCTATAAACTATATATACCTGGATGAATATATAAGCAAAATTGATATTATTCTGTTGGAGTCCGTTGATGAAAACCTTGAATTACTGGGTTATGAATTTGTTGATGATCTTTATTATCTGTTCACCCATCCGGGCTCTTCAGAAGAATATTTGGCCGGGAGACTTAGAGAGAACATAATTTTTCATGCTAAACGAAACAAAGACCAATACGTTGTTCAAAAAATGGCCAATGATATGCAAATTTCGGTTGATTCTGCTTATCAGGTCTTTGCCTATCAGACACAGAAGAAAAT